>JACCDS010159643.1_pt1 | contig 21148 bp, 20 predicted proteins | sample 7446441 | NCBI WGS metagenome assembly JACCDS01 (sample SAMN15323445, study PRJNA562643) | freshwater metagenome | isolation source: river surface water | place: USA:Blue River Watershed | collected 2017-08-17 | reverse complement strand
TGGTATATCGACTCGCCCGCCCAGCCCGACGCGCGCTACGCCGCCTACCTTGCCGAGGTGATCGCGTGGGCCGAACGCACGTTGCCCGTCGCCCGCGACCCGGCGCGCCGCGGCATCGCCGGTTGGTCGATGGGCGGTTACGGTGCCGTGCGTTTCGCGCAGGCCCAGCCCGCGGCCCGCCGTTTCGGTTTCGTCGCCAGCATCATCGGACTGCTCGATTTCCCGCGCGCGGAAGACTTGCCGGAAGGGCAAAACTACCGCGTGCCCGTCGCTCGCTTCACCGCCGATCCCGCCGTCTGGGCGACGCTCAATCCGCTCCGCGCGGTCGACGCCCTCCGCGGCTCCGTGGTGACGCTCGTGCTCGCGACCCGCGGCTTCGAGCGGACGATGAACGAACACTTCCTCGCCGCGCTCGCCGCCGCCACGCCCCCGATCCCGGCCCGCGTCCGCCGCCTCGAGGGCGGCCATGAGTTCGCCCTCGTCGAGCGCGCCGTGCCCCTCGTGCTCTCCGACGCGATCGCCGTGTTCGACCGGGTTTCGCCATGAGTGTCGTCACCGAAAAGTCCCTGCAGTGCGAATTGCTCGTCGCCGGCGGCGGTTTGTCCGGCGTCTGCTGCGCGCTCGCGGCGGCCCGTCTCGGGACCAAGGTCATTCTCGTGCAGGATCGCCCCGTCCTCGGCGGCAACGCCTCCAGCGAGATCCGCATGCACGTCGTCGGCGCCACCGGTCTCCACGCCGGGTTGCCGCTCGAGCTCGAGCCGCGCGAGGGCGGGCTCATCGAGGAAATCCGCCTCGAGTTCGCCGTGCGCAATCCCCAGCGCTCGCCCGCCGTCGCCGACCTCATCCTCTACGAGTTCTGCCGCGCCGAACCGAACCTCACGCTGCTGCTGAACACCACCGTCGTGGCCGCGCGCGTCGCCGACGGTCGCATCGTCGACGTGACCGCCGAGCGGCCCTCGACCGAGGACCGCTTCACGATCGCCGCGACGATGTTTGCCGACTGCACCGGCGACGGCCGCCTCGGCGCGGAGGCCGGCGCGCCCTGCCTGCGCGGGCGCGAGGGCCGCGATGCCTTCGGCGAACCGCTCGCCCCGCCGCAGGGCGACACCAAGACCCTCGGCTCCACGATCCTCTTCCAGGCGCGCCGCCACGACCGCCCGATGCCCTTCGTCGCGCCGCCGTGGGTGCGCAAGTTCACCGCGTCCGATTTCAAGCTCCGCCCGTTCGGCAAAAGCGGCTCCGACCTCGGCCTCGAATACGGCTACTGGTGGATCGAGTGGGGCGGCTGCCTCGACTCGATCAAGGACGGCGAGCGCATCCGCGACGAGCTGCTCGGCATCACGCTCGGGGTCTGGAACCACATCAAGAACGAGAGCGGCCTCGACGTCGCGCACTGGGCGCTCGACTGGATCGGTTTTGTTCCCGGCAAGCGCGAGAGCCGCCGCTTCCTCGGCCAGCACGTGCTAACCGAAAACGATGTCCTGGGTTCGCGCCCGTTTGCCGACGCGATCGCCTTCGGCGGCTGGCCCATCGACACGCATCCGCCCGAGGGTGTCGACGCGCCGGGCGAAGCGCCCTGCACCCAGCACCATGTGCCCTGGCTCTACGATTTGCCGCTGCGCAGCTGCGTGGCGTCGACGCTGCGCAACCTCTTCTTCGCGGGCCGCAATATTTCCGCCACGCACCTCGCGTTCGCTTCCACGCGCGTGATGGCGACCTGCGCCGCGATGGGGCAGGGGGTCGGCACCGCCGCGGCGTTGGCCCTCCGCGCCGGGGTCGCGCCCGCCGAGATCGCCGGCGACGCCGCGCTCGTCGGGCGCATCCAGCAGCAGCTGCTGCGCGACGACGCCTATCTCCTCGGTGTGCCGAACCGCGACGACGCCGACCTCGCGCGCCGCGCCGTGGTCACCGCCTCCTCCGCGCAGCCGGGCGGCGAGCCCGCCCTGGTTGTCAGCGGTCAAACCCGCGCGGTGCACGGTCCCGCGCCCGCCGCCGGCAACGCCGCGGCCGGCCCCGCCAACCATTGGGAAGACGTGCTCAAGGCGCTCGATTCCGGGCCGTCGCGGCCGCATTACACCGTGGCCCCGCCCGATCGCGCCCGTCCCGGCATGCACCGCTGGCTGAGCGATCCGGCCGGCGGTCTGCCCGCCTGGCTGGAACTGCGTTGGGCCGAGCTCGTCGCCGTGCGCGAGGTGGGGCTGATTTTCGACACCGGCCTGCACCGGTTCCTCACCTTGTCCCAGGCCGACGGCTACACCCGCCGCATGCACTGGGGCGAACCGCAGCCCGAGACGGTCCGCGACTATTGTCTCGAGGTGGAAACCGCCGCCGCGCCCGGCGAGTGGCGCGCGGTGCACACGGAGCGCGGGAACTACCAGCGCCGCCGCGTCCACCGGTTCGTCGCGGCCGGGGCGCCCGCCCTGGCCGGCATTCGCGCCCTGCGTCTCGTCGTCACCGCGACCAACGGCCTCGATCACGCCCGCGTCTGCGAAGTGCGCGTCTACGCCTGAGCCGCCCCGGGCCCCGGTTTGCCCGGGGCGCCGGGCTCTTCCGGCGGTTTCGGCATGTCGGCGAGCAGCTTGGCGATGCCGTCCTCGGAGATGCCGTGGCTCACGGTCAGGTTGTAACGCTCACGCAAAAACCGCTCCACCGAGACCCATTCGTCGTTCCACCGCACGCGCCCGGTCCACGCGCAGAACGTCACGAAGTCTTCCAGCCGCTTCACCTGGTCGACCGCGGTTTTCAGTTCGCCGATGAGCCGCGCCTGCTCGGCCTCGTGCCGGCGTTCCTCGCCCATCGCCGCGCCGAGGAAAAGCGATGTGCCGATGCACACACCCATGAAGACGTTGAGGTAAAACATCCGGTCCGCCACCGCGATGCCGGCGAGCGGTCCCTGGCCCGCGAGCACCGCGTCGAACGCGAACAGCCCCAGCGTGGTCCCGACCGTCACGGCCACCGACGGCACGAACCGCACCGCCGCCCACACGAGCAACGGGAACACGACGATCAGCGTCACCGGCAGCGGCAGCCCGTCGATCGCCCAGCGGCCGGCGCCGAACATCGCCGCCAGCAGCGTCAACGCCCCCAGCGCTCCGAGCTCCACCCGTTGCGCCCGGGTGTCCGCGGGCCGCGACCAGCGCAGCCACGCGAGCGCGGCGGGCGCCGCGAGAAAGATCGCGAAAACATTCGCCGCATACCAGGCCGACGCCGTCGTCCACAGCTGCCCCGCGGGCAGGTGGCCCGCGCTCGTCAGCGCGAACATCCCCATCGCCGTGCTCAGCGGCTGGAGGACCAGCAGCTCGGCGAGGATCAGCTGGACCACGTCGCGCAACCGGTCGAATTCGATCCGGCGTCCGAGCCGGTCGTGGAACCACCAGCCGGCGAGCGCGGCGTCGAGGCCGTTGCCGGCGGCCATGAGCAGACCGACCAGCAGCGGTTCGTCGCTCGCGAGCGTCATCGCGAATTCCCCGGCGAACACGCCGATCGCCACCGCCCGGCCCCAGAGCAGCGCCGCGATCAGCGCCAGTCCGGCCGGGATGAAGAGCATCCACGAGACGTTCGCGACCTGGGCCGAGATGCCGATGCAGAGGCGTCCCGTGCCGTAGTAGACGGTCGCGAGGGCCGTGAGCAGCAGCGCCCACGACCAGAGTGGCCGGCGTTCGTTCATCCCTGGACCCGGAATGCTCCGGAGCGGCGCCGCGCTGCCAACGGCAATTCCCTACGTGGTTTTGCGCCGGCGGTATGCGGAGCGCTACGCCGCGGCGGAGGTTGCCCTTGGCCCGGCTTCTGCGCGGTTCCGGCGCACGCGCAGCTCCCGCCGGCCCGAATCTGTGATTCGGGTCGGCCCGGCGGCGGAATCTCGCGGCGGGCCGGGGCCTTCTTCGGTTCGATCCGAGGAAAGCCCGGGTCCGCCGCTAGGCCCGCCCGTTCGCGCTGCGATACGAGTCGCGCATGCGCGGGCGCGGACTCACTCGGCGAGATCGGCGTGTGCGGCGGGCGCGGTGTGTGCGGCGGCGGTTTTTGCGACCGGGTCGTTGACGGTGCCGAGCGCGACGACGACGCCGGCGAGAATGATGGCGGCGACGAATTTGAAGTAGGGATCGTTTTTCATGCGGTTGATCGGGATTCGTGCGGCAAGACGGTCCGCGTGCCCCCGCGGGTTGCGCGGGCGCGCGGAATTTCGCCGGCGATATTTTCGCCGGTCCTGTAACTGTCCGCGGAATCCTGCGTCGCGCGCGCCCGCGGCGCGCCGGCGCTCAGGCCTTGTCCGCGGCGGGATCGTCGTCGCCGTCGTTCTCGGCGAACGCGCTCGCCGCTTCCGCCAGCAGCCGCTGCGCGGCCTCGAGCTGGTCGTCGGCGACCTGGACGCGGATCATGCCGCCGAACGCGTCGTCCAGCACGAAGGCTTCGATGCCATTGTCCACGAGCAACGAGTGGAGCAGTTCCGCCTCGGCGAGATTCGAGCACGTAGTCGCGGTGGTCATGGCCGGACTATGGGCCCGCGGCGGGCGCGACGCAACCGCGCCGCTGGCAATTCTTCCGCGCTTCTTGCGGCGATCCGGGCGGGTTGCCGCCGTCCGCGCGGATCTAGCGCACCTTCGCGCACACGATGCAGTCGCGCGGCTCCGGGCCCAGCGTCGGGCACACGTGCCAGCGGCGCAGCACGCCTTCGCGCTGCAGGCCGACCTTTTCCATCACGCGGACCGAGGCCGGATTCGCCGTGTCGCAGAAAGCCCACGCGCGGTGGATCCCCGGCTGCGCCAGCGCCCAGTCGACGGGCGGCGCGAGCGCCTCCGCGGCGAAGCCCCGGCCCCACCACCGCTTCGCCAGCACGTAGCCGAACAGCGCGCGGCCCTGGCCCTCGAAAGTCACCCCCACGGAGCCGATCGGCGTATCCGTGCCCTTGAGACAAAGCAGCCACGGGTAGTGGCCCGCCAGTCCGCCCCGCTCCCACTGGGCCGCGCTTTCGCGGAGAAACGCCGCCAGCGGCGCCGTCTGCGTGTAGGCCGGCCAGGCGAGGTAGCGCGTCACCTCCGGGTCGGAAGCCCAGCCGGCGAAGACCGCCTCCGCGTCGTCGGCCCGGGGCGGGCGGGCATCGAGCCGCGCCGTCGCGAACCGGGCGGGCGGACGGGGCTTCGCGGCGGCGGCGGCGCTCACTCGTCCGGGGCGACCTTGGCCCGCACGCCGTCGAGCCAGTCGTTGATCTGCTTCACCTGCGCGTCCGTGTAGATCGCGTCGCGGTGCGTGATCGTGTAGGATTTCAGGGGCATCGAGCGGTTCTGGATCACGTCCATGATCTCCTCGAGCTTGCTGCCCTGCTTCTTCGGGCTCAGCTCGCCGAAGGACGAGAAGTTCAGCTCGCGCTTGCCGTCGCGCACGTGCTGCGCGAGCCACCAGCCGACCGGCTGGATCTCGGCGTAGAACGGGTAGCGCGTGTTGTCGCTGTGGCAGTCGTAGCAGCCGACCTCGAGCAGACGTTTCACCTCGGGCGGCGCCGGATGCTGCAGCAGGAGGTCGGTCTTGGGCCGGACGGGGGAGAGGTTTTTTTCGGGACGGACCAGCTGGAGGCCGAGGACGACGACGAGCAGGCCGAGGAGGATTTTTTTCGCCATGGCGGGAACGGGAGGAAAGCGGCCGCCGAACGTGGCCGGGCGGGCGTGCCCGGACAAGCCCGCGCCGCGGGTCGCACGAAAGTTTTCCCGGGCGCCGGGTCGCGCGGGAATTCGCAAATTTTGAGGCGCGGCCGGCACGACCCGGGCTTATGCTCGGAGCATGGACTGGCTGACCGCACTTTTCTCGCACGATTCCGTCGCCCGGACGGTGGTCTTGCTGGGCCTGGCCGGCGCCGCCGGCACCGCCTTGGGCAAGGTCCGTGTCGCCGGCGTGAGCCTGGGCGTGGCCGGTGTCCTGTTTGCGGGCCTCGTGCTCGGGCACTTCAAGTTCACCATCGACGGGCACGTGCTCGAGTTTGTGCGCGAGTTCGGGCTGATTCTCTTCGTCTACACCCTCGGTCTGCAGATCGGACCCGGGTTCTTCGGTTCGCTGCGGGCGCGGGGCCTCGTGCTCAACGGGTTCGCGCTGCTCGTCGTCCTGCTCGGCGCCGCCGTCGCCGTCGCGTGGATCGTCGGCGGCGGGTTGGCGCTGCCGGCCGGGGTCGGCCTGCTGTCGGGCGCCACCACCAATACCCCGAGCCTCGCCGCCGCGCAGCAGGCGCTCGTCCAGGTGGGGGCGCCGGAGAGCGCCGCCGCCGTGCAGGGCCTCGCCTACGCCGTGGCGTATCCGTTCGGCATCGTGGGCATCATCCTCACGATGCTGCTCGTGCGGCGCGTCTTTCGCATCGACGTCGCGGCCGAGGTCCGCGCCGCGGAGACGGCCCGCGCGCCGGCCGCGGGCCGCCCCGCCGCGCGCAACTTCGAGGTGCGCAATCCCAACCTCGCCGGCCGGCCCCTCGGTCGGGTCCCGGGCCTCGCCAAGTCCGGCGTCGTCGTCTCGCGTCTCTCGCGCGACGGCGTCGTGCAGGTCGCGCAGGCCGACTTCGCCCTGCGGCTCGGCGACATTCTGCATGCCGTGGGGCCCGAGGACGCGCTCGACGAGCTGCGCGTCGTCGTCGGCGCCGAGGCCGGCGTGGACCTCAAGAGCCAGCCCGGCCCGGTCACCAACCGCCGCCTCATCGTCACACGCAGCGAGGTCTACGGTCGCGAACTCGGCGAACTCGAGCTCTTCGCGGCGCACCGGGTCGTCGTCACGCGCGTCACCCGGGGCGGCATCGAGTTTTCCCCCCTGCCGAACTTCCGGCTGCAGTTCGGCGACGTCCTGATGGTCGTCGGCGAGTCGCCGCGGATCGACGCCGTCGCGGCCGCCGTGGGCAACTCCCACCAGGCGCTCAACTCGCCGCAGATGATCCCGTTTTTCATCGGCATCGCGCTCGGCGTGGTCGCCGGCAGCCTGCCGCTCGCGTTGCCCGGCCTGCCGGCGGCCGTGAAGCTCGGCCTCGCCGGCGGCCCGCTCGTCGTGGCGATCTTGCTTTCCCGCGTGGCCAACCTCGGCCCGCTCGTCTGGCACATGCCGGCCAACGCCAACCACATGCTGCGCGAGGTCGGCATCACGCTGTTCCTCGCGGCCGTCGGCCTGAAATCCGGCGAGAAATTCGCCGCGGTGCTGCTCGGCGGCGACGGCCTGCGCTGGCTGCTCTTCGGCGCGACCATCACCGCCGTGCCGCTGCTCGCCGTCGCGTTGCTCGCGCGGGCCTGGAAGAAACTCAACTACGCCGAGCTCTGCGGCCTGCTCGCCGGCAGCATGACCGACCCGCCCGCGCTCGCGTTCGCGCAGCAATCCACCGCGAGCGACGCGCCGGCCGTGGCCTACGCGACGGTTTACCCGCTGGTGATGCTGCTGCGCGTTTTCGCCGCCCAGCTGATCGTGTTCCTGCTCTGGCGCGCCGCCGGGTAGCGGGTGGTCCGCCGGCCGTGCGCGGCGCGTCCGCGCCTCAACCGGTTTCGCCCAGCGCTTCCCGCACCAGGGCCGCGATCGCCGGCGGCAGTTGCAGCGCGAGCGCCGCGGCCTGCGCCGCCGGGCTCATCTTTTTCCATGTCTTGCGCAGGATATCGACGAACTTTTCCCGCGGGTAGTCGGCGTGCTGCGCGGCGAAGGCCCCGATCTCGTTCTCCAGAAACACGAGGCACGCGGCGTCCTCCAGCGCCTGCGTGCCGGGATTGGTTTTGAGGCCCGTTTTCGAAACCCACGTCGCAATGTCCGCGGCGTCCGCCGCCGGCACGCCGGCCTCCAGGGCCAGGGCCCGCGCGCGTTCCGCCTGCTTGGTGTAGAGCGAGCGCCGCCAGGTGAGGTAGCCGACCTTGCCGTCCGGAAAACTCGCGCGCGGCACGAGCCAGCGCTCGAGGTGCTGGGCGCGGGCCGCCAGCCGCAGTGCCGACGATGCGTCCGGCACGAGCCGGCCGACCCACACCTCGACCCGCTCGCCGTAGACGAGCTCGGCGGGCCGGCCGTCGGTCGCGCGCGCCGGGTCGGCGGCGTGGGCGGAATCGATCAGCGCGCGGGCGCGCGCATAGGCGGTGGCGGTGTCGGACATGGCCTGCAGTCCAAATCCCCCGGGCATCCGCCGCAAGCGACCGTTGGAAAATCGTCACCCGTTGGTGTGTGACGGCGACTTCCCTTGCGCGCGGCGCCAACATTCATTCTTTGTCCTCCCCCGACTCCGAACGTCCGCGCGCAACCGCGGAGTATCCCGCAACCCCCCGTCCCCATGCCTGCTCCTCTGACTGTTTTCCGTTCCGCCGCCGCCTGCCTCGCCGCCGCGCTGGTTGCTCCCGCCTGGCTTTCCGCCCAGACCGCGCCCGCCGCCCCGGCCACGTCGCCGGCCGCCCCCGCGGCCAGCGCCGTCAAACCCGGCGACGCCACGATCGAGTTGTCGCCCTTCGAGGTCCGCGCCGAGGACGACTCCGGCTACCAGGCCGCCAACACCACCAGCGGCTCGCGCCTCAACTCGCGCCTCCGTGACACGCCCGCCGCCGTCTCCGCCTTCACGCCCGAGTTTCTCTCCGACATCGCCGCCACCAACCTCGAGGAGATGCTGGCCCACGCGACCAACATCGAGATCGACGTCGAGGACGCCAACGCCGGCTTCAACAACCCCCAGGGCCGCGGCGCCGACGGCAACGATTACCAGTTCCGCATGCGCGGCTCCCCCGCCGGCGCGTCGCGCGACTTCGTCGAGTCGAGCGTCCCCGTCGATCTCTACAACGTCGAGCGCGCCGAGGTCGCCAGCGGCCCCAACTCCATCCTTTTCGGCCTCGGCCAGGCCGGCGGCCTCGTCTCGCTCAGCGGCAAGAAGGCCAACCTCCAGCGCGACCGCACCACGCTGAAGTCCATCCACGGCTCCTGGAAACAGGAGCGCTACGAGGCGGACTACAACCGCGTGCTCATCCCGAAGAAGCTCTCCCTCCGCCTGCTCGGCCTCTACCAGAACAACGAGGGCTGGCGCCACTGGGACTTCAACGACCAGGCGCGCTGGACCGTCGCCGCCGCCTACCAGCCGTTCAAGCGCACCACCGTCCACGTCTCCTTCGAAAAGGGGCACATGGACAACAACCTCACCCTCGGCTGGAACGCCCAGGACCAGATCACCGCCTGGCAGGACGCCGGCAAACCGCTCACCGACGGCACCGCCGTGCTCCCCGGCCTCAACCGCTTCAGCGCCACCAACCAGCGCTTCACCTTCGTCGACCAGAACCGCACCGTCTACAACTACCGCGGCGAGTTCCAGACCGTGAACCGCTACGGCGTCGAGACCCTGCTGCCGCCCTCCGTCTCCCCCTACAACTACGACCTCACCGGCCCGGGCGGCACGCGTCACCAGACCTTCAATACCCGGCAGGTGACGGTCCAGCAGCGGCTCCCGCGCGGCGTCGACCTCGAGTTCGCCTATTTCCGCAACACCACCGACGTCGAGGCGCACGGCATGGCGATCGCCGGCTCCAATCTCCGCGCCGATCCCAACCCGACCTTGCCGAACCCCGACGGGAGCCCCGGCACCATCCCCAATCCCTTCGTCGGCCGCCTCTACTTCGAGTCCGTGTGGTTCAAGGACACCCTCCGCACCACCAACGAGATCTTCCGCCTGACCACGTCGATCGACGCCGGCAACTCGCGCCGCTGGTTCGGCCGCCACCGCGTCGCCGGCCTCGCCGAGCTCTCCTCCCAGGACCGCCTCCGCCGCTGGCGCGACGAGATCCTCGTCGACGACCGCAACCAGCCGATCGTCAACCCCGCCAACGCCGAGGGCGGCCAGAACCAGCTCACGCGGCGCAACTACATCACCGAGGGCGCCTACACGACCTACTACGGCGCCGATCCCACGCTGCCGGTCGCGCCCTTCACCTACAACGGCCGCACCTACACCAGCACCTACGCCTCCCGCGCCCGCGCGAACACCCAGACCGTGAAGGACATCTCGAGCCTCATGTTCGCCGCGCAGAGCTTCTGGTGGCGCGACCGCCTCGTCACCACCGTCGGCGCCCGCCGCGACGACATCAAATTCAAGAACGCCCAGGAGGAGCGCGTCACCGATCCGAACGACCCCCGCGTCGTCTCCAAGCTCATCGCCGCCGGCGAATGGTATTTCAACGGCCAGCACGTCCACCACCGCTACAAGCCCACCACGTTCACCGCCGGCGGCGTGTTCCACGCGACCAAGCGCCTCTCCGTCTTCTACAACATGTCGCGCAACAACGGCCAGCCGCGGTTCGACCGCACCGTGCTTCCGACCGGCGACGTGCCCAAGCCCACCGAGGGGCGCGGCCGCGATGTCGGCTTCATGCTCGATGTGCTCGGCGAGGACCGGCTTTTCGTGCGCACGACCTGGTTCCAGACCGAGCAGCTCAACGACTCGCCGATTTTGCCCGGCGGCAATGCCCTCGGCGTCGACAACCTGACGTCGATGCTCACCCAGCTTCGCAACGCCGGGAAGATCACGCAGGCCGACTACGACCGGCAGGCCATCACCTGGACCTCCGCCTCGATCGACATCTTCACCAAGGGCATCGAGGTCGAGGTCGTCGCCAACCCGACCAAGAACCTCACGCTCCGCGCCAGCTACTCCCACTCGGAGCGCCGCCGGCAGAACTTCTTCACCGAGGTCTTCGAGTTCTTCGACAGCCGCGTCCCCCAGTGGCGCACCCTGCTCGCGAACAACCCCACCGAGCTCGCCGTGTTCGAGACCGCCGTGCGGGAACTCTACAGCGAGCTGGACTTCCAGGTCGACCGCCAGAATTCGCCCTTCGGCTCCCGCCCGCACAAGGTCAACGGCACCGCGCGCTACGCCTTCCGCGAGGGCAAGCTCCGCGGCGCCTTCATCGGCGGGTCCATGCGCTACAACGGCAAAAATTTCATGAGCTGGGACAAGGCGACCGGCCAGGTCTACTGGGGCAACGAATCCATCCTCGCCGACGCCTTCGCCGGCTACCGCTTCAAGGTGCCGCGCACCCGGATCAACGCCACCGTGCAGCTCAACGTGCGCAACCTCGGCAACGACTACTTGGCCAACGTCGGCCGCTACAACGACAACTACACCGGCGTCCGCCGCGTGTATCTCAACGAGCCGCGCAGCTTCCGGCTGTCGACCACCCTCGACTTCTGAGCGGCCCGACCCCCGCGGCGGCCGCCGTCCGGCCCGCCGCGCCGGGATTGCGGCCGCGGGCGGCGGGCCCCAGGGTCGGCGCGTGCCCAGCGACCCTCCCGCCGCGCCGGAGCCGGCCGCGCCCGCCGATTGCCGGGCCTGCGGCGTGTGCTGCTTCTCCGCGGCGCCCGACTACGTGCGCGTGACCGGCGCCGACTGGGACCGACTCGGCGCCGAGGCCGACCACTGGGCGCACTTTCTCGGCCACCGGGCTTTCATGCGGATGACCGACGGCCATTGCGCCGCGCTCGCCGTCCGGCGCGGGGCCGGCGGCGGGCCGGACTTTTTCTGCACGATCTACGCGCAGCGTCCCCAGGTCTGCCGCGACCTCGACCGGGGTTCGCCCCAGTGCGCCGGGGAACTCGCCGCCAAGGCCGGCCGCATCGCCGCGCTCAGCGGTGCTCCAGCCACTCCGGCGACGCATACTGGTCGGTGAGCGCGCTCACCTCGTCGTCGTCGAGTTCCGGCCACGGCGCCGCTTGCGCCTCGACCTCCAGCGCCGTCGCAAGCTGCGCCGCGAAATCGTCCGCAAATCGGTCCCAATCCAGCGCCGCGTCGCCGGCGGCGGCAGCCGCGGGCTGCCGGATCGAGCCTTGGAAAAGCAGGCCGTGCTTGTTCCGCTTCTGCGCCGCGCCCGCGATCTTCGTGCCGTCGCGCCCGCTGACCACGTCGTAGATCTCCGCCCGCTGGAAACACACGCCCGCCGGTCCCGCCTCGGCCGTCGCACCGCGTTTGCCCGGTTGCACCGGACTCTCCGTCGCGCAGGCCGCCTGCTCGTCCGCGCACGGTTTCGTCACCGCGTCGACCCCCTGGGCGCGCAGCGCGGCGGCGAGCGCCTCGTGGATCTCGCGGTAGCTTTGCGTCGCCGGCCGCTCCTCGAGCGGGTGCCCGCGCGGGATCACGAGCGCGTAGGTCCAGTCGTCGCGGTGGTCGACGATGCCGCCGCCGGTCGCGCGCCGGCACAGTTCGAAGGGTGGCTCCGTCGCGGCCAAGGCGGCGCGCACGAACGCGATCTTCTGCGAATAGCCGAAGGTGAACGCGGGTCGGTGCCACCCGTAGTGGCGGAGCCGCGGGTTCGCGGCCCGGGCGGCCGGGTAGCGCTGCAGCAGCAGGAAATCGACCGCCATGTTTTCGGCGGCGCCGGCGATGCGGGTGGGCAGAATTTCCAGGACCATGGGCACAGGAAACACAGCGGCGGCGGAAAATCCCGGTCCTTTTGCGGGTCCGGGTGTTTTTTCCCTAAGCCAGGCCGAAATACCACGCGCGGACCGGCGGCGGCACGTGCAGCTCCTCGAGCTGCTGCGCGAAGGTCTGGGGCCGGGTCTTCAATCGGCCCGCGAGCGTCGAGACATCGAGCGCGAGGCAGGCCTGGCGGCGACGCGCGACTTCGGGGTTGTCGGTGCGGCGGCCCTCGGCGAGCGGCGCCTGCGCCTCCCCCAGCTTGAAGTGCGCGCGGATGCGCCGCCCCATTTCGTGCCGCGAGAGCAGGTCGGCGCCGGCCCAGTGGTGCACGCCGGTGACATCGTTGCGCTCGCACAGCTCGAGCATGACCTCGGCGAGATTCTCCGCGGTGCAGGGTTGGCGGAACTCGTCGGTGAAAAGCTTCGGCGTGCGGCCCGCGGCCCACTCGGCCAGCAGGCGCTCGTGGTTGCTGCGGCGGCCGGCCGCGCTGTTGCCCATGAGCAGCGGGGCGCGGAGCGTCACGGCGAACTCCGGCGCGGCGGCGTGCACGCCCCGCTCGCTCTCGAGCTTCTGCCGGCCGTAGAGGTTGAGCGGCGCCGCGGCGTCCCGCGGCCCATACGGCTCGCGGCGCGTGCCGTCGAACACCTGTTCCGACGAGAGATGCACGAAGCGGCCGCTCACGTGGTGCGCGAGGCGGGCGAGCGTGACGGGCAGAGTCACGTTCAGCGCCTGGGCGAGGGCCGGCTGGCGATCGCATTCCTCCGGCACGGAGACGGCGGCGCAGTTGACGATGGCGTCGGGGAAGAGATCGAGCACCGCGGCGGTGGTCGCGCCGGGATCGGCGAGATCGAGCGTGTGCCGGGCAGCCAGGCCCTCGATGGCGCCGGCGAACGACCCGACGATCCCCGTCACGCGGTGGCCGCGGCGCGCCGCCGCGCGCGCGAAGGCGGAACCCACGAGGCCCGAGGCGCCGGCGAGAAAGATCTTCATCCGACGAGTCCCGGCCACACGTGCCAGCGCACCGTCCACCAGTCGGCGTCGCCCTCGAGCGCGAGGATGGCGCCCTTCTTCATCGCGATCCGCGGCAGGCCGGTCTCGCGGCCGATGACCAGCAGCGTGGCGAGGCCGCTCATGAACGGCTCGTGGCCCACGAGCGCGAGCGAGGCGGGGCCGGCGGCGATCTTTTTCAGCAGCGCGCGCGGGCTGTCCTCGGGGGCGAGTCCGGCGATCTCGCGGCGCGGCGCGTCCAGCTTCAGATCGGCGGCGAGAAATTCCGCCGTCTCGCGGGCGCGCACCAGCGTGCTGTGCCAGATCTCCCGCGGCGCGAAGGCCTCGCCGCGGCGCAGGAACTTCGCGAGTGTCTCGACCTGCGCGCGGCCGCGTTCGCTGAGGCGGCGGGCGTGGTCGGGCGCGGTGTCCTCGGCGTGGGTATGGCGGATGAGAAACAGTTCCATCGGCGAAGGGGTTCAGGCGTCGAGCAGGGTGCGCGCGGCGCGGAGCAGCTCGCTCAGCGCGTAGGGTTTCCGCTGGTGCGACTGACGGGCCGCGGGCAGCCAGTCGACGGCGCGGCGCGACTCTTCGCACGGCGCGATGCAAAGCAGGCGGAGCGCCGGCGCGGATTCGTGCAGACGGCGCGCGAAACGCTCCGCCTCGGGCGAGAGGGACGCGATCAGCAGGTGCAGGGGGCGCGGCAGTTCGGCGTCGGGCCCCGCGTCGGAGATGCGCTTCAGCGCGGCGACGCGGTAGCCGTCGGCGGTGAGCATGCCCGCGACCATCTTGCGCACGACGTCGTCCTCCTCGACCAGGACCACGCCCTCGCTGCCGCGCAGCGAGGGCAGGGGGGCGACCGGCGGGGGCGGCGCGGGCACCTCCTCGTGCACGACGGGCAGCATGACCTCGAAGGTGGAGCCGACGAGCAGGGCGCTGCGGACGTCGACGAAGCCGCCGCTCTGCTGGACGACGCCGTAGACGAGCGCGAGGCCGAGACCGGTGCCCTTGCCTTCGGGCTTGGTGGTGAAGAACGGCTCGAAAAGGTGCTTCTGCGTGTCGGCGTCCATGCCCGTGCCGTTGTCGGCGACGGTCAGCACCACGTAGCGGCCGGGCGGCTGGTCGGCCGACCGGCGGTTGCCCCCGGGCTTGATTTCGCGGGTCGACGTGCTGAGCAAAATGCGGCCCTTGTCGCGCAGCGCGTCGCGGGCGTTGAGCACGAGGTTGAGCACGACCTGCTGGAACTGCGCCGGATCGGTGCGCGTGTTCGGCAGGTCTTCCTCGAGATCGAGATCAAGCCGGCCGGCGTCGCCGACGAGGCGGCGGAGAATCTCCGCATTGTCGCGGAGGAGCGTGTTGAGGTTGAGGATCGCGGCGTTGAGCGGCTGGCGGCGGCTGAACGCGAGCAGCTGCTGGGTGAGGGCGGCGGCCTTGCGGCCCGCGGCGTGGATCTCGCTCACTTCGCGCATCGCCTGCGGGTTCGTCACGACGTGCACCGCCAGCATCTCGCAGTAGCCGTTGATGACGGAGATGAGGTTGTTGAAGTCGTGGGCCACGCCGCCGGCGAGGCGGCCGACGGCGTCGAGGCGCTGCGCATGCACGAGCGCCTCCTGCAGGCGGCGCTTCTCGGTCTGGTCGCGGTAGGTGGCGACGATGTGGGTGAGCCGGCCGCGGCGGTCGAAGAGCGGGTCGAAGCTCCAGGCGGCGGTGAGCGTGGAGCCGTCGCCGCGGGCGAGGAAGCCTTCGCCGACGAGGGATTGGCCGGGGTGCGCGTGCCCGAGCCAGCGGCGGAGCCGCTCGACCTCGCCGCGATCGAGGTGCAGCCGGCCGTGCGGCAGGCCCACCACGTCGGCCGCGGGGCGGCCGACCATCGCGCAGAAACTGTCGTTGGCGAAAAGGATCGTCGCACCCTGCTCCGTGCAGGTCCGGCCGGCGATGAAGACGCCCTCGCTCTGCGCGCGCAGGGCGGCGGCGAGCAGCGCGGCGGGGACGCGCGGAGCGCGGGCGGCGCGGCGCCGGGAGGCACGGGCCGGCTTCGCGGGCCCGCCCGGACGTGGGCGGGCGGCGCTCACGGCGCCAGGCGTTCGACCGACCAGGCGCCGTCTTTGCCGCGCCGGTAGCGCAGACGATCGTGCAGGCGGCTCCGGCGGCCCTGCCAGAATTCCACGGTCTCCGGCGCGAGGCGCCAGCCGCCCCAATGCGGCGGTAGCGGGACCTCCTGCCCGGCGTATTTCTTTTCCAGCGCCTTGAAGGTGTCCTCGAGGACGGCGCGGCCGGGAATGATCGTGCTTTGCGGGGAGCCCCAGGCGCCGAGCTGGCTGGCGCGGGGCCGGGAGTGGAAATACGCTTCGCTCTCCTCGCGGGGCACGCGGGTGACGGTGCCCTCGACGATCACCTGCCGCTCCAGCGCGAGCCAGGGAAACACGAGCGTGGCGCGGGGATTGGCGTCCAGCTCGAGGCTCTTGCGGCCCTGGTAATTGGTGAAGAACACGAAGCCGCGGCCGTCGACGCCCTTGAGCAGCATGGTGCGCGCGGAGGGCCGGCCGTCCTTGGTGGCGGTGGCGAGCGTCATCGCGTTGGGTTCGCCGATCTTCGCCGCCTCGGCTTCCTGGAACCACTTCTCAAACTGGCGGAAGGGGTCTTTCGCGAGGTCCTTCTCGGCGAGACCGGAGAGCGAGTAGTCTTTTCTGAGATCGGCGATGGCCACGCTGCCGACCGTGCCGCGCGCGCGCGGACCTGTCAAAAATCATCTCGTCAACGCGCCGATGATTGCCGCGTGCGCGGGCCACGCCCGCAGCAGGTCGACGCGCGACGGCAGCGCCGCACCCGCCTCCGCCCACGGCGGCGAGACGACGCAGCTCACCAGCGCCCAGCCCTGCGCGGCGTCCGGCGCGGCCGGGTCGAGCCGCGCGCCCTGCAGCGTGCCGGCGGGCACGAAGACCTGGGGCGCTTCCCCGTCCGCCGCACCCGGGCCCAACCGCACGCGGCGGAGCGCGCCGGCCGCCGTCAGCTGGACGTGCTCGACCGGATCGCCGCCGTGGAAGAGCCAGAGCTCGTCCTGCGCGATCGCATGGAACGCGGAAAAATCCTCCGGCGTGAGCAAAAACAGGATCGACGAGGCCGTGGCGCTGCGCGTCGTGACGCGGAACCAGCCGCCTTCGCCGGGCAGCGGCGCGAGGCCGTGCCGCGCGATCTGGGCCCGGGCGGCGGCGTTCATCGGTCGCGCGACCGGCGCTGGTCCTCGATCAGCTGCTGCTGCCGGCCCTTGGTGGGGAAGAAATGGGCGAGCTGCTCCACCACCGGCGTGAGGAACCGGGGCTCGGCCCGCTCGTAGACCCAGTAGAACAGGATCAGGAACCCGGCCAGCACCGCGGCGATGTAGGGCACGAACTCGTTGATCGCGCGGAGTCCCTTCCAGAGTTTCACGACGGCGATCACCGCGATCACGCAGATCGCGAGGTTGATCCAGGTCTGTTTCGGCACGGCCCGCAGTTGGTCCAGCGCCGAAGGGGGCGCGGCGGCGAGCACGACGGCAAGGACGGTGTTCACGGGCAGCGGTTATTGCGGGTGCCGGCGGCGCCGCAAGCCGTCCGTCGCGGGCCGCGCGGGCGCCGAGGTGCCGCTTGATAATTTTCCCCGCGTCGTGAACCCTCGCCGGTTTACCGACCGCGCATGACCGCCACCGCCGACGAACTCGACCAGGAAGCCGACCGCCTGCTCCGCGCGCTGCTGCATGTCGACTGCGATCCCCGCGGCCGCACGTGGAACCTCGCCACCTGCCGCGAAATCGCCCCGCTCACCCTCGAGATCAACCGGCTGAAAAAGGAAAAGGACGCCGTCATCCTCACCCACAGCTACGTCGAACCCGAGATCATCTACGGCGTGGGCGACTTCAAGGGCGACTCCTACTTCCTCAGCCTCAAGGCCAAGGAGGCCCGGGCGAAGGTGATCCTGTTCGCCGGCGTGGTCTTCATGGCCGAAACCGCCAAGATCCTCTCGCCCGAGGCCCGGGTGATCGTGCCCGACCGCGGCTCCGGCTGCTCGCTGGCGGATTCCATCGACGGTGCCGGCGTCCGCCGGCTCAAGGCCCTGCATCCCGACGCCACCGTCGTCTGCTACATCAACAGCACGGCCGACGTGAAGGCCGAATCCGATGTCTGCGTCACCTCCGGCAACGTCCACCACATCGTGGCCAATCTGCCGGCGCGGCGCATCCTCTTCGTGCCCGACCGGCTCATGGGCCAGAACGTGCGCGAGGAGCTGAAGCGGCGCGGCGTGGACAAGGAGATCATCACCTCCGACGGCACCTGCATGGTGCACGACCAGTTCGGCCCGGCCGACATCGCGGCGGCCCGCGCGCAGTTCCCCGGGCTCAAGGTCGTCGCGCACCCGGAGTGCGAGCCGGAGGTCGCGGCGCTGGCGGACTACGTGGGCAGCACCGGCGGCATGATGAAATACGTCAAGACGACCGGCGCGCCGTATTACCTCATGCTCACCGAGTGCGGCCTCGTCGGCCGCCTCCAGGTCGAGGCGCCGGAAAAACACTTCATCGGCGGCTGCCGCCTTTGCCCCTACATGAAGCTCAACTCGCTCGAGAAGATCCGCGACGCCCTGCGCGCGCCGCGGCCCGACCAGATCGTGACGCTCGACGAAGGCCTGCGCGTGCGCGCCGCGCGCTGCATCGAGCGCATGTTCGAGCTCTCGCCGGCCGACTGATCCCTCCCGCCATGCTCACGCCCCGCACCGACCACCTGATCGACCTCGCGCTCGACGAAGACGCCGGGCTCGGCGACCTCACCAGCCGCACCATTTTTCCGCCGCGCCACGCCTCGCGGGCCGTGATCGACGCCAAGCAGGACCTCGTGGTCTGCGGGCTCGAGGTGGCCGCCCGGGTTTTTGCCCGGGTCGATCCGGCGCTGAAGGTGAAACTTCTCGCCCGCGACGGCGACCGCGTGCGCCGCGGGGCGCGGGTGCTGGCCGTGTCGGGCCCCACCGCCGCGTTGCTCACCGCCGAGCGCACCGCGCTCAATTTTCTCCAGCGCCTGTCCGGCATCGCCACGCTCACGCGGCGTTACGCCGCCGTCGTCGACGGCACGGGCGTGCGCGTCGTCGACACGCGGAAAACCACGCCCGGCTGGCGTGCCCTGGAAAAATACGCCGTGCGCTGCGGCGGCGGCATCAACCACCGCTCCTCGCTCGGCGAGCACGTGCTGATCAAGGACAACCACATCGCCGCCGCCGGCTCGCTCACCGCGGCGGTGCGGCGCGCCCGCGCCGGCGCCCCGCACCTGGCCAAGATCGAGGTCGAGACCACGACGCTCGCCGAGGTGAAAGAGGCGCTGCGCGCCGAGGCCGACGTGATTCTGCTCGATAACATGACGCCCGCGCAGGTCCGCGCGGCGGTCGCGACGATCGCCGGCGCCGCCGCGGTGGAGGTGTCGGGCGGCGTGCGCTTCGAGACGCTGCGCGACTACGCGCTGCCCGGCGTCGACGTCATCAGCATCGGCGCGCTGACGCACTCCGCGACGGCGGTGGACCTGAGCCTGACGCTGCTGAAAAAGTAAGCGCATGCGCACCTACCGCACGAATTGCCTGGTGATCGGCGCCGGCCTCGCGGGGTCCGCCTACGCGTTGCAGGCGGCGGCCCTGGGCCTCGACGTCGAGTTGCTGTCGCTCGCGGAGCCGCTCGCGGCGAACAGCGACTGGGCGCAGGGCGGGATCATCTACGACACGGCGCCGGACCCGGCGGCGCTCGCGCGCGACATCCTGGCGGCCAGCGACGGCACGGCCAACCCGGCGGCGGTCGCTCACCTCGTGCGCGAAGGTCCCCGGGCGGTGGAGGAGCTGCTGCTCGGCGAGCTGGCGGTGGGCTTCGACCGCGACGGTCGGGGCGCGCTGGACCTGACCCGCGAGGGCGGACACAGCGAGCGCCGGATCATCCACGCCAAGGACGCGACCGGCCACGCGATCCTCGCCGCGGTGGCCGCACGCGTCGACGCGACCCCGCGCATCACGCGCCGCGCCGGCTGGGCGGCGATCGACCTGCTCACGCTCTCGCACAACTCGGACGACCTCGGCGACCGCTACCAGCCGCTCACGTGTTTCGGCGCCTACGTCCTGGACACGGCGACGGGCGAGACCGCGGCGATCGTGGCGAAGAAGACCGTGCTGGCGACCGGCGGCCTCGGGCAGATCTTCCTGCACTCGACCAACCAGCCGGGCAGCGTGGGGCACGGCGTGGCGATGGCGTATCGGGTGGGCGCGCGCCTGATCGACCTGGAATACGTGCAGTTTCACCCGACGGTTTTCGCGAAGAAGAACGCGCCGCGCTTTCTCGTCACCGAGGCGCTGCGCGGCGAGGGCGGCGTGCTGCTCAACGCCCGCGGCGAACGGTTCATGGACGCGATCGACCCGCGCGGTTCGCTGGCGCCGCGCGACGTGGTGGCGCGCGCGATCAAGCAGGAGCTGGCGGCGAGCGGGGAGCCGAACGTGCTGCTCGACCTGTCGGCGATGCGGCCGGAGTTCATCCGCGAGCGCTTCCCCACCGTTTACGAGCGCTGCCGCGCGCACGGCGTGGATATTTCGCGCGAACCGATCCCGGTCGTGCCGGCGGCGCACTTCGCCTGCGGCGGCGTGCACGCGGACCTCGCGGGCCGCACCAGCGTGCGCCACCTCAACGCCATCGGCGAGACCGGCTGCACCGGCCTGCACGGGGCCAACCGCCTCGCGAGCACGTCGCTGCTGGAGTGCCTGGTGAGCGCGAAATTCGCGGCGCTGGCCGACGGCACCGACATCGCGCGCGACGAGTTCCGCCTGCCGGATCCGCGGCCGTGGGAAAGTCCGGTGCGCGAGGCGGATCCGGTGCTCATCCGGCAGGACATGCTCCAGATCCAGCACACGATGTGGAACTACGCCGGCGTGGTGCGCTCGCCGAAACGGCTGACGCGGGCGCGCCGCATTCTGCTGGAGCTGCGCGAGGAGATCCTGAGTTTTTACCGCGGCTGCCGGCCGACGCGGGAGCTGATCGAGCTGCGCAACGCGGTGCAGACCGCGCTGCTGATCGTGCACGCGGCCTCGCTGAACCCGCGCAGCAAGGGCTGCCACTACGTGGTCGAGGAGGACTAGGCGGACCCGGCGGCGCGGGCGGCGCCGTTCAGGGAAAGTTCCGGATGGCGTAGGTGGGCTCGGCCAGCTCGACGGGCGGCCCTTCGAGGGCGGCCAGCAGGTCGTCGTAGGCGAGGCGCCAGATGAGGATGCCGTGGCCGGCGTGGCCGATCGGGCGGCCGTGGTGCCGCAGCCAGGCGCAGAGCCGGGCGAAGCGCAGGTGGTCGTAGAGCTTGAAGCGCTGCAGCTGCGCGGGGGTAAGGACGAGTTCCGAGCGGCGCCCCGCCTGGGCGTTTCGCCGGTGGTTCGACTCGACCGGCCGCATCTCGGCCTTGGCCGACTGGTAGGCCGCCTCGTAGTTGCGGCTCCACGGGCCGAAGGCCGCGGTGTGGACGCCCTGCAGCAGCGACGCGCTGATGGCGTAGTGGCCCGGCATCAGCGCGTAGGGTCGCACGGAACGGCGCTCGAGGAAGCCCGGGAGCCGCCGGGCCTCGATGCCGTAGTGGCGCGGCCGGTCGCTGCCGAAGTAGGCGAGGTGCAGCGGCGTCCGCCGCTGCGGGTCGTGGCGGTCGAGCCACGTGCGCAGGGCGGGCAGGTTCATGCCCCAGTCGAGCGAGCTGTCGACGAGATGGTTGTAACCGGCGGCGGGGCCGCCGGCCTGCGGCGCGAAATACGCGAGGTAGT
>JACCDS011164373.1_pt1 | contig 21150 bp, 20 predicted proteins | sample 7446441 | NCBI WGS metagenome assembly JACCDS01 (sample SAMN15323445, study PRJNA562643) | freshwater metagenome | isolation source: river surface water | place: USA:Blue River Watershed | collected 2017-08-17 | reverse complement strand
CCGTATCCATGCGCTTAGGGCCTCGGAATCGGATTGGCGAAGCAGAGCTTGCTCTGCAATAAGTCGCTCAGAATTGGCAAGACCCTCCGCGGAAGAACCGAGGAGGGTTATGGCACGATGCAATTCAGCGTCACTAAGCGCTTTTGGCTTAGGGGGCTCGAATTCCACCATGTTTGCCTAACTAGGGGGTCGAGTGGGCCCTACCGGGCTCGAACCGATGACATCCACGGTGTAAGCGTGGCGCTCTACCAACTGAGCTAAAGGCCCGCAGAAGAGCTTAGTGGATTTTTATCCGCTAAACCAACTCAAGAGCATTTTTGTAGTCGGAAAGTTTTCTCGGCTCGCCCGGAGAGGTCTCAAACTTGGCTGCAACCACCCCGTTTATGTCTATCACGAAGGTTGCGCGAGTCGCGATGCCGCGTTCCGCAATGAACACACCGTACTTTGACGCCACCTCACCGTGTGGCCAGAAGTCTGCTAGCACACTGAACTTATAGCCCTCGGATTCCGCAAACTTTGCCTGTACATACTTGGAGTCCACGCTGATTGCTAGCAACTCGATGCCGTCCGCCTCCAAAAGGCTTAGGTTGTCGCGCAGCTCGCAAAGTTCACCGGTGCAGATCCCGCTGAACGAGAGCGGATAAAAAACCACCACAACTGGCTTTACTCCGCGGAAAGCCGACAGCGAGACTTCCTCGCCAAATTGGTTTGTGAGTGTGAAATCTGGAGCTTGTTCGCCAACGGTGATCATGTCTGCCTTTCGATGCTCAATAAAACCTACATGGCACGCGAAATCATTCCAAGCCGAATAGACTTATCGAGCCCTAAAAGGGCCAAACCGGTAAACAGCCACGAAAAGAGGCTTTGATGTCGTTTAACGACCAAGACGCATTCGTTCCAGCATTGTCAGATCTAGACCCGCAGGAAACTGCAGAGTGGCTTGAATCACTCGACGCAGTTGCTAAGCGTCATGGCCGCGGTCGTGCCAGAGAGATCATGCAGTCACTGCTTCGCCGAAGCCACGAACTGCAGCTGAATGTGCCACTGGTCCCCACCACCGACTACATCAATACCATCAGCCCGGAAGACGAGCCAAAGTTCCCGGGTGACGAGGCAATTGAGCGCACCTATCGCGCTTGGATGCGCTGGAACGCAGCCGTCATGGTGCACCGGGCCCAAAGACCTGGTATCGCAGTTGGTGGCCACATTTCATCTTTTGCCTCGAGCGCATCGCTATACGAAGTTGGCTTCAACCACTTTTTCAAGGGTCACGACCACCCGCAGGGTGCTGACTCGATCTTTGTTCAGGGACACGCCTCCCCCGGTCCTTACTCACGCGCGTTTCTAGAGGGCCGCATTTCTGCCGATGAGATGGACAATTTCCGTCAGGAGAAGTCACGTCCGAAGCCTGGTCGCGGTCTACCGAGCTACCCGCACCCGAGGCTGATGCCGGACTTCTGGCAGTTCCCAACCGTTTCCATGGGTCTGGGACCAATCAACGCCATTTACCAGGCGCAGTTCAACCGCTTCCTGGAGGGCCGTGGCTTCAAGGACACTTCGGGTCAGCACGTTTGGGCTTTCCTTGGCGATGGTGAGTTGGACGAGGTCGAGAGCCGCGGTGCGCTTCAGCTTGCTGCTAATGAGGGTCTGGACAATCTGACCTTCGTGGTCAATGCCAACCTGCAGCGACTTGACGGTCCGGTTCGCGGAAACGGCAAGATCATCCAGGAGCTAGAGTCCTTCTTCCGCGGTGCCGGCTGGAACGTTATCAAGGTGATCTGGGGCCGTGAGTGGGACAGCCTGCTGGCTAACGACACTGAAGGTGCACTGGTCAACCTAATGAACCGCACCCCAGATGGCGACTACCAGACCTACAAGACTGAGTCTGGAAAGTTTGTTCGCGAGAACTTCTTCGCCCGTGATCCAAAGGCACTAAAGCTGGTTGAGCACCTGACAGACGACCAGATTTGGGACCTCAAGCGCGGTGGTCACGACTACAACAAGATCTTTGCCGCCTACCAGGCAGCCATGAACCACAAGGGTCAGCCAACTGTCATCATCGCGAAGACCATCAAGGGATATGGCCTGGGTAAGAGCTTTGAGGGTCGTAACGCAACCCACCAGATGAAGAAGATGACCTTGGAGAACCTCAAGGACTTCCGCGATGCCATGAAGGTGCCAATCTCGGACGCTCAGCTCGAGGCCGACCCATACCAGCCTCCTTACTACCACCCAGGTAGCGACAGCCCAGAGATTCAGTACATGCACGAGCGCCGCCGAGAACTCGGTGGATATCTGCCTGAGCGTCGCAGCAAGTATGTTGATTTTGCCCTTCCCGAGGACAAGGCATATGCGGTTCCACGCGCAGGTTCGGGTAATCAAGAAGTTGCCACCACCATGGCATTTGTAAGAATGCTCAAGGACCTGTTGAAGTCTGATGGCACCGGTGAGCGAATCCAGATGATTATCCCGGATGAGGCTAGAACCTTCGGAATGGATGCCTTCTTCCCGACCGCCAAAATCTACAACCCAAACGGCCAGAAGTACATGTCGGTTGACCGCGATCTGCTGCTGAGCTACAAGGAAGCCAGCAACGGCCAGATCTTGCACACTGGAATCAACGAGGCCGGTTCGATGGCGGCCTTCACCGCTTCGGGAACCAGCTACGCAACCCACGGCCAGCCAATCATCCCGATCTACGTCTTCTACTCGATGTTTGGCTTCCAGCGCACCGCCGACCAGGTTTGGCTTGCCGGAGACCAGATGGCTCGCGGCTTCATGATTGGAGCAACCGCGGGTAGGACCACACTAACCGGTGAGGGCTTGCAGCACGCCGATGGCCACTCACTGGTGATTGCCAGCACCAATGCCGCCGTGGTGGCATATGACCCGGCATACGGCTATGAGATCGCACACATCACCAAAGCTGGAATTGAGCGCATGTACGGCGGCAATCACCCAGATCCGAACGTGATGTACTACATCACCGTATACAACGAGCCAATGCTGCAGCCTGCTGAACCAGCAGAAGTCGACGTTGATGGAATTCTTCGCGGAATGCACCTGATTTCGAAGAACGCAGCCGATGGTCACAAGGCGCAGATCCTGGCCTCTGGTGTCTCGGTGCCATGGGCGCTTGAGGCGCAGCAGCTACTGCTTGAGTGGGGGGTATCGGCAGATGTTTGGTCGGTAACCAGCTGGGGCGAGCTTCGTCGCGATGGCTTAGCCTGCGATGAGCGCAAGTTCCTCTACCCGAACGAAGAAGCGCCGCTCTCATACGTCGCTCAGCGTCTATCCGAGGCCAAGGGACCGAAGCTTGGTGTCTCCGACTTCATGCACGCGGTTCCCGACATGATTCGCCCGTGGGTGCCTGGTTCATACGCCACACTCGGTGCGGATGGTTTTGGTTTCTCAGACACTCGACCAGCAGCTCGTCGTCACTTCAAGATTGATGGACCATCAATCGCGGTTCGCATTCTCGAGCAGTTGGTGGAGAAGGACAAGATTGACCGCTCGATCCCGCAGCAGGCGATCGATAAGTACCGCCTGCACGATGTAAACGCTGGAACCAGTGGATCGGCCGGTGGAGACGCCTAAGCATCTCGCCTGGCTGCAATCCATAGCTGGCGAGCTCGCTACAGCGACCCTGAGTCGCCTCGATGAAACGCTGCCGTGGTACAAGTCGATGCCGCCTGCTCGTAGAGCGGCGATTGGATCGGTAGCGCAAAACGGAATCACCAGCTTTATCCAGTGGTATCAGGATCCATCGAGCCAACCCTGGGTGGCAGCAGATGTATTCGGGAATGCACCGAGAGAGCTGCTTCGCTCTATCTCACTTCAGGAAACCCTGCAGCTGATTCGAGTCGTGGTGGAGATGGTTGAGGCGCGAGTAGTCGCTGAACATCCAGACCTAACCGAATCAGTGCTCAGATACTCAAGAGACATAGCCTTCAGTGCTGCAGATGTCTACGCAAAGGCGGCTGAAGCTCGAGGACTATGGGATGCGCGGCTTGAGGCGCTAGTGGTCGACAGCATTATTTCGGGTGAAACTTCCCAGGAGATCAGCTCTCGCGTTGCCGCACTTGGATGGCGCAGCGACGGCCAGGTGGCGGTGCTGTTAGGCATTGCAAACCCCAGCCCGGACCCAGATGGCATGCGAAAACTCGCTCGAAAAGCAGGCAGTGATTTGCTTTTGGGCATTCAGGGTCGGAGGCAGGTAGTGATCATCGGCTTAATGGCACATTCCGACAAGCCGGATACCGCAATTCAAGCCATCGCCACCCAGCTCGAGTCCTTCTTTGGACAGGGCCCGCTGATTCTAGGAAAAACCGTTGCCACGGTTTCCGATGCCCCGAGAAGTGCAAAGAGTGCCCTGGCTGCCCATTCGGTAGCCGTGAGCGTCGGCGCAGATAAGCGCCCATTGGCAGCCGATGAGCTGTTGCCAGAACGGGCACTGGCTGGGGATTCACTCGCAAGGCAAACCCTCATCGAGACCTACTACCTGCCGCTGGCAAAGTCCTCCCCCGAACTGCTAGCCACCCTGCGCGCTTATTTAGATTGCGGGCGCTCCCTTGAGATGACGGCGAAGGCGCTATTTGTGCACGCAAATACAGTGCGCTATCGCCTAAAGCGCATCTTTGAGGAGATCGCAGCAGATCCGACCGATTCACGGACCGCTTTTGTGCTCCAGGTCGCTTTGCTGTTAGGTGCCATCAATGACAACGAATACGGATTGAAAAGGTAGCTTGTAGTAATGCGAATTTTGATGTGCCCTGGGCAAGGTTCTCAGTCGGAAGGGTTTCTGACTAATTGGTTTGAGCTTGTGCCTGGCTTTGAAGAAAAGATAAAAGAACTTGGTGAGGCCGCGGGCAAGGACTTGATCGCGCTCGGCACTACCAGCTCCGAGGAAGAGATCAAAGCTACCGAGAATGCCCAGCCGCTGATTGTTGCGGCGTCTATCGCGGCCGCCAGAACTGCACTCAAGGTCTCCGAGTTCGATGGTGTCGTCGGACACTCGGTTGGCGAATTCGCTGCCGCAGCGATTGCCGGCGTAATTTCCGACACTGATGCAATGCGCCTTGTTGCGGTTCGAGCCAACGCGATGGCTGATGCGGCCAAGCTCTCCCAAACTTCAATGGCGGCCATTTTGGGTGGCGAAGAGGCGGACGTGTTGGCTGCTCTAGCGTCCGCAGGGCTGCACGCTGCCAACTTCAACGGTGCCGGACAAATCGTCGCCGCTGGTGCCAAGCAAGCTATCGAGCAGCTGGTTGCCAACCCACCGGCGAAAGCCCGCGTAATCGAACTCAAGGTAGCGGGTGCTTTTCACACCGACTACATGCAACCTGCAGTGGCGCTGCTAGCCGATGCTGCAAAGGGCGTAGCCACCAACAACCCAAGCGTTGCACTTTGGTCAAACGTAGACGGAGAGCAAGTGCACTCCGGTGAGGCCTTCCTCGCCTCGCTGATCTCTCAGGTTTCCAATCCGGTGCGCTGGGATCTTTGCATGGCAAGTATGGACCAACTCGGCGCGACGCTGGTTGAACTTCCGCCAGCCGGCGCACTAGCTGGTCTCGCAAAACGCGGAATGCCTAATTCGCAGGCAATCGCCCTGAAGACTTTTTCGGACCTTGAGAAAATCGGAGCCTAATGAAGCAGCTAAATCAGACCCAGCCAGTTCCATTCACCAAAATCTATGCGCTGGGAGCTTCCAGGGGTCACCAGACCGTGACCAACGACGACATCGCAGGGCCGATCGATTCATCTGACGAATGGATCAGACAGCGCACCGGAATCATTACTAGAAAGCGCGCCGACAAGGAGCAGTCGCTAATCGACATGGCGGCAGAGGCTGCAAATGAAGCTATTGCGAAGGCTGGCATCAGCCCCGAAGAAATCGGCACCGTAATCCTTGCCACCATCACGTTCCCATACCAAACCCCATCTGGAGCCTCGTTACTGGCAGAGATGGTCGGAGCCCGCGGAGCTGCTGCCTACGACATTTCTGCAGCTTGCGCTGGTTATTGCTACGGCATCGCGCAGGCAGACGCGCTGGTGCGGTCTGGAACCAGCAAATATGTCCTAGTGGTTGGAGGGGAAAAATTATCTGACTTTATTGACCCAACCGACCGTTCGATTAGCTTCTTGCTCGGCGACGGTGCCGGAGCGGCAATTGTCGGCCCAAGCGACCACCCAGGAATCTCAAAATCGATTTGGGGCAGCGATGGCGCGAACTGGGACAAGGTCGGCATGACCAGTTCTATTCTGGACTTCCGTGACGGCAAAGCCCAGTGGCCAACACTTATTCAAGAGGGCCAGTCGGTATTCCGCTGGGCGGTCTGGGAGATGGCCAAGGTGGCGAAGCAGGCACTTGCGGAATCAGGGCTAGAGGCGAGCGACCTGAGCGCCTTGGTTACGCACCAGGCAAACATTCGCATCATCGATGAGTTTGCGAAGCAGTTGGAACTTCCGGATTCGGTAGTTGTCGCTCGCGACATCGTCGACACCGGAAACACCTCGGCAGCGTCGATTCCGTTGGCGATGCACCGCCTGCTTGCCGAAGGCAAGGTGAAAAGCGGTGGTTACGCGCTTGAAATTGGCTTCGGCGCGGGGCTTGCCTTCGCGGCCCAAGTGGTAGAACTGCCATAAAATAAAGCGACTCAATCAAACTTAGGAGAAAAATGGCTCTTTCGCAGGCAGAGGTCCTTGCAGGACTTGCAGAACTTGTAAACGATGAGACCGGCATCGCAACTGATGCAGTGCAGATGGACAAGTCTTTCACCGATGACCTAGACATCGATTCGATCTCGATGATGACCATCGTGGTGAATGCTGAGGACAAGTTCGGCGTGAAGATTCCAGACGAGGAAGTAAAGAACCTCATCACAGTAGCTGACGCGGTCAACTTCATCACCGCAGCACAGGCTTAGTAACAGCATGCGTCGCGTCGTCGTCACCGGTATTGGTGCAACTACACCACTTGGTGGCGACGTCGCGTCCAGCTGGGCCAATCTCTTAGCCGGACAATCCGGCATTTCAACTCTCGAGCAGGAGTGGGTCGCTCGCCACGAACTGCCGGTAACTTTCGCAGGGCAGGCCAAAATTGCCGCCAGCGAGATTCTCACCCCGCAAGAGGCCAAGCGCCTTGACCCCTCAAGCCAGTTCGCCCTAATTTCTGCGCGTCAGGCCTGGGAAGATGCTGGCGCTCCAGAGGTTGAACCCGAGCGCCTGGCAGTAGATTTTGCCACCGGTATCGGTGGCGTTTGGACTTTGCTAGATGCCTACGACACGCTTCGTGAACGAGGTCCTAGAAGAGTTCTTCCCATGACCGTTCCGATGCTGATGCCGAACGGACCTGCGGCAGCGATTGGCATGGACTTAGGTGCCAGAGCCGGAGTTAGAACAGCTGTTTCAGCATGTGCCTCTGGCAATGAATCAATCGCAAACGCTTTCCGCAGGATTCAGCTCGGTGAGGCAGATGTTGTGGTAGCCGGCGGTGCCGAGGCTGCAATTCACCCAATGCCAATTGCCGCCTTCGCAGCAATGCACGCCCTCTCTAAGCGCAACGACGATCCGACTAAAGCATCACGTCCATATGACACTGACCGTGACGGTTTCGTCATGGGCGAGGGCGCAGGTGCGCTGGTGCTGGAAACTCTAGAGTCGGCCCAGGCAAGGGGCGCCAAGATTTACTGCGAGATCGTCGGTGGTAGCGTAACCTCCGATGCCTATCACATCACCGCTCCAGACCCAGAGGGGTCAGGCGCTGCCAGAGCCGTCCTAGCCGCTTTGGCTCAGGCTGGAGCGGACATCAAAGACGTTGAGCACGTCAATGCACACGCGACCTCTACTCCGGTGGGAGATATTGCCGAATACACGGCCATCAAGCGAGTTTTCGGTGACCACACGCAAAACCTAGTGGTTGCAGCAACTAAGTCCGCCACCGGCCACCTGCTGGGCGGAGCCGGTGCGATTGAGGCAATCTTCACCATCTTGGCCCTGAAGGAGCAGACCGCTCCCCCGACCATAAACCTCGACAACCAAGACCCGGCAATCGATCTTTACGTTCCTCGCACACCCACCAAGCTCACCCGCCCAGATGCGATAGCAATCAGCAACAGCTTTGGCTTTGGTGGTCACAACGCTGTGCTGGCCTTCAGAAACCTCTAGACGGCCCTCGGTAGCGCAACGGCGTAATCTGCGACCTTTCGATAAGGCTCCACCAGGTCAAGCCAAGGGACCGCCGTGAGCCGGCGAAATCCTCTTGAGAAATCGGATAAATTGCCACGGGTCTCCAGCAGCAACTGCTCCAACTGCCCTGCTCTAAGAACTACTTCTCCCGCCTCATCAAAAACGTTACGACAAATGCCGAGTGATGGATGGTGGAGGTAACGCTCGGGATGCTCCCCAAAGGTATTTAGCTCGAAGGTTGCCTTCAGACGAGAAAGCCGAACAACCAACTCTGGAACGCTCGCCAGGTCAAGGTCCAGCGAGTTCCGCGACTGGACTGTGTTGACCTCAAGAGGTTGCCCCGTAAAGCTCGCGGATACTCCAAACTCGGCCATAATCGTTTTGATTTGGCCCATCGTCTCGACGGGTGCGCTAAACACCCACAAATCGACGTTTGGCAGTTTTACTCCGATCCAGATCCGTCTTCCCCTACGTTCTGAACCGGTTTAGGAACGATAAACCCAAACCCTGAGAGTTGTCAAACAAACCCCCGCATCTCTCCTAGGATTTCTAGCGATGAGCAAACTATATTTCCGCTACGGAGCGATGAACTCCGGAAAGAGCACAGCGCTACTGCAGGCTGCATTTAACTACGAAGAGCGCTCGCAGCACGTCTTGCTCGCTAAGCCTGCGATTGATTCAAAAGGCGACAGAAGCATCGTCTCCCGCCTGGGTGTGACCAGGCAGGTTGACTTTTTGGTTGAACCGACCGTGAATCTTCGCGAGCTCTTGGCAAAAACCATCGCAGATTTCGAGGCAAAAACCGGTAATCGAATCGCCTGTCTGCTGATCGATGAGGCTCAGTTTCTAACCCGCGAGCAGGTAGACCAGTGCCTTGAGATAGCAGTCCTTGACGGTATTCCAGTCTTGGCCTATGGGATTAGAACCGATTTCAAGACCAATGCTTTCCCAGGATCAATGCGCCTGCTAGAGATCGCTCACTCTCTTGAAGAGTTGAAGACGATTTGCCGCTGCGGTCGAAAGGCCATGTTCAATGGAAGATTGCTCAACGGCAAATTCACGTTCGATGGCGAACAGGTGGCAATCGACGGCGATCAGGTGACCTACGAGTCGCTGTGTGCGAGCTGCTATCTCTCGCAGCGAAGCTAAGACTTAGACCGTCTCGCTTTGATAAAGCGAATCACTAGCTGCAGGCCAATAAAGGCCATGACTGCGTAAACGAGGTAGTCGACGATCGAAGAGAACTGATCTGCAACCTCCCAGTTCTCGCCCAGCACATAACCCGCTGTGATCCAAGCAGTATTCCAAACCAGACTGCCGATTGCGGTGTAGCCGAAAAACTTATATGGGTTCATTCTGGTTAGCCCGGCAGGAATGCTCACCAAGCTGCGAACCACAGGAATTAGTCGACCAAATAGCACCACCGGAACGCCATAGCGATCAAACCAAGAGGTCGCCTTGTCAAAGTCCTTGGCGTGAAAACCAACATATTTGCCATAGCGCTTTACGAGATTTCTGATGCGCTCCTCGCTGACCCACCAGCCGATCAAGTACAGCACCGCAGCGCCAAGGAGTGACCCCGCCGTTGTTGCGAAGACAGCGCCAATTAGGGAGAAGTTCCCCTGACCAGCATTTACTCCAGTGAGAAGTAGCACCAATTCGGAGGGAATTGGCAAAATGATGACTTCGATGGCGATTAGGAGAGCTGCGCCGAGAAGACCAATTGACTCAATCACCGACAGTGAGAATTCGAGCACGATAGGTCCTAAGAACGAATCCCGGCCTGAGCCAAGGATGCCGCGTGGTGGGGCGTGCGGGACTTGAACCCGCGACCGACGGATTATGAGTCCGCTGCTCTAACCGGCTGAGCTAACGCCCCATGCGACAGGGCTAAGTCTAACTATTTACGCTTGCGTTTGATTCGCTTGGCAGCCTCATTGAGCTGCTCTTTGATGTCGTCTTTTATCTCAGAAAGTTGCTCACGCACCTCTTCGCCAACCTCGCTGAGTTTTTCAATCGCCTCTTGGGAGATGTCTTCGGCACGCTTACCGAGCTCAACGGCGCTGTGACGCCAACTCTCCAAGCGCGCGCTGATTGCCTCGTTTAGCTTTCCAATGGGCTCCATGTAGGAAGGTGAGTTGTCATCGGTGGTTGAGTCTTCGCTTCGGATACCGATATAGAGATCCTCAAAAATCTTGATGGTTCGTTCGATATCGTGCGACTGAATCAGGTGCAGGCTGTTCTCGCTCAGGCGGTTCAACTCCTGCTGGTCAGCGGTGAGGATCCTTCTGAGTCGATCGGCGAGCGCGTCGGCATCATCGGCCGGGAAAAGGTAGCCGTTGTCACCATTGTGCACTAGGTGCGGCAAGGCCATGGCATCGGCACCGATTACCGGCCGTCCGGATGCCATTGCCTCCATGGTCGCAATCGACTGCAGCTCTGCGATAGAAGGCATTACAAATGCCGTGCAGCGCTCGTAGGCCTTCGGTAGCTCTTGATCAGAAATGTGACCGGTGAAAATCACACGATCGGCAATGCCGAGCTCGGCCGCCAAATTCGCAAGGTTCTCTCGCTCGCCACCATCTCCGACCAACTCAACCACGACATTTGGATGATCCGTTAGCTTGGCGACCGCCTGAAGCAGAATGTGAATCCGCTTTTCATCGTCCAAGCGGCCCAGAAACAGAAACCTAGGCTCTTTGTTGTTTACAGGTGTCTCGTTTGCAAAACGGGCCGCGTCAATTCCGCAGCTAATGGCCAAGACCCCGGAGACGCCAGCGGCTTCCTCGAGTAGCTGAGCTGCCCTTCGGGTAGGGGTTGTGAGAGCATCCATCTTCTTTAGGATGCGACCGGCATCGGCCCAGGTGATGCGCATGGCGGTTTTGTGCATGAACTTTGGCAGCAGCGAATACTTGATCAGATTCTCAGGCATGATGTGGTTGGTCGCGATGAGCTTCACACCGGTGCCGGCTGCGGCGCGAACTGCAAATCTGCCCATCAAAAGATGGGATTGGATGTGTAAAGCATCTGGCTTCACCTCGCGCAGAATCTTTCGAATCTCGCCGGTTAGGCCAATTGGCTGAGTCCATCTCAGGGTCTTGTGCTGCGGGACTCGGTGGCTTCGCATGCGGTGAACCTTCATGCGTGATCCGTCGTGAACTTCAAAACGGGCACCGTGGGTTGAGTCTGTGCTTGCGGCGATGATGTGAACTTCATGGCCATGACGTACCAGCCCGGCGGCAAGTCGCTCGGCAAACCTGGCAGCCCCGTTGATGTCGGGTGCGAAGGTGTCACAAGCCATGACAACCTTAAGTTTTTCCAACGCTAAACCTCTTGTTTATTGCTTAGTTGCGGGTGAACCTTAGAGAGCATTAACACACCCAAAACGGCAACTAATCCCGATACACCGAACCCTACCACCTGTCCGGTAGCAGCACTGGATGCCTCTCCAAGGATCACAATTGCAATCCCAACAGCCACCGCTGGGTCGATAACGGTAAGGCCAGCGATTACCAAATCCGGAGGACCTGCTGCATAGGCATTTTGAACAAACCAACCGCCCAGGATAGCGGCAGCGGCTAGCGCGAGCGTGGCCAGTAGGGTGAGCCAGTTGAGGTCCCCCTGGATGATTCTTTGGATGACGACCTTTGCCAAGGATGCCACAAAGCCATAGAGCACCCCAGCGCCAAAGATGTACTGCAGCGGCCCAACCCGACCCTTAGATACCGCAAAAAGTATTCCGAATACGGCAAGGACCGCGATAAGAACGCCAACTACCTGCAGCAACATGCCGTCGTCAAGTTTGACCTGGGTCGCGCTGGTGGCAGTGAACAGCACAAAGCCTGCAACGCCGAGCATGGTGATTGCAATCGCCACGAAGGTTTTAGGGTCTAGCTTGATTTTGTGAATACGTGAATTCAGAACGCTGGTGATAATCAGAGCAATTGCGCCGATTGGCTGAACGACAATTAAAGGTGCCAAAGCCAACGCGGTCAGCTGCGAAAGGATCGCGAGCGCCATGAATACCGATCCGGTGAGCCACCTCGGGCGTCGCAAAAGGTCAAGAACCTGTTTGATGTGCAGAGACTTTAGCTTCAACTGTTTGGGGGCGTGGTGCTGAGTAACGGCGTCGTTTTGAAACTGCGCGCCAAGTGCCAAAAAGACCGCCCCAATAACTGCCAAAACAATGGCTAGCGGGCGAGCAATCTCTGGTTCGAACAACTGCTCTCCTCATCTAAAGTGCAGCCTTAGAAGCCTAAAGCAACAACTTGGGAATTCCTTGAGTAACCTTGCTGTGTGTCAATTCGCCCAATAGTTATCACCGGTGATCCGGTACTTCACACTCGCGCCCAAGAGGTTAGCGAAATCACGCCCGAAATCGAGACCTTAGTTGCCGACATGTACGAAACCATGGCTGCAGCACCAGGTGTTGGGCTGGCAGCTACGCAGATCGGTGTCGGGCTGAGGATTTTCGTCTTCGATTGGCACGATGGCGAAATTCACCATCGTGGCGAAGCAATCAACCCAACCCTTGAACTATCACCAATCAGCGCCGAGTGGCCCGACGAGGACACTGAGTCAGAGGGCTGCCTATCCATCCCGGGTGAGCGTTATCCGCTGAAGCGAGCCGACCGCGCTGTACTAAGAGCAAAGAACCTCGCCGGAGAGGATTTCACCATCGAGGCAACTGGCTGGCTGGCGAGAATCTTCCAACACGAATTTGATCACCTGGATGGCTTGCTTTATGCGGACCGATTGCTCAAGCCGTATCAGCGAGAAATTAAGAAGGTAATCAAGTACGAAGGCTGGGGTGAGCCGGGAAATAGCTGGACTCCCGGAGTTGACTATTTAGAACCCTAAAAGCCGCAATCCACCCGCTACCGCGGCGGCGGCAATCACAACCACGATGTATGGAGCTCTGAGGGCAAACAGAACTGCTGCAACACCGAGCGCTGGCACGCGGGCATCAAACTCGATTTGATTAGCTGAAACGAAGGTCTGCACCCCAACAAGAGCTGCCATCAGCACCACGGTAACGCGCTCACTAAACTGCCTGATTCCCGCAGTGATCCAGCGCTGCGGAATCAAGTAGCCAAGCATCTTCCAGCTGAAAACCGCGATCGAGGCCAGAATAACCGTTATGGTCACTTTGACCTCCCCGGCACCAATGCCAACAGCACGGTTAGCAAAACAGGAACGCCAGCCGGCAAAAACAGTGACCCGACTACCGCTACAACAGAAGCCGCTAGAGCTAATACCTTGTTGTCCTTAAGCTTTGGCCACACCAGCCCTAAAAAGGCTGCCGCCGCGGCGGCATCAAGACCCCAGGTCTCAGCCGACCCGAGAAAATCACCGGCAATTGCCCCAAGCAAAGTAGCGAGGTTCCAAAACACAAATACCGCTATCCCGGTAGCCCAAAACCCCACTCGCTGCGATTTCAAATCATCCTGAGCCGCCGAAACGCCGTTCGATTCATCAATGCTCAACTGCGCGGAAACCACCTTGAGAAGCCCCCGCGGTGCCAGCACGCTGTTTAGCCGCATAGCGTAGAAACCATTTCGAACGCCGAGCAACCAGGCAGAAGTGATCGCAGATATTGGCGCACCTCCCGCGGCTATCACGCCAATGAATGCGAATTGACTGCCGCCAGAAAACATAAGAAGGCTGAGCAACATGATAGAAAGCAAATCAAGGCCGGCGACCGAAGCTAGCGCCCCGAAAGAGATCCCGTAGAGTCCCGTGGCAACGCCAACGGAAACGGAGGTGGAAAGAACTCGCTTCATAACGATTCCTAAAATTTGGCTCCCCGGCTTGGACTCGAACCAAGAACCTATCGGTTAACAGCCGATTGCTCTGCCAATTGAGCTACCGAGGAATAGCGCCCTAAGACGCCTGACAACATTAGCAGAAAATTTCTACGCCATGTAAGTTCTGCGCTCAGCTTCTAACTCAACAAGTTGTCTTTGAACCTGCGCGTAAGCCTCTGGCTGAGCTGTCATGTCAATTCTCTTGAGTGCAGCAAGCAGATCGTTTTTCTCTCGAGCTAAGGCCTGCAGCATTGCGCCGTGCACCACTCCCTTGGAATAGCGCTCCAAATCCGCATCGGATGAGGTCGGAAGTTCAGCCAGAGCCAGAGCACGAAGCAAATCAAGGCGGTCGCCCGACAGTTGATTAGCTAGCTGATTTACCCAGTCTGAACTCGTCAGCTGACTAGAAATTCTCTCGGCTGCCTCTGCCACGTCAGCGAAATCAGGCTGCGTGAAGCCAGCCCCAACGATTCTGGAGAGTCGTTCTGTACTGAAAGCCTGAGGTCGTTGCACCAGGACCTCTAAGACCTGTCGTTCAAACTTTGTCGCCGGGGTTTGCTCGACGTGCTTGGGCGCGCTGGTGCGCATTTGCTCGACACGTTGACCCACCTGCTGCTTGCCAACTTGGGCCACAAGTTGCGATACCTCGGAGATCTCCAGTGATACCCAATCGGCCAACTGACGGGTATAGCCGGCCCTAAGGGCTGGGTCTACTATTTCAGCTACGACCGGAGCAGCAGCTCTAGCCGCGGCCGCACGCGAGTCCAGGTCGCCAAGCGAGAACTTACCAATTCGGTGACGAATGACAAATTCGAACAGTGGCTTTCTACCCTGAAGCATTTGCCCAATCGCGCCGTCGCCACGCTGTTGCCTGAGGTCAGACGGGTCTAGACCTTCGGGTCCCGAGGCCACAAAGGTCAGGGCGTTGAACTTCGAGGTATCGCCGTAAACCCGAAGCGCTGCCTTCTCCCCAGCGGCATCCGGGTCAAAGGTGAAGACCACCGCCGCCGGTTCTTCGCTGGATCCAAAAAGACGGTTGATGATCTTGATGTGATCCTCACCGAAGGCAGTTCCACAGGTTGCCACGGCATTGCTGAAACCCGCAAGGTGGCACGCCATAACATCGGTGTAGCCCTCAACCACAATGATCTCTTTGCGCTTGATGATTTCTTTGCGAGCTAGATCCAAACCGTAGAGCACTGAACCCTTGTGATACACCGGGGTTTCCGGGGTGTTTAGATACTTTGGGCCCTGGTCATCCTCGTAGAGCTTTCTTGCACCAAATCCCAACACCTGGGAGTTAGAGTCTCTGATCGGCCATAGCACTCTGCCACGGAATCGGTCGTAGCCGCCTTTTTCGCTTGGCATCGCAAGCCCCGAGGTAATTGCCTCTTCCAGCGTGAAGCCCTTGGCCTTGAGGTGATCCAGCAGCCCCTGCCAGCCCTTCGGGGCATACCCGATACCAAACTGAGCAATGGCCGCGTTATCAAAGCCTCTGGAATTAAGGAACTTTACGGCGGTCTGACCCTCCGTAGTTTCTAACTGCTCGATGTAAAAAGCACTAGCTACTTGATTTGCCGCCAGCAATCTCGCTCTGCCACTGGATTCTTGAGCCGCGCCCTCTTCGTAGCTGAGTTGGAAACCCGACTTTTCGGCTAGTTTTTCAATAGCCTCGGTAAAACCAACGTGCTCAATTTCCTGGATGAACTTATAGACATCGCCACCAGCGCCGCAACCAAAGCAGTGATAAAAAGCCGGCGCTGACCGCACATTGAAGCTCGGCGACTTTTCCGAGTGAAATGGGCAGAGCCCTTTGAAGGATCCCGCGCTCGCAGGCTTTAGCGAGACGTAGCCCGAAACCACCTCGACAATGTCGAGCTTGGCTTTGAGTTCCTCAATGTCGCTCTGTCTAACCCTGCCTGCCATAAGGGAATCCTAGGCGGTCAGCTTCTGATGCAACGCGATGGCGGCGGGATCGGTAAGGGATGCAACCTGATCTACGATCACGCGCTTCCGAGCTTGGTCGCTCGAAGCTTGACTCCAAGCCTCAGCACTTATGGAGTCGAGGTGCTCAACTCCACTCGCCAGCAGAGCATCTGCCAGTTCGATAAGCAGTTGGCGCTGGTCCTCGTAGTAACCCTGTCTGGAGTTGTGAGTCATTACCTGAGAGGCGACGATTCCCTTCAGAACCGCAATCTCGCTCTTTACCTTGGAGGGAATGATTACCCCGGCACGGTATCGGGTGAGGCTGTTTTTAGAGGCATTTTCCAAAATCGAATCGGTGGTTCTCGATACGAACGAACCAATCAGATCACTCGTGAGGTTTTTGAGCTGCGCAAGAGCTCTCGGTGAACCATCAAAGGAGTAAAGCCAGAAATGGCTTTCCTGCAAGAGATCAAATGCCTCTTCCAGTTGGATCTTGGCCAGCATGCCGCCAGACCACTTACCAACCTCTTCAATCAAGGCGGAACGTGAGGCCGGGTCAGAAATCAAACTCGGATCAATAAACCCCTCGACTATTGCGTCTTCAAAATCATGCACCGAGTAGGCGACGTCGTCAGCGAAGTCCATAATCTGAGCCTCGACACACTTCGCGCCCTCAGGGGCTCCCTGGCGCATCCAATAGAACACCTCGAGGTCATCTTCGTATGCTCCGAATTTCACAGCGTTCCCAAAGTCCTGAGCTTGCGATAGTCGCCACGGGTACTTGGTTGCCGCATCCAGCGAGGCGCGGGTTAGGTTTAGCCCACGTGATCGGCCTTGGTCGTCGTAGATTTTGGGTTCCAGTCTGGTGAGAATGCGAAATGTCTGAGCATTACCCTCAAAGCCGCCGATGTCAGCGGACCAGAAATTCAAAGCGGATTCGCCATTGTGACCAAAAGGCGGGTGACCAAGGTCGTGGGCGAGACAGGCCATGTCGACCAAATCGGGGTCTACACCAAGAACCGACGCCAGCTCCCTGCCCACCTGGGCCACTTCTAGCGAGTGCGTGAGCCTGGTTCTCGCAAAATCGCCCGAGGAAGGTGATAGCACCTGAGTCTTAGCGCTCAGCCTTCGGAAAGCTGCGGCATGCAGTACTCGAGCGCGATCTCGAGCAAACTCGCCGCGACGAACCATCGAAGATCGAGGCTGCGCGATAAAGCGCTCCCGGTCAAAATCTTCATAACCGGGTTCGAGCGGGGTGATCTGCTTCACTTAGCCTCCCGAGACCGATAGTTCAGCTTCTTGAAGCTGAAGGCGGTGCGAAGTGCTGAGTTCTCTGGATTGCAGCCAGTTCTCCGGCAGGGCACAGCTCTTCACCGAACCGAGCCTACCTCGAGGACCCTCGGCGTCATCTCCGGGATAGGGGATATCTCGATCCAGGGTTCCTAAAAGCTCAGCCATGTGAGCCAGCGACTCAACCTGGGCAAGTGCGGCTCGGAACTCGCCACCTACCGAGTAGCCCTTGAAATACCAGGCGACGTGCTTTCTGATGTCACGGCAGGCTCGGCCCTCATCTTCGAAAAATTCAACCAAGAGCTCGGCATGGCGAGTAAATCCATCGGCTACTTCACCCAGGGTTGGCATCACAATGTCGACACTTGGGTTTTTGTCGCCAGCGAGGTAGGCAGCAATTGCCTTCTCGAGATCTGCAAAAAGCCAAGGCCTTCCAAGGCATCCTCGACCAACCACGATGCCATCAACACCGGTCTGCTCCATCATGCGCACAGCATCGGATGCTGACCAAATATCACCATTGCCCAGCACCTGAACATCTGGCAACTCTTCGCGCAGTCTTGCGATGGCATCCCAATCGGCGATTCCCGAGTAGTACTCCTCTGCGGTGCGGCCATGCAGCGCTACCGCGGCAACGCCAGCGTCTCGGGCGGCCTTACCGGCATCTAAATAGGTCAAATGGTCGCTGTCGATTCCCTTGCGCATTTTTACGGTTACCGGGATATCGCCAGCCGCGCGAACTGCAGCCTTGACGATGGCATCAAACAAATCGGATTTCCAGGGTAGGGCTGCTCCCCCACCCTTGCGGGTAACCTTCGGAACCGGGCAGCCGAAATTCAAATCGATGTGGTCGGCTCTATCTTCCGCAACCAGCATGGTTACCGCGTCCGCAATGGTCTTCGGGTCCACACCGTAAAGCTGGACTGAACGAATGTCCTCGGATTCATGGTGGCCGATTAGTCTCATTGACTCAGGAGTTCGCTCAACTAGCGCTCGTGAGGTGACCATCTCGGAGACAAATAACCCGCCGCCGTACTCACGGCATAGCCTGCGATAAGCGGTATTTGTAATGCCCGCCATAGGGGCCAGAACCACCGGTATGGCAATCTCATGCTTGCCGTACTTTAGCGCCAAGCTAACCGTTGATTCTCTCGAAGATGTAATTGCGAACCTGCGAGAGTGCAACACGCTCCTGTGCCATGCTGTCGCGCTCGCGGATCGTCACCGACTGGTCGGTCGGGGTGTCAAAGTCGACGGTGATGCAGAACGGGGTTCCAATTTCATCCTGGCGACGGTAACGACGACCAATGGCTCCGGAGTCATCAAAGTCCACATTCCAGATGGCTCGCAGTTCCTGGGCTAGGTCCTTGGCAATTGGGTTTAGCTCATCGTTGCGGCTCAGCGGCAAAACCGCTGCCTTGACCGGCGAGAGTCGGTAGTCAAGTCGAAGCACGGTGCGAACGTCAACGCCACCCTTGGCATTTGGAGCTTCGTCCTCAGCGTACGCATCAACCAGGAACGCCATCAGCGATCTGGTCAACCCTGCTGCAGGCTCAATCACATACGGAGTCCAGCGACGCTCTTCGGTTGGGTCAAAGTAGCTCAGGTCAACACCGGAGTGCTCCGAGTGAGTCTTTAGGTCAAAGTCGGTTCGGTTGGCTACACCCTCAAGCTCACCAAATTCACTGCCCTGGAAACCAAAGCGGTATTCGATGTCAACGGTTCGCTTTGAGTAGTGCGACAGCTTCTCTTTCGGGTGTTCGAAGAGTCTTAGGTTCTCAGGGTTGATGCCCAGGTTTACATACCAGTTGTAGCGCTCATTGATCCAGTAGTCGTGCCACTGTTCGTCCTCGCCGGGCTTGACGAAGAATTCCATCTCCATCTGCTCAAACTCACGGGTGCGGAAGATGAAGTTTCCAGGGGTAATTTCGTTGCGGAAACTCTTACCCATCTGCCCAATGCCAAATGGAGGCTTCATGCGGGATGCGTTTAGAACGTTGTTGAAGTTCACAAAGATTCCCTGCGCGGTCTCTGGGCGCAGGTAGTGCAATCCCGACTCGTCTTCAACCGGTCCGAGGCTGGTCTTCAGCAAGCCATTGAAGTTCTTTGGCTCGGTCCAAATGTCTTTGTTGCCGCAGTTAGGGCAGGGAATCTCGGCCATTGAGGTGGCCTCGCGGCCCTTCTTCTCCAAGAAGGCTTCCTCTAGGTGGTCGGCACGAAAACGCTTGTGACAGCTGGTGCACTCGATCAACGGGTCAACGAATGCCTCGACATGGCCAGAGGCCTCCCAAACCTTTTTGGGAAGGATGATCGAGGAATCCAGTCCCACGACATCCTCGCGACCAGACACCATGGAACGCCACCACTGGCGCTTGATGTTTTCCTTAAGCTCAACACCCAGCGGACCGTAATCCCAGGCCGACCTGGATCCGCCGTAGATCTCTCCAGCCTGGAAGACAAAACCACGTCGCTTCGCCAGCGAAATAACCTGATCTAGTTTTTGGGGTGCCATGGTTCTCCAATAAATCTTTGCCGTTTGGCGTAAGTAGCTAGTTTAGCGGGAGGTCTGCCGCGGCACCGAAGCGGCGATTGCGATTCTGGTAAGCCTCAATCGCATCCCAGAGCGTCTCCCTGGTGAAATCTGGCCAGAGCTGGGGCATAAACATCATCTCGGCATAGCTGGATTGCCAGAGCAAGAAGTTAGAGGTGCGCTGCTCACCCGAAGATCTAAGAAATAGATCGACGTCTGGAAGCTGCGGAACATAGAGCCTTGACGCGATAGCTTTCTCTCCTATTGAGCCCGGCCTGAGCTTTCCGGCCTTCACCTGATGCGCAATCTCATTGACCGCATCAACCAGCTCTTGCCTACCCCCATAGTTCACCGCCATGGTCAATGTGACACCGGTGTTCTTTGCCGTCATGGCTTCTGCACTTTTGAGCTCTGAGATGACACTTGGCCATAACTTTGATGCCCTGCCAGCCCACCTAATCCTGACGTTCCATTCATTGAGCAAATCGCGACGCCGGCGCAGAACTTCCTTGTTGTAGCCCATTAGGAATCGGACCTCATCGGGTGAACGCTTCCAGTTTTCGGTGCTAAAGGCATATGCCGTGACATGCGTAACGCCGGCCTCAATGGCACCTGCCAAAACCTCAAGCAGCGCCTGCTCACCAGCCTTGTGACCTTCGGTTCTGGTTAGCCCACGTTGATTCGCCCAGCGACCATTGCCATCCATGACAATCGCAATGTGCTTGGGAACGTTTGAGAAATTGGGGGCTTTACGCGTCGGATCAAATAGCTGCACTATGCCCGCTCCACCATGCTCATTGACCTAAGCCCTCGCTCCAATTGCCACTGCAAGTATGCCGAAATTACTGAACTTACGTTTGATTTTGTGCCCGGTTCTGCCACCGCGACCTCAGGCCAGTTTCCAGCCAATAGGTTCCGCATGTGTTCAAGACCTATGCTTCCTAGCTTCACAGCCCCCGGCAGCGCGCAATTTGCGCAACTGACGTGCCCGGTGTGGACTGAGAACGATTGGGGCTGTTGCGATTGGCAGCTCTGACAAACCCCAAGCTCAGGCACCCAACCCGATAGCGATAGCGCACGAAGCAGATAAGAGTCCAAGACCTGCGACCCCTCATAATCGGAACCAGCCAGGGCACGAAGACCGCCAAGCAAAAGTAAATACTGCTGCGGATTCGAAGACTCGCGAGTCAGGCGCTCGGCGGCTTCGACCATGGCATTTGCCGCGGTGTACTTTGGGTAATCCGCCACAATCTGGGCACCGTAACTTGCCAGCTGTTCCACCTGAGATACGGTGTCCAGGTTTTTGCCCTCGTATAACTGAAGATCGGCAACCATAAAAGGTTCTAACCTTGCACCAAATCGGCTAGATGTTTTTCTTACGCCCTTGGCAACCGCTCGAATCTGACCGTG
>JACCDS010776208.1_pt1 | contig 21154 bp, 16 predicted proteins | sample 7446441 | NCBI WGS metagenome assembly JACCDS01 (sample SAMN15323445, study PRJNA562643) | freshwater metagenome | isolation source: river surface water | place: USA:Blue River Watershed | collected 2017-08-17 | reverse complement strand
GGTACTGGCCTTTGAGGCCGTTGACCTTCAGCGCCGAATTAAAATCGCGAAAACTGTTGTTGCGAATGAGCACGTCGCTGGCCTGACCAACCACGTGTAAAGCATGCTGACAGTTATCATGAATATCGCAACCACCAATAAAACTGAGGTTTTCAAACTGCCAGTGCGGCGCCATCAGTAAAAAGCCTTCGCCACGCAGCACCAGCTCGACCTGATGCATAGCGCGACCAGTCAAGCGAATGGGCGCGTCCGGCCGGCCGGCACTGCGCAGCTCCACAGTGCGGCTGAATTCATAGCGGCCCGGTTCCAGTACAATTTGCTGACCGGCCTGCGCTTGTCTGAGCGCCTCACGCAAACTGGCACTGTCGCGGACCACCACGGCGTCCGCCTGCCACTTCGGCTGATAGTCAGGTCTGGCGCCGGCACCGTGCCATTGGGTCGGCTCCAGCGGGCGAAAATAGTAGTTTTTGTGCTCAAACCCGGCCAGATAATCAAACACCGGCGCGACAAAAGCGACACTCGGATAATTGACCCGCAAATCGTTCGCCACTTTCTGGCTGTACAAAGGCAGCGGCAGCCCCAGCCAGTAAATGCTGCGGGCCCACAGCAGCAAAGCGAATAAAAACAGAATGTTAGCAACAATACCACTGCTGTAAAAATAGCGACGCATCCACATAACACACTCCCTTTCGCGTTACAGCAAAATTTCGGCGACCTGACCATGGCTCAAAAAATTCTGCGGGCTGGCTGTCGGTCCATAAGCGCCGGATTGCAGCACCATAAACCAGTCGCCCGGGCTCGCCTGTGGCAACAATACTTTGTCGGCCAGCACATCCAGCGGCGTACACAAAGGCCCGGCGACCTGCTGCAACTGCCGCGGCGCTTCAGCCAGCCGCTCAGCTAACAGCACCGGATAATTACGCCGCACCACCTGACCGAAGTTGCCGGAGTTGGCCAAATGATGGTGCAGCCCGCCGTTGGTCAGCACAAAGCGCTGGCCATGAGAGTCTTTGCAATCAATCACCTGGCAGCAATAGACGCCGGCATGCGCCACCAGATAACGCCCCAGCTCCAGGATCACTTCAAGCCCCTGCAGGCAATCGGCAAATTCGGTCAGTAAGTCAGCCATCCCGGCGCCGACAGCCGCCAGATCCAACGCCTTGTCCTGTGGAAAATAAGGCACCCCAAAACCACCACCCAGATTGATAAACTCAAGGGCCGGGCATTGGCTGCGCAGGCTTTGCAGCAGCTGCAGACTTTGCCGCTGCGCCGCCAGAATAGCGCCCGCCTGCAGGTTCTGTGAGCCGCAGTACAGATGAAACCCCACCAGCTGCAGCGGGCCTGCGGCCAGCTCCGTCAGCAGCGCCGGGATCTGCTGCTGATCGATGCCAAAAGCCTTAGCACCGCCGGCCATTTTCATGCCGGAGGCTTTCAGTTCAAAGTCAGGGTTAATCCGAAGCGCCACCCGGGCTGTTTTACCGGCCACAGTCGCCAGCCGGCGCAGCCGTTGCAGCTCGCCGGCGGATTCCAGATGCACTACACAACCGGCCTCCAGCGCGGCGGTCAGTTCGGTGTCAGTTTTCGCCGGGCCGGCAAAACTGATGTTCGCCACTGCGGCGCCACTTTGCAGGGCCAGCAACAGTTCACGATGCGACGCCACATCCATACCGTCGGTCAGCGTTGCCAATAAATGCACCAGCGGCGGATAGGGATTGGCTTTTACCGCATAATGCAGCCGCACCCGAGCTGGCAGCACCGCGCGCAGCTGCGCCACTTTGCTGCGCACCGCAGCGCTGTCATAAGCATAAAACACCGAGCTGTTGAGTAAGCGGCTAATCTCAGTGGCGGTTTTACCGCCAATCAGCAAGTGACCTTGCTGCACAGCCAGATATTCAAGGGCAGCGGCCAGCTGCGGCTGGCTGCTCAGCCAGTCAGGATGCAGAGGAGTCGACACTGAAAAAGTCCTTATATTGCAAAGCCAGTTGTTTGCGATCCAGTTTGCCATTCGCGGTTTTAGGCAGCTGCGCCAGTTGCAGCAGCGCCTTGGGGCACAAGTAAGCCGGCAGTTGTTGTCTGAGCAGCCGCAGCAATGCAGCTGTATCCTGGCCATTGCTGGCACTGAATAGCAGCAGCACCGCCGTATCGGCCGGCGGTAACGGCACGCCAATCGCAGCAATATCAATGGCATCGGCGATCAGCGCATAACAAAGCTGCTCAATTTCGGTTGGGCTGATACGAAAGCCAGAGCATTTGAGCATGTCATCGAGCCGGCCCAGATAAAACAGATCGCCTTGCGCATCGCGCCGGACCAGGTCGCCCGACCAGACGGCCTTCGGCTTATCCGGCAGCTGCGCCGGCCACAACGGATCAGGCCGAAAGCGTTCTGCCGTCAGTTCGGCTTTATTCCAGTAGCCAAGACTGACCAGCGGGCCCCGGTGCACCAGCTCGCCCGGCTCATCAACCGCGCACTCGCTGCCGTCCGGCCGCAGCACCAACACCTCAGCAAAAGGAATCGCCTGGCCCATCGAGCCTGGTTTGGTGGCGACTTTCGCCGGGTCCAGATAAGTCGAGCGAAAGGCCTCGGTCAGGCCATACATCAAATAAGGTGCCGCCTGCGGGAATAACTGCTGCAGCCTGAGCAGCAACGGCTGCGGCATGGCGCCACCCGAGTTAGTCCAAAGCCGCAAACTGTGTCGCGCGTCATCTGGCCAATTCGCTTCGGCCAGCGTCGCCCACAAAGGCGGCACAGCCGCCAGCACACTGATCTGATGCCGGCTGCACAGCCGCACCACATCTGCGGTCAGCAAAAAATCATGCAACACCACACAAGCCCCGACACTCAGCGCGCTCAGCAACTGATTGAGGCCATAATCAAAACTAAATGGCAGCAGCGCCAGCACGACATCTGTACTTTGCAGCGCCAGGTACTGACTGACACTGGCCGCGCCCAGCAATAAATTAAGCTGTGAGACCACCACGCCTTTTGGCAGCCCGGTACTGCCAGAGGTGTACAAAATCGCCGCTGGTTGCGCCGCCCGGCCTTGCGGTGCAGCGCTCGCCACAGCTTCTGCAGCGGGTGCTGCCAGCGCCTGCCAGTATTGGCAACCGGCCGGCAACACCAGCTCCTGCTGCAGTTGCGCAAGCCGGCTGTCGCTGATCACCAGCAACGCCGGTTCGCAGTCATCAAGCAGATATTGCAGCTGCCGGCCTTTGAGACTCAGATGCACCGGCACAACTAACAGGCCAAGACTCCAGCAGGCGAACAACATCACTACCAGCTGGCGTTGTTTGGGTAACTGCAGCAGCACCCGGTCACCGGCCTGTAAGCCGGCCTGCTTCAGCTGCTGGCGGCACTGACAGACCGCCAGTAAGAGCTGCTCATAACTGAGCGTGCCAGCGCTGTCGCAAAGTGCCGGCTGCGCGGGAAATCGGCGCGCGGATACCACCAGTAAGTGTTCAAGTGAATCGGTCAGCAAATGCATGGTTCCTTCAGGGGCTGTCAGCGGTTCTATCATGGCAACATACTGATCTCAGTCAGCATTTTTTTGCCCGGGCAAAGTAGTTTGCCTGTCAGAAAACTGTGTTAGAGTACATTGTGATTCTCCCCGATGTCCATTGGAGTTCAGTATGCAGGAGCAACAGCTGCAGGTCAGCACGGCGTTACAACAAATACTCAGCGCCGTGCTGGGTCCTCAGTACAGTTTTGATGATCAGACGGCCCTGTTAGGTGCCATTCCTGAATTTGATTCCAGCAGCATCATGAGTATTCTGACCATGCTGGAAGACCAGTTTGATGTGATATTCGCCGACGACGAACTGAGCGCAGAGTTGTTCAGCAGTGTTGGCTCGTTACGCCGGTTTGTAGACGAAAAACTGGCCCACTCCGTTTAGTTTGCAGTTGTGACTGACGCACTGCGCCGGTATCTGGTAAAGGATTTAAGAGATGAAAAAAACGATTTTGGTGACCTGCGTGCTGACAGCATTATGCCTGCAGGGCTGTGGTAAAAAAGATGCTGCGCAACATTTACAGGACGCGCAGGGATTTATCGCCAAACAAGAATATCCGGCAGCGGTGATTGAACTCAAGGCCGCATTACAACAAGAACCTGACAATGCCAAAGTCCGGCAGTCACTGGGCAATATTTATCTGCAGCTCGGTGATGCCCTTTCTGCCATCAAAGAGTTTGAACGGGCACTCAGCCTCGACATGGAACTGAATGAGGTCGCCAAACCACTGGCACAAGCTTACTTCCTGGCCGGACAGTTCCCTAAACTGGCGGAACTTGGCAAGAAGGCAAGCCTGGACAGCGCCAGTCAGGATTTTATCGCGCTGTATCAGGCACTCAGCGCCATTGAAGCCAGCGAAGCGGCCGATGCTAAAACAGAGCTGGAGCGGCTCAAAGGCAATCAGGATGCCGGCATCAGCAGCATGGCCAGCGCCCAGCTGGCTATCATGGACAAACAATTTGACCAGGCGCTGCAATCGCTCGACGCTGTACCGGTCGACAACCCGCTGTTTCGCGAAAGCATTTTACTCAAAGCCAAGCTTTTTAATATTCAGGGCAAACTGGACGACTCAGTCGCCAGCTTCCAGCAATATCTGAAACTGAACCCGGCCGGCCACCAGGCACGACTGTTGCTGGCACAAACCTTCGTCGCGCAGGACAAATTTGCCGAAGCCAGTAAAGAACTGGACCCTCTGCTGAAAATGTTCCCAAAACAGCCGTTAGCCAACTACCTCAAAGCCGTAATTGCCTTTGAAGCCAAAGACTTCCAAAAAGCCAAAGAGCTGAGCGAAGTGGCGATCACATCCGGCTTAAGTTCAGTCAGCACCCGGGTGCTGGCTGCACTGGCCGCTTCTCAGCTTGGGCTGAGCAATCAGGCACTGGCGCATCTGCATGCAGTACGCAACGAACTGGGCAGCTATCCGCCAGCGCAAAAACTCTATGTGGCGCTGCAGCTGCAAAGTGGTAACACCGACGCTGCTCAGCAACAAATTCTGAAAGATCCGGCCGCGTCAGGTGATGTTCAGCTGGTGACCGCAACGGCATTTCAGTTACTGAAAAGACGCGCCAACGGCGCTGCCGAAGAGCTGGTCAGCAAATACGAGCAGGATACCGCGACAAAATCGGAGCAGGACCTTATCGCGATTGGCGCCTTAAAACTGGGTATTCCAGGCCAGGAAGCGCAAGGCCTTCAGCTGCTTGAGCAAGCAGCCAAACAGGCGCCGGAAGAGCTGCAGGCCAAAATGTTGTTAGCGTCAGCCTACCTGCAACAACAAAAGTTTGCCGAACTGGACGCCATGGCGAAATCCTGGCTCCAGGACGACAAGCTGAAAATGCACGGTTTGAATATGCTGGCCTACAGCGCGGTGTTACAAGGCAAAGATACCGAAGCGCAGCAATATATTGAGCAGGCCGTCAGTGGCAACAGCGAACTGCCTTTTACCTACCTGCTCAAAGCCGCCAGTGAGATGGCCAAAAATAATACCGAGGCGGCCACTACAACCCTGAACGGCATGTTGACGAAATTTCCTAACTATTTGCCCGCTATCGAGCAGCTGTACGGTATAACCCGCGAACAAAGCCCCAGTCCGGCACTGCAAAAAATTGAAGCATTAAATACGCAGAACCCACAGAACTACCCTGCTGCAGTGCTTTATGCCCGCATGCTGGTTGATCAAAAGCAGCAGAGCAAAGCGGTTGAAGTGCTGGAAGCCGCCAAGCAACCTGTTGCCGAGCGTAACCCGCTACACTGGGCCCTGTTGGTGGAATATCAGCGCGTCGAGAAAAAAGATATTAAAGGCTCGCTGGCGCTGGCGACTGAATGGTATCAGCAGGCCTCTGCCGACAAAGAGGCGGTTTACACTTATATCCGCGCGCTGATCCTCGACAAGCAACTGGATAAAGCGCTGAGTGTGAACGCCGACGAACTGAAAAAGAGCCCGGATGACAAAGTGTTGTTTGGTACTCAGGTTCAGTTACTGGCTGAAACGGCCAAGTACGATGAAGCCCTGGCCATGTTGGCTAAAATCCCGGCCGCCGAAGCCGCTAAACCCGATGTTCAGTTTATCAAAGGCCGCATTTTACTGGCGACCGGCAAACTGGACCAGGCACTGACCGCCCTCAATGAGAGCTACCAGCAAAGCCAGGCGACGATGACCGCGCTGATGATTGCCGACACCCTGGATAAACAAGGCAAACTGAGCGAGGCCAAAGCCTTTGCGGAAGCGCATCTGGCCACCCGCCCACAAGACGGCCCGTTGCAGCTGTTTTATGCCAACCTGATGCTCAAACTCGACAAGCAAAAGTCCATCACCCTGTTTAAAGAGTTACTGGCCAAAGAGCCGAACAACGCTGCGGTGCTGAACAATCTGGCATACACCTTACTGGAATCCAACCAGTTACAGGAAGCCAGCACCCACATTGAAAAAGCGGTCCGGCTGGCGCCGGAAAATCCGGATATTCTGGATACTTACGGTGCAGTCTTACTGGCCAGCGGCAAAGTTGATCAGGCTCTGACACAGTTCGAAGCATCACTGAAAGTGCGGCCAGACAATACCGCGGTCCAGCTGAACTATGCGGACGCCTTAATCAAAAAAGGCGACAAGAAACGCGCAAAAACAGTGCTGGATAAAGCTGCACAACAAAAAGATGCACCAAAACAACAAGTGGATGCCCTCTACAAATTGTTGTGATAGCAGGGACAGTTCAGGGAGTTCGGACCATGCAAGACAGGATCAAGATTGAGAATATCCGGGAACATATCGAAGATGATGTCCGGGTTATCAGTCTGACGCTGGATGGTACGGAGCTCTGGCTGAAGATTCCGGCCGCTTATGCTTTTAATTTGTCGGCCGAATTTTTTATCGCCTGCTGTCTGTTAGAAGCGATGGTGAGCGGTCGGGATATCGAGTTAGCAGAAGATATCCCGCTGTCTCCGACCGTCTGCCACAATCTGGAAACCTTACAAAAAATCTATCATTGCTGGAATACCAAGCTAAAGCTGGTGCAGATCCATGCGCCACTGCTGGCTGAACCCCAATGGCGTGATCCGGCTGTCGCGGCCTTCTTTTCCGGTGGCATTGACAGCTCTTATACGCTGAGTGCTGAACTGGCAAACATTACACATCTGGTGGTGCTCAGCGGTTTTGACACCACCAGCAAACCAGAGCAGTGGCAACAACTGGTCGACAAGCATCAGCAACTGGCAGACCAACTGGGTAAAAAACTTCTGTGCATTGATAACAACCTTTATCAATTCAGCAGGGAACGTAAAATTGCCAAGGAATTTCAACACGGTTTAACACTGGCGGGTATCGCCACGGCTTTGGGCTTCAGCAAAGTCTATATTCCATCCTCTTTTACCTATCATGATTTGTTTCCGTGGGGCTCCCACCCCTGCACCGACCACCTGTGGGGCAGTGCGCATACGAGAATAGTCCATCACGGTGCGGAGCTGAGCCGAACGGAAAAAACCGCTGTAGTCAGTGAGCACGCGCTAATCTTCGACCAGTTGCAGGTCTGTTGGAACAATATCTCTTATAATTGTGGCCACTGTTCAAAATGCCTGAGAACGATGGCGGCCTGCTACTTACTGGGCAAACACAGTCAGGCCCTGCCCCAGTTTCGGCCTGAACAATTCAGACAAATCCGCTTAACCAGCCAGGCTGGCGTTCCTTTTATCACCGATCTGCAGCAACTGGCTGAGCGTGCTGGTAACAAACAATGCAGCGACATTTTGCAACAAACGCTGCGCCACTTTTATATCAAACTCCACAGCGCAGCATTATTTAATTTGCTGACCCGTCGTTTGTTTCAAAAGCTGTATCATCGGCTGCGTAAAACAGCCTGGACGCAATACCGCGTGGTGATGAGCAGCAAAGAGCAGTCTTAGAGACTCCCTATTCTTATTACTTGCAGCTCAAAACCAGACAGTTGGAGTGTGTGTCTCGTCACTCAAATATGGCTTTAGTGTCATTTTGGCGGGGGGCCACAGCAGGTGGCTTACAGGCACTGCGCTGCCGGCAACAACGTTGCCGCAAGTTATGGTCTGCCAGAGATAAAGACGGCAGAACCAGTGAGACGTTGTGGCTGTCAGTGCAACCATCGTCCATTTGATTATTCGGTTTATCAAAACAAAAAAGCCAGTCCGCTGGACTGGCTTTTTCAAAGTTAGCAGTATTACTTCATGCGGCGACGCAGGCTTAACAGAACCAGCGACAGACCTAACATGCCTACTGTTGCAGGAGTTGGGACTTCCAGACGAGCCAACAGCTCTAACTGGTTGATATCTGCTTCACGAGTCACCAGCACGATTGAACCGTCTGGATTTACCACAGATTGTGTCACACCTGACAGTGGGTTCAGTTTGAACTTGATGGTGTAAGTTTCGTTACCCACTTTGAACTTGATGGCTGGCAGGTTCAGGTTGATCAGGAAGGTATCATCACAACCAACGCCTGACAGTTGTGGTGTCGGGCAGTTCGCCAGATTGTTTTCATTTTTAGTTTCAGTGAATTTAATACCAACTTTGGCATCCACTTCAAACAGTGGAGGATTCACAATAGAGAAAAGAGTAGCCAGTTCCAGAGTGTTCAGCGACTTTGCAGTATTCGGGATTGGCTGGTTACGGTGAGTGATCAGACCTGTCTGAACCCAGTCACCATTGGTCACTAAAGTACCGGCACGTGAGACGATGTCCAGGCCGCTCTTCTGACCCACTGTGCCCCAGTTGACGGTGGTGTAAGCATTCGCGATGCCAGAGGCACCTGAAAAAGTCAGACCACAACCGTTGGCTGCATTGGTTGCACCTGCAGCACAGTCAGAGGTTACACCTGTAGTAGGAACGATAGTTGAAGAATTTGCACCATCTGCCAGCCAGCCGCTTTTGGTGGCAAAGTCCAGAGAGGAGATTAATGCGGCTTGAGCTGAGCCTGCGAATGCTGCCAGAGACAGCGCACTTACTGATAACAGAGTTTTGAACTTCATGAGATACCGCCTTGTATTTTACTCGCCTACCAGTAACTGCAGGCTACTACTAATTACGACTGCAGAACATAAAGCAATGAGTATGCCAACAATAAAATACCAATATCATTCAATAACTTAAACAAAACCTCATCGTTCAGGCATCAGGCTCTGTAAAATTTTCCGACGCAGCTGTAATGTAACGACCAGGCGCAATGATCCCGGCCGGATCTAAGGTTTTTTTCAGCTGCTGCAGGACTTCCAGATAGTGCTGCTGGCCGGTCTGGTTCATCTCCTGCATTTTTTGTACATCGGTCCGATACGGGAAATAACCCGCACTGAACATCCGGCGGTACAAGGCGTCACGGCAAGCGAGAGCCAACTGATCCCAGGACTGACCATCAGGTCCGACCGCGCCACGGTCAAAAGACAAGCTGATCACCGCATCAAGGCATCGCTCATTCAGAATGGTCAATGTGACGGCCGGCTCAAAACCATAAGCGGGCAGCACGTCTGTGACAATATCCAGCAAAACCCGTGCATGCATCGCATCCGCCGGCGCCACAAAAGCGCACCAAATCAAGCCGACTTTGTCTTTGTCCAAATCAAATTGACCATTGGGTCGCTGCTGCATACGCCAATAGGAACTGGTTAAAAACTGCGAACTCGGTTGGCCCTTCATCATGTCATGCACCGGGCGCAGCACTTTAAGCATGCCAGGGATATCCATGCGGGTGACCAGTGCAATTGGTTTTTGCATTTTCTCGATAAAGGCCAATAACTCATCACTGATGAAATTGAGCCGGGCGCCACGGACCTGGCGTAGCGCTTTGCGGACTTGCGCTTTGGCATTGCTGACTTGCTCGCGGGTACCATACAAAGCGCCGGATAAATTCCAGGTGCCGACCTGCCAGCGCTTTTTCAGCTGAGCCGTCAGTGACTCAGACAGCGGATACTGCACGGGTCCGTCGCCAAAAGCAGGCCATGGAAATTGCTGCATGCCACCCAGCACCCGATATGCATTGGCAATATGCGGCAAGCTGGTGATCACACCACTGCGTTTAAGCGGCACCAACGCCTGGACAATCTGTTCCAGTGCAGTCTCATCCGGGGCCGACAGATAAAAAGCGACAAATTTTTCCGGCTTGGGCATCAGCCAAATGGTCATGCTGAGCACAATGCCCAAATTTGATTGCAAAAACAGCTGATCCAGTGACGGGCCCAACCCCCACTTGTACATCCCTTTGGCTTTAGCGCCTTCGAAACGACCAAAGCCTGTTTCGATAATCCGACCATCAGCCAGCAAAACTTCCATGGAACCAATGACATTGGCATGCTCGCCGTAAGGCGTATGACCAAAGCCACGTTCACAAGTATTGGCCACCACACTGCAATCCGGATGCGACCCGGTGCAATCCATCCAATGATGGCCACCGGCTTTTTTCAGAAAATCAGCCAGTTCGGCTTGCGTCACGCCGGCTTCAACCCGGATCAGATGATGTGCCTGGTCATAATCTGAGATCTGATCCAGACGTCGCAGGTCGAGTAACACCGCGACTGACGAGCTGGGTACTCTGGCACCATATCCCCAATTTTTACCTGAGCTGGTTGGGTATAGCGGGATCCCATACTGACTGGCAATCTCCAACACCTTGCCAAGTTGGGCTTTCGCCGGTTTCAGGATAGCGAGGACCTGGTTGTCAGTCTGAAATGTGGTGGAACCGGCGAGCGCCAGCTGTTCTGCCGCAGTCACTACATATGTCGTGCCGAGTAACTGCTGCCATGCGGCCAGTGCCTGTGCAAACCGCTGTGGGAATGATTCCATATTGACTTCCTTGACGAATAAAAACGGCAGTCTAATGGACTGCCGCTCATGAACAGATGATCTGCATCAGGGTTGCAGCATGATTTTGCCGGAACTTTTTAACGGGGCCAAAGGGCCGTCTTTAATACCAAAATCTTTTAAAGAGCTCGCCAGAGACTTTTCAATCTCATGCAACAAGCGTTTAAAACCAGGCGACAAGCCGTCAAACAACATCGCTTTATTGATATAAAACGGCGCCCTGCGCCCATGATAATCAATGACCGGGCCAATCTGATGAAAGCGGATCCCAACAAAAGCCAGACTGCGCGCCAGCCGGGGTTCCATCATCACAAAAGCATGTTCTTTTTTGGCATGAAAGGCTGTTGAGGCGGCAGCAAAGTAGAGACAAATCGCAATATACGGAAAACAGCGCAGCTCGGTTTCTGAATAGGCTTCCACATTGATGGCACCAGTTGCCGCGCCCTTGAACTTATCGATTTCACGACGCCGGAAATGTTCCAGTACCGCCAGCCTTGAGATCTCACAAATTTTATCGCGGGCAAAAGCGCCAGGGCTGAATTCATGGTCGGTAATAGAATGCAGGCAATATTTTTCTATCGGTAGCAGCTCAGAATCATCGGCAGAAGTAATCAACCGGACGGTGCCGGCAATATTGCCACTGGACATATGTTTGACAAAACAGTGAATTGAGTGCGCGTCGAAGTCATCAATCTCCAGCCGGTTCTCCCGCTCAGGTTCAAATTTAAGCTCTTCGCAGTAGACCTGATGGCGAACGTTAAATACTTTCAGTTTCAGCTCTTCGGTCAAAGCCAGTTGCGGCTGCAAAAACTGGGAAAAATGTTTGGAGATGGTTCCCGCATTGTTACTGGCCAGCGCACCAATCGCTTTTTTGACCAGGCTGCCAACAATGGGCAGTTCCTGTAATTTTTTTAAATGCTTCATATCTGACCCGACCATTTCCTCTGGTTACACTGTGCGTGATTCAACCCCTGACCACCCTGCCCGGCGCCGACCAGCTCCATTACCTGTATGTTGACCAAGGACAACAGCCAGTTACGAGTGACTGTAATGACGCTGCGGTTTGTGTACAGGTTCTGTCCGGTTCCAGCCAAACTTTCTTGGGATCACTGCCACTGTTGTGTCATACCCTTGTTGCAATAAAGCCTGTTTTTTCTCTGTCGGTAGCGAAAAATCTACCGACGACACATCACCGGTGTTGATTAACACAGTGTTGTGCCAATACTGCGCATGCACATATTCCCGTGACATTGCATTCATAAATGTCTGAATTAACATGAGAATATATGAGACCAACGGGAAAAGTCTACGACGGGATATCGGTTTGTCTTCACCTTCGCTTTTTAACCGGAAGCAGACAACCGGCACTTCCCGCCTTGACCAGTCCTGATGTAATGCATCTTCTGCCAGAATGACGCCATCCGCCATCACATGATTTTCAAAAGTCTTGAATGAAAACAGCAATGGAATGGACATCGAATAGCGAACCGCTTGCGACACTTTCATATCGGGGGTGTTCTCTTTATTGAAAATCACCGGCCCCCCGCCGTTGATATCCGTCGCCAGCACATGCAAATCAAGTGCTAAATCAGCAAACCGTGCACCTGACAGCTGCAAATCCATCCAACGCTCAAAATTATCGCCGCTTGATAATCCGCCGGTGCGAATCAGATTCATCAGCGAGAAACCCCGAAACTGCTTAAAGTCGGTATGCAATGCCAAAGCGCGCATCTGCTCCACGGATTTACCGGCAGCCACCATCGCTGCGACAATGCTGCCGCCTGACACGCCGACCAGACTGTTAAAATGCAACCCAAGGTCCTGCAGGGCCATCAAAATGCCAACATAACAAGGTAAACGGGTACCACCGCCAGAAAAAATTGGCACTATTTCATGTGATTGCAGTTGTGTCATACTGGCCACCAACACTTCACGCATCAGCCATCGCACTGAGAATCTCAGTATGTACCAAATTGATAAAGTTGCGAATTCGATTTTAGTTCAGGCTTTATTCAGCAAGCTGCGCTGCTGGTTTGCGCTGTTGCTGGTCTGCAGTTTGCCGGCGTTAGCCGATTTACCGGCCACTGTCGCAAAGATAAAGCCTTCCGTGGTGGCGATCGCGCTGTACAACCCTACTGCCGCCCCTCGGCTGAAACTGCTGGGTTCAGGTTTTGTCGTGTCTCCCGGCAACTTGGTGGCGACCAATTATCACGTGATTTCGGCCCTGCCGGACATCAGTAAAAATGAGCAGTATGTGGTGCTGTCAGGACATGGCCAACAACCGAAAATACATCAGGTGCTGACGCAACACAAAGATCCGTCTCATGATCTGGCCGTCCTGCAAATTGACGCAAATTTGCCTGCAGTGACGCTGGCGCCCGATGACTATGAAGCCGAAGGTTCGTCCCTGGCATTTACCGGCTACCCTATCACCGGCGTGTTGGGCTTGTACCCAGCCACTCATAGCGCAGTGCTGAGCGCCGTCAGTCCAATCGCCATTCCGGCCGACAATAGCCAGACGATTTCTGCAGCCACACTGAGAAAGCTTCGCGAGCCGTTTTTGATTTATCAGCTTGATGCAACCGCCTATCCGGGCAACAGCGGTAGCATGTTGTATCGGCAAGATGACGGCAGAGTCGTCGGTATTATCAACATGGTGATGGTAAAAAGCAGCCGGGAAGCCGTACTCAGTGATCCGAGCGGGATCTCATATGCAATCCCCGTCAAACACCTGCGCCAGCTGATCACCACAGCCGGAGGTCGCTAATGCCAGTGTTGTTTGAACCTGGTCATTTGGGCTTTCTGCTCGCTGGTATCGGCTATCTGGTGTTCTGGGGCCTGCAGCTGACGGTCAAGGGACATACCACCCAAAAAAGTTTACTGGCGGCATTCACGCTTTGGTCGGTGTGCTGGGCCTTTTACAACGCTTTGCTGTTACAGAACGCTTTTCTCACCAAAGCCTCATTTTTCGTAGAGAGCGTCCATAAGGCCTTGTTATTGCTGTTCCTGCTGTCGGCTCTTAGCAAAACAGATATCGCCAGCCGCCTCTGGCTTAAACAAAAGAAAATCAGGCTCACTATCGGCGTGCTGCTGTTGTGGATAGCAACCGGTTTGTTGCTACCCGATGCGTCCGTTTTGCGTCTGATGGCTACGCTGTTGATTGTCATTATTATGCTTGCCATGACCGAAACCTTATACCGCCAGGCGGGCACCCAGAAATGGCAACTGAAACCTTTGGTGATCGCGCTGGGCGTCTGCCTGCTCCTGGATTTCTACTTACTGGCGGAAGCCGCCCTGCTCAATCGCATCAATCTGCAAACCTGGCAGTCACGCGGCTTTGTTCATTTGTTTATGCTGCCATTTCTGGTCGTCGCTATCAAAAGAGTCAAATCGTGGGGAATCAACGTTTATGTCTCACGCGACATTGTGCTGCAAAGCTCGTTAGTGCTGGCTGCGGGCATCTACCTGTGTTTACTCGCCGTCGTCGGCTATTACCTGAGTTATATCGGCGGTAACTGGACCACCTTACTCCAGGTGGTTTTTGTCATTGCCGGCAGTGTTGTCCTCGGAACCTTGCTGTTCTCCGAAGGGATCAGACGAAAAGTCAGAGTCTTTATTGAGAAACACTTTTTCGCCAACACCTTTGATTACCGGGAAAAATGGGTTGGTTTGACCCGCGAACTGAAACAAATTGAACTGGCCAGTCAAAATACCGCGACCGTTTGCCTGCAAGCCTGGTGTCATGCGATTGGCTACAGCCACGGCGCCATTTTGAAATTCCAGCATCAGCAACTGCATTTACTGGCAAACCGGGGCCACACACAACCTGAACCCGAAGAGTTAGCTTTGGTACAACAGGCGCTCAGCCATATGCAAAAGAAAGAATGGTTACTGGATTTCAGTGATCCCAAAGATCCGCTGGTCAAACAGCTCCGCCCTTTGCAAAACACCAAGCTGACATTTAGCCTGTTAGTTCCCCTGCTCAAAAACGGCCAGCTGTGGGGTTGTTGCTTACTTGACGCCGAAGTGAACGAAAAACTTCGGCTGAATTGGGAATTACGTGATTACCTCAATGCCGTTACGGAACAAATTTCAGGTTATCTTTTTATGGAAGAAGCCAGTCAGGCCCTGTCGGAAAACGCCCAGTTTGTTGCTTTTAGCCGGATGTCCGCTTTTGTTGTACACGACCTGAAAAACGTCAAAGCACAGATTGATATGTTGCTCAAAAACGCGGTCAAGCATCGCCACAATCCGGAGTTTGTCGATGATGCATTTTCAACCATCGAAGCCATGCAAAGCCGGCTGACCAATATGCTGGCACAGTTGACGAATAAACAAAGCGGCCATGAGCACGTCAAAATGACAGCTGTCGGGCAGCTGCTGCAAAAACTGATCAGCGAACGTTGTGCCGGCAATCAGCCCTCCCCCGAATTACGGGTGTTGCAGGACGCTTCACTGCCACTCGATCCTGAACGGTTTGCCAACATTATGTATCACCTGATTGATAATGCGCAGCAGGCCACTGCTGCCAATGGCAGCGTCTGCGTCACCGTCAGCCAACACAACGATATGTTGCAGATTAGTATTGAGGATACTGGTTGTGGCATGACCGCGGAGTTTATCCAACAACGACTGTTTAAACCCTTTGATACCACAAAGGGTAATGCCGGTATGGGGATTGGTGCATACGACGCCTTGACCTTTGTGCAACAACAACAAGGACAGTTGACGGTGCAAAGTGAGGTTGACGTTGGGACTACCTTTACTATTCAGCTTCCTTTACACTAACTGTAATTAAATAATACACGGAACGTTGTATGAAAACATTACTCGCGATCGACGATGACCTCGGCATCCAAAAGCAGCTGAAGTGGAGCCTCACCGACTACGAAGTCGTGTTTGCTGAAGACAGACCCTCAGCACTGCAACAGGTCCGGCGCTTTGAACCTGCCGTCATCACGCTGGATTTAGGTTTACCGCCAGACCCCAGTAATGCCTCGGAAGGACTGGCCTGTCTGACCGAGATCCTGCAACACAATCCGAATGCCAAAGTGATCGTGATCACCGGCAGTACCGACACAGAACACGCCTTACAGGCGATTTCTCTGGGCGCCTACGATTATTATCAAAAGCCGATTGATGTTGATGTGTTAAACGTCATCGTCGCCAGAGCATTCAAGCTCAGCGAGCTTGAAGCAGAAAACCGCCAGTTAAAGTCGAACGCCTATAAGCAACAAGATATTATCGGCAACAGCGAGGCCATCCAAAAGGCCTGTCGCATGGTCGAGAAAATCGCCCCGACAGAAATCACCACGTTGTTGCTAGGGGAATCAGGGACAGGTAAAGAAGTCTTTGCCCGCGCCATTCATAAACAAAGTCCTCGTGCTGAGCGGCCTTTTGTCGCTATCAACTGTGCTTCAATCCCCGACAGTTTGTTAGAGAGCGAGCTGTTTGGTTATGAAAAAGGCGCATTTACCGGCGCTCACAAGACCACCTTGGGTAAGATAGAAACCGCAAATGGCGGTACGCTGATGCTCGACGAAATTGGCGATATGCCTTTGCCATTACAGGCAAAAATGCTGCGTTTTCTTCAAGAGCGGGTGATAGAACGGGTCGGCGGCCGTACCGAAATTGAAGTAGATGTCAGAGTCGTCTGCGCCACCCATCGTAACCTGGCTGAAATGGTCAACGAAGGCACTTTTCGGGAAGATTTGTTCTACCGGGTCAGCGAAATCACCTTGAACATCCCCCCGCTTCGCAACCGCGGCCAAGATATTATCATCATCGCCAAAGCGCTGTTACACCGCTTTAATGCCGAGTTTAATACCAGTATTCAAGGGTTTACCGAGGATGCTGTCAACGCGATGCTGGGCCATCGCTGGCCGGGCAATATTCGCGAATTACAGAACAAACTGAAATCTGCAGTGATCCTGGCAGACAATAAATTTATCAGCGCCGAAGATCTGAGTTTGATGCAATCCGCCACCACACATCAGGTCCCGACGTTACGCAAAGTCAGGGAGCAGGCCGAGACACAAGCAATCAGACATGCACATAACGTTGCAAATGGCAATTTGTCTAAGACCGCTGATTTATTGGGCGTGACAAGACCGACGCTTTATTCATTGATTGATAAGTACAGGATGCTTGACTTGAGAGCTTCCGATAGCGAACCGCATGCATCAGGCTCAGACGACTAACCACGCAAAGTTTGCTACAGGTATAAGCCTCTGCACAGTGTGATATGCCGAGCACGACCCAGTCTTGTAAAGAAGCTGAACCATCAGCAGCTTTATAAGACTGGGAGCGCCATCCTCCTCGCCCAGCCGGACACGCATACATCTGTTGCCATGTCTTTTGCCATTTGATGCTGCGGCAGAATCTGTCGGATCCTACTCACCCAGTTCTGCATCCATCAATATATGCGACATGCTATCCAGCCCTTGTCTTGCGAAGATGCTGGTAAATTTGAACTTGATGAAGTTGAGAGATAAAAAAAACCGCCTTCCGGCGGTTTTTTCACTGAGACTACAGCTTAATGCCTTTCTTCTCAGCACGTTCTCTTACGTAAGGACCCCATGAGTTAGCCATCTTCTCTTGTCCATTCTGGCGAGCCAGCAGAACATGTTGATATGCTTCACGCATTTTGCCTTGGTAAAAGTACGCACTGATTAAATCAACATGCACTTTGCCTTTATCTTTCGTACCAGATTCTAAAGCCTTTTGCAGAGCAGTTACGGCTTCAGCGTTCTTGTTGGCCATCAACAGCGAGTTACCCTGACGGCGATAAGCCTCACCGTCATTCTCTTTCGCTGCAAGCTGGCCATAGAACTTGGCTGCTTTTTCGAATTCACGCGCGGATGAGTACGAACTGGCGATACTCATCAACATCGTTCTGTCGGCTTTCAGCAACCCCGCAGTTAAATGCTTATCAAGCAACGCTGCGGCTTTGTAAGGTACGTTGTTGTTGTTGTACAGGTTAGCGAGTAGTTTAATCTCGTTTTCTGTTTTCAACAGGCCTTGCTTATACGCCATATCAATGATGGCCAGTGCTTTCTCGTACTGTTCATCCATTGAGTAGAACTGACCCAACATAACCCATGACTGCTTCTCGTTCGGGAACAATGGCAGCATTGTTTCGAGAACTTCGATAGCCTTCTTGGTCTGTTTCAGTTCCAGATAAGAACCCACTTTCATCTGAAATGGTTCTTTCTTTGGCGTCTTTGACGCAGCAATTGCTTTGTCTGCCGGCGCAATGACTTTGGCATATTGCTTTGTTTCGTAATAGGCATTGGCAATACGCAGATAGACATTTGGATCTGTCTCTCCGGTGAAATCCATCCACTGGTTGTAGTAGGAAATCGCCTGATCGTACTTCTTCGCCATCAGGCTCAGATCGCCAATATTACGCAACAGAGTAGCCTGGTCTGTGAAACTCAGTACATCCGGTTTTACCGCCCGAATCATGAAAGTGATCGACTTCTCAGGACTCTTTTCGATATACAGCTGACCGATAAATTTATCGAGATAGGCTTTATCAAAAGTATTTGAGGACTCGACTGGCTCAAGCAGAGCAATTGCCTCAGATGCTTTATTCTGACCATAGAGCTCGTAAGCTTTACCAATGGCTTTACCAACCTTCTCACCTACAGCCTGAGATTTGCGGGCTTTACGCTCGGCAATCTTCGCTGCATCTGGTGCTGCTAATGCCGAACTTACTGGCAACGAAGCAACACCAACTGCGGCAAGGACCATCAGTGCAGATGTAAGTTTGTTAAATTTCATCCTTAACCTCCGGCATTATCAAGGTTGAAGTCCAGCTGAACCATGATACCAGTCTGCTTCAGAGCCTGACCGTTCTCAACCTTCGGCGAGTACTTCCAACGTTTCAACGCACGAATAGCTTCCCGGTCAAATACACGCTTAGGCTCTGCATCAACCACTTCGATTTCATCAACTGAACCGTCAGGCATGATAGAGAAACGCATTTTAACCCAGCCGTTGATGCCATCACGGGCGGCCTGAACCGGATACTTAGGTTCAATCCGTACTATTGGTGTTGCATCACCATCCCGCATCAGAGCACCAGCAGGATCACCGATACCAGAGTTCACACCACCGACATCAACTGTCGGAGCATTAAAACCGATAGTACCTGCGTCAGTCGATGACGCTTCCTGGATCATCTGCTGCTTTGGCGGCTCTGGCGGCGGCGGCGGCGGCGGCGGCGGTACACGAGTCCGCTGCTGAGCTTTAGACTCAGGCGGCGTCGAGTTAATTTCAATAACGATCTGTTCCTTTGCGACATTGGTCACAGCGTCGTCGCTGTTGACCAGATATGCCATCAATACAAACAGTAAAAACGTTATTACCGCACCAACAATGAGTGAAAGTAATAACCGAGCCATATTACTTCTCCGCCGCGATTGAGATCTTCTCAATACCAGCCAGCTTGATCTGGTCCATTACAGAGACCACAACACCATGCTTAGCTTCTTTGTCAGCTTGGACAATAACAGTATCGGTTGGTGATTCAGCTAACAGTTTTTCAATTGTTGCGCCAACACGTTCAACGTCTACTGCACGTTTGTCTAACCAGATTTCACCGTTTGCACGGATAGCAACAAAGATTGTGGCAGAAGGTTTCTGCTGCGCTTTGGCTGCTTTCGGACGGTTTACATCGATACCGGCTTCTTTTACGAAAGAAGTCGTTACGATGAAGAAGATCAGCATGATAAACACAACGTCCAGCATGGGCGTCAGGTCAATTGCTGCTTCTTCGGCTTCACGTTTTATTCTACGAGCCATAAATCACTCTCTAATCAATGATGCGGCATGCTGTCGGCCAACTCGTGGACTGCAGCTTTTACCTTAGCTTCCAATTTGGACGTTACAAAAACACCTGACAGTGCAGCAACCATACCCGCCATTGTCGGAATAGTCGCCATCGAGATACCGCCAGCCATCATTCTTGGGTTACCGGTACCAACCATCGCCATAATTTCGAAAACAGCGATCATACCGGTAACAGTTCCAAGCAGCCCAATCATCGGGCACATGGCAACCAGAGTTTTAATAACGTTCATGCGTGTGTTCAGTTCTGTACTTGCCTGGGATACCCAAGCATCACGGATCTTATGCGCATACCAAGAGGTTGTATCAGTCCGCGCGTGCCAGTCTGCAATGATTTTATTTCTCATTGCCGGGTACTCGCGGGCTAAGAACCAAAAGCGCTCAATAATCAGCATCCACATGACAAAGAGCACAAAGGCGACAATATAAAGTACATCACCGCCGGTTGCGATAAAATCCCTGACAGATTCCCAAAGCTCCATCAGGCTATACATTATGCGCGCTCCTTCTCCGCATGAGCAGCGATGATACCAGCGCTTTGCTCATCCAGGATGTGCAGGATTGATTGTGATTTAGACTGCAGGATTGAGTGCAGGAACAGCAGTGGCAGAGCACACAGCAGACCTTGTACTGTTGTAACCAGCGCCATAGAGATAGAACCTGCCATGATCTTCGGATCACCAGTACCGTGCAGCGTAATCATCTGGAACGCACCGATCATACCGATAACTGTACCTAACAGACCCAGCAGAGGACCTACTGCAGCGATCAGTTTCAGAATACCGATACCTTTTTCAATTGACGGCGTTTCACGCATGATAGCTTCGTCCAGTTTCAGTTCCAGGTTTTCCACGTCAACGTTTTTGTTGTCATGGTAAACTTTCAGGATCCGGCCCAGAGCGTTGTCAGTAGAAGGATTGTTCAGGTTTTTCAGCTGAGATTTGATTTTTGAACCAGCTGAAGACAGGGCCGCAAAACGAACCACAGAAATCAGCAGACCAATCAACAGCAGCGCTGTAATGACATAACCTGGTGTACCACCTTGGTGGAACTGCTCTTCTAAAGTTGCTTCCTGAGTTTTCAGACGCAGCAGGTTACCGCCAGTCACGTCGATATACACTGGCTTCAGCTCACCGCCGGCTGCGTTTTTGAACGCAACAGCATCAGCAACAACAAAAGACTCTGGCTGTTTTACCAGTGGCTGCATTTCTTTGGTATCGGCGTTGTAAACCAGGTAGCCGATGTCAGAAATCAGGTTGAAAGAACCCACACGAGTAACCTGAGCTGGGCCCTTGGTACCATCCAGTGCAGTAACTTCACCATCAAACTTAGAAACTTTGGCTGACTCAGTCATTTCTGTCTGCAGTGCGATCCACAGCTCTTCAAGTTCAGTGATAGTTGGCAGTTCTTTAGCTACTGACAGCTTCTTCAGCAGTTCGTCACGGCCTTTGTACTGAGCACTGATGTTTGAAGTAGAAATTGCACCGAT
>JACCDS012524886.1_pt1 | contig 21159 bp, 13 predicted proteins | sample 7446441 | NCBI WGS metagenome assembly JACCDS01 (sample SAMN15323445, study PRJNA562643) | freshwater metagenome | isolation source: river surface water | place: USA:Blue River Watershed | collected 2017-08-17 | reverse complement strand
TTCCCATGGGGGCACCGGAGCAGCGTCGCGCCAAAGGCCGCGCCGTGCACGGCGGGCGTCGAGCTCCGCAGCTGCGTAAGCAGCCTGGTCAGCCGAGGACTGTTCGGACGCATACCGCTTGTAGTGCCAAGCCATGCCGAGCCGCACCTGCTCGAGGCAAACGTCCAGCCGTCCAAGCATCACCTTGCCGATGACCCGCCCGTAGCGGTCGTACTTGCTCCACTCAACGGCGACCTGCTGTCTGAAAACCATCTCGGCCAGGCTGCCTTTCGACTGAGTACCGAAAGGCTGACGCTTCTCTGGCGCGTCTATGCCGGCGAGCCGTACCTTGTACTGCCGACGGTCGGCATCCAAGACGGTGATCGTGTCACCGTCAGCCAGGGCGACAACCTCACCACGAAGCACCGCGGCACGCGCCTGCAGCGCGCAGCTGACCACCGCAACAAAGATTGCTGCCCTAAGAAGCCCTAAGGAAACGACGTTCAACGACGAACCTCGGACTTGTAGAAGAAGTCCTCGACCATCAAGCGGGCCCGGTCTGACGTCGTGGCATCTGGGATCGAGTTGCGAAGGTACACGTAGTGCCGACACTGCGGGTCGTGGCGCTTGCTCCAATCGAAGACTGGCTGCACCTTCGCCCGGAACTCCTGGAAAGTGAGTGGACTCGCCATCAGCTCAGCAACTCCTGGTAGACCATTCGCATCCGCATCTCTCGTCGCGGGCCAAGCCGCCGTCACCGTGACAGAGTCTGGGCGCAGGTCTACGCTGAACAGGAACTGGATGTTCCCTTGCTCGTCCGCCCAGCATGGCGGCCAATCTCGACCGCCACGCGCGTCGAGCCGGTTCTTCAGGTAAGCAACCTGACCCCGTAGGTCGGTGTTTTCCTTCTGAACCGAGTCGAATCCCCGCCCACCCTTGCCGGAGCCGCCGTACGCCTTTGCCACGCGAACGAGGTCCTTTATGGCTTGCTCCTCGCCTCCGGGCTTCACGTCGACTCCCAACTGCTCTCGAGCCTGCCGAACAAGTGCTGCCTGAGTCTTCAACGCTTGCGGCACGCTAGTCGCAATGTCGCTATCAAGCTTCTCCTTGGCCCGAGCGGTCATCGGCGGCGTGGGTGGCGTCTTAGCTGTCGCTGACGAACTTGCGCTCGAAGCAGGCGCAGCTGAAGCGGCCTGCTTGGCGTTCTGAACCGCCGACGCCGCCTGCTCTGCGCTTGAGGCGGCCTGAGCCGCTGCGTTCACCTCTTGCATCGCTCGGCGTAGCTTGTCTTGGAGGACCAACGCGCGTCCCACCTCAGAGCTAACACCCTCTTCCTTTGCGCCACCTCCGGCTGCATTGACCGCGTCCTGCAGCGCCGTCAATGCTCGAAGCTTGTCGTCCAGGTCTTGGACCTCACGCTTCAGCCGGTCCCGCTCGGACTTCACGTCCTCAGCCTGAAGCATCGTCTTAATAATCTCGTCGGGGTTGGCCGCACCGCCTGCCTGCAGCGCAACAGTCAGTTCACCCTTCGCCTTCTCGAAGGCAGCCGTCGCCCTCTCTAAGCCTTGGACCTGTTTGAGCGCGTCTTCAGCTGCTTTGCGTTCTGCTTCCTCTTTGAACACCAGGTATCCGAGCAGCAACAGCAAGAGAAACACGACTGTGAACGCAATCTCAGTCAGCGACAGCTGAAAGACCTGGTCGTTTCGTTGAGCCACTTAGTACCCTTAGCTCGACTTCACTGACCTGGCTTGCTGCCGCCATCTGTGGTGCTCGACGCGGCCGCACCAGGACTTGCCCAGGCAACGGATGGCTCACCACCCGAGGGCAGACGAATCGGTGATGGCTGCCCCGCACCGTCCATCTGGACACCACTGGTGACCGTACGCTGAGTGGCTTGCAGGTCGCTTAGCATCGGACCGACGCTCGCGTGGACCGCTGCGGTGTCAGAAGACCGCGGCAGCGTTTCAACCGCCGCGGGCTGAAGGCCTTTGGGAATATGAATTTCTGAAGGCGGTGGCACTGACCGCAGTCCATCGCCTCTGGCGCCGCCGGTTGTTTCGAGGACGCGCAGCTGGGCCGAAACCGCTTGCAGCTGGCCAACTGCTGTTTCCATGCGCTCGATGAGCCGACCCGCATCGCTACCAAGCTCTTGCAGAAGACCAGCTGAAGTACGCTCAGCCTCAGTCGCCTCCTTGAGCTGACTCGTCAAACCAGTCGCAGCATTGGCGTTGGTCTGCAGGCCAACGAGCATCGCGTCGGAAGTGCCGGCACCCTGGGCGATCCTGTCAGCCACGAGTGCGGTGGCCCTGGTGTGACTCTCCATCTTGTCGATGACCGCACCAAGAGACGCATGGAGCGAATCCCGCGTGGTCTGCGCTTCGACAACAACTCGCTTGACGTGCCCAAGCACCTCCGAGGAGACATTTGTCGAAGCCTGCAGCTGCGTGGTCACGCGCTCAACCAGCGAGTCGAAGCGAGACATTCCGGCAGCAACTCGCTCCAGTGCCTCCAGCTGCCCCTTTGCCGCATCCAGGACTGCATGCTGTTGGGTTGCAAGTCGAATGACGCCTTCCATGGCCACATCGGTTGCTGCGGCCTTTTCGTTCAACTTGCGAAGAGCCGTTCCCAGGAGCTTAGAGGCATCGCCCACCGCGCCCGACGCTTGCTTAACCTCGTCGGACAGCGCCAAGGCGTCATGCCGAATCTGCTCCATTGGCGCAGCAAGGTGTTGCACGAAGAAGTCGTCCGGAAAGGTGGTGTTCTGGAGACGGTTCGAAACAGCAGCTGCAAACGCCTCAACCTTCGCGTCGATGCTGGTGAGGTTGGCGCGCATCCCTTCAGAGTAGCCATCCACAGCCTTCGAGAGCCGCATGGTGGCTGCCCTTACCTCGGTAAGGGCTTCAGTGAACGCTGACTGGTTGCGTGACGTGAGGTCCGTGAAGAACTCAGTGAGCTTGTCCGCGTGGCTCTTCGACATCTGCTCAACCTGGGCCTGCACGCGCTCGACTGTTTCCTTGGCTGCCGTGTCGACAGCCGAGTGGAAGTCTCGGAGCCGCTCGTTCGCAATGACTAGGTGCTCGCGGAATCGCTGGGATGCGTCAACGACGGCCTCTTCGGCGTCCTTGATGGCGTCGGCTCCGTCCTTTCTGAAGCTCACCAGATACACCCGCACCACCAGGCCAGCAACAGTGCTCACCATGGCAGCGCCGAACCGAACCGCAATCTCCTGAAGCTTCGTTCCGATGTTCGGAAGGTCGAAGAGGCTGAAGATGATTGACGTGATCGTGAAGATGAAGCCGAGGTAGTAGCAGGTGTCTGCGAACTTCTCGTCAGAGACATCACGGTCGCGCCGCTTCAGACCGAGCACGATGTAAGCCATCATGAAGCCCAGAGGCACGGCGAAGCCAAAGCTCCACTGCATCTGGAAGCGCCAGCCAATGAAGGACGACAGGACCTTGAGAATGATGGTGACCAGAAAGAGCTTCTGAACACGAATATCGAGCAAGCTCTGCATGGTCATCCTTCCAGGGGCCGAACGGCCACAACGCGCGCACCGGCGGCACCGAAGTAGGCCTCCCAGAACGCCGCTTGGCGCCGGGTTTGAAGCTGAGGGCTATTGATGAGGATGTTCAGCTCGACCTTCACGTCCGGCATCCGAAGAGCCACCTTCCGGCCGTAGTCGCTGCCGGCAAAACTTTCGAAGTCAACTGGCCCGCGATACATCGTGAACGGCGGCGTGTTGTGGAGCATGTCCGATACCACGATGAGCTTTTTTTCGCCCTTCACGTCGTGGCGACGGAAGGCGTTGATGCTCACCAGTTGGAGCATCTCGAAGATGGGCGACTGTTTGGCCGCCTCGGTCGAGACTAGAGACTCAGCCTGCTTGGCTAGCGGCTGGAGGAAGCGCTCCTCATACTGGCGCCGCAGCTTGCGGCGGTTTGCCGTGTACTCGCTCTTGTCTTCGCCCGTACCGGGGTTGCAGAGCTCGATGACCGGGCTGGCCGTTTCCTTGAAGTCTTCACCTAAGACAAACACGGACAGCAGGTAGCCTTCGGGCGTCCGCTTCTCGATGACCTCGTGAAGCAGCTCGGTTAAGGCCTGCTTCTGCGTGAAGTTGAGGGGGTCCGTCTTATCGACCAACAACACGAAATGACCCGATGGCCCTGCCGCCGGGCACAACGTCACTGGATCGACGCTTGGAGCTTGCTGAGCCTTGTAGTACAGGCCAGCAGACACGGCGACGATGACGAAAAGCAGGATAGCTATCCCTCCAACAATCTGCAGGGTGCGTCGTTGCGCGGCTCTACGGCCGAGGCGAGCCATCAAGAAGTTCCTTCAGTGGGAAAGTGGGCGTCGAGGGGGTTGATGCGGTCGAACTGCTTGTTGAACGCAGCCTGGATGCCGGCACGGATCGTTTGTGCCTCAGAAAGCAACGATGCGACCAAGCCGCGCTGCTCGCTCAACGCTTGTTCGTCAGCCGACGTGTCGAAGCTGGGGAGCGTGAGGCTACGAAGCTGCGGGAACGTGTCGAAGTAATGAGGACGCTTGGCTCCGCCGCGATGAAGCTCGTTCTCAGTTCGGAAGAGCTTCAGAAGCGCCTCCAGCGAGTTGTCCGCATCCGTGACTGCCTGTTGAAGTCGGAGCCCTGCCGACGTCTTGTCGCGAATAGTGGACTCAAACGCCGCGATGGCCGCTTGCGACTCCTCGATGACTCGGTCAAGCGCCTTCAGCTCCGACTCTTTGAGGCTCTCCAAATCCTCACGGACCTCAGTCAGGTTGTCTTCGTAGTCCAAAACTGCTTCTTCAGCGCGCCTGGAGACTGCGCCGTAGCCCGGGTAGATGTCGTCGTAGAGAACGCCGTCTAACAGCGCCACCAGGCCGAAGGAAACACTAACCGCGAACAGAACCCAAGACGAGCCTGGCTTGAGCCCAAAAGGGTCCGCAAGCAGTGCTTGATGAGCGACCATTGCTGCATTGGCCGCCTCGGAAGTCAGTGCGTCTCGGTAGTGCGAGATGCCCAGCCCAACGACGCAGACGGCGGCCAACGCTGCAAACAACCCCACCAGCCCGACGGCTTTCCAGCCCAGTTTGGCGTGGAAGAGGCGCGGTACGGCGATCCGCCCAAGGATGAACGCGACAACCACATTGAATGTCGCAGCCATGCCAGCCTCGAAGAAGCCCCCGAGTAGCCCGCTATCCAAGCCTGTTGCGAAAAACGAGGCGTTGACCACGCCTTCAATCAGGATGAGGAAAATCAGGACGCTGAGGCGGAAGAACCGCCCAGTCGGTGTTCGCTCGGCCACCTCCCGAGTGAGGCCGTGAAGGAGTTTGAAGCTGGCCAGCTCATCCTTCTTGCTGCGGGCGATTTCCGCCAGACGGCGAAGCGGAGCGTCGTGCTCGCTGAGCAGCGAGCTGGCCTTGCGCTCGAACTCCTCGTCCGCTTGACGTGCGCGATTGACGTCTGCGGTGATATTCCACCGGCTAAGGTCGCGACTGAGGATGTTGAGACGCAGGCCGGCCCAGTCAACGTACTCCTGCCTCTTGCGCTCGACTCGCTGAACGATCAGGGCCTCTGGTCCCGTGAGGCCCTCCTGCTCTTCAGAAGGGAGTCCGGCCTCGCCGAGGCTCCGCGCCTTTCCGTGAAGGTCGAGTTCCTTTGCAAGTTTGGCAACGTCAATCGGATTGAGGTCTGGGTGCGCCTTCCGTTGCGCCGCTCCGCTGGACGAAGTTAACCATGCATAGAACTTCGCGAATGCCCCCATGTACTCACCGCCGTCGCGGCTCCCCTGAGTTGTAACGTCTTGTGAGTATTCTGCCTTGGCGAGCTCGCCAAAGAAGTGGCCGCATGGCGGGAGGCTCTGCAGACCCGCCTATTTGGGGGCCGCTACCAGTTCCAATTGGATAAGCCGCGCGCTCAGCAAGCCGTTTAGGTCGGCATGGCTGTGAATATTCCCCAGCGCACCAGGTCTGAGCATGTAGCGTTGCCGCAGCTCCTGCCAGGTCACATCGGCTCTACGCCGAGCGCCTCACTTCTTCCTGCTAGGGCACTTACCGTTGGCATCCCGAGGGCCGCCCGGGCCGCCTCGCGAGCCGCAACCGCCGCCGCCACCCCCTCCGTGCTTGTAGCGCTTGCCGCCGCCGCGGCTGCCCCCTCGGCCCTTCGCCTCCACCGCGCCTGCCATCCCAGCAAGCAAAGCAGCAAACATCAAGCTGCGTCGACCAATCTTCGGTTCTTCCATGTTGCCCTCCCTTGTGTCCGCACTATCGCCGAGCGCACGGACACCCGCACATAGGGAAGGACCGGGTAAGCCGAACATATTTCAACCCTGTGCTGAAATCGGGGGGCCACACAAGGGAGATTGAGATGTCCTGGCTGCTAGAGACGATCCTGAGCGCTGTTTTCGGCTTGCTGAATCTGCATTCGCAGTGGAGGGAGGCAAGCACACCTCGTCGTCATGACGACGCACGAACCGTGGAGCACAAGGCTCTCGCACGGGGGCTGGGCGTCAGCATCGTCACAGCTGGCCTCACCGGTGTACTGGCCATCCTTCTGGCAACGCTGTTTGGAGTCGTTCGCGGGGCCGGCGTCTACGCAGGATTGCTGGTGCCATTCCAGCAAGCCGTGACGCTTATGGTTGCAGGCGCGCTCACTCTGTCGCTCATTTGCACGGCCTTCTTCAGCCTCAGCCTCTGGCGCCTAGAGCGCGCTCTGTAAGGCCGTCAAGCGCTGCCCAGCAGGGTCGGAGAATGTTGCTTAACTTGCCCCTCCCTGCTTTTTCCCACTGAGCAGGAGCCTAGTCCTGAAGACTGTGTGAAGGTTCTGCGACCACAGCCCTTCCGAGGTCTTTTCAATGAGGGTCGGCACCACCGGCTGCGGCCCGTCCCACCTACAAGCGTAGTCAGCCGGCCGTGCCGAGCCCAGCATTGCGGAAACGCTTCAACGCTTCGTCAAGGCGGCCGCGACTTGAGGCACGGAGCCGCAGCAGCCCCAGTTCTCGTGCCATCGCGACCAGGTTGTCGTCGTCGGTTGCAGTTGGATCGACAACCCCTCGTGCCAGCTCGACGAGTTCCTCCATGCACGTCTCGTCCATCGAGCGCTGAGTCTCTGGACCTGCAGGACGGAACGGCACCACGCTGCCTGGCTCAAGATGGGCAGGCCAGTAGAAGGTTCCGACCGGTTCTTCCGTGGTCTTGAACGTCCTCCGGGCGACTTCTTCAACCCGTTCCTGAATACGCGCGCCGGTTCGCTGCCAGCCATGAACCCGCGAGATGCGCCGTGCCATGGCAAGGTCGAGGACGGGGCCCTCTTCAGCGACAACGTGCGCAACCATGGCAGCCAGGCGCTCGTCGTACGACGCATCGAAGAAGGCATCAGGGTCGCAGCTTCCCACCGCGGAAAGCGGATCGCATTCGACATACAGCTTCCGCGGCTGGCCGCCAGCCTCACTCGGTGCTTGCCGGGCGTACACCTCTTCGGCGGCCTCCGCGGGGTGCGCCTGCTCCGGTTCAGCCGGCTTGGTCGAACCGCGCGCCTTGTCTGGTGCGGCGGCAGCCGGCTTCGGCTCGCTGGGCGCCTCTGCCATTGCTTTCTCGATGGCCTCGCGTGCAGCGGCCTCCGCTGCAGCCTTCTCAGCCTCAGCCGCGCGCCTAACGCGGCTGGCTGCCAGCAAGTCATCCAACTGCTTACAAACGCGCTCAACAACGCCCCTGGGATCGACCCACCAGTCCGTGGACCAGATTCGCAGAACCTCCCAGCCAAGTCCGCGAAGGACCTGTTCGCGCAACATGTCGCGGTCTCGAGCTGTCGCGGAGCGGTGGTAGGTGGCGCCGTCGCACTCGATCCCGGAGAGGTAGGTGCCCGGAGCGTCGGGGTGCACGACTGCCAGGTCTACCCGGAACGCCGACGCGCCGACCTGCGTGTGGAGCTGCCAGCCCTTTGCAGCAAGCGCACCGGCGACGGCCTCCTCGAAGGGGCTCTCGAAGCCCCCAAGGCTCCCAGAGGTTGCCTCAGCCAAGGCACGCGGTCCACGCTCGGCAAACTCGAGGAAGTGCTTGAGGTCCCGGACACCGATGGCCTGCGTCTTCGAGAGGTCCATCTGCTCCGCCTTCAGAGTCGAGAAGACCCTCAACTCGTGGCGTGCCCGCGTAATCGCCACGTTCAGGCGCCGCTCTCCCCCGGTCCGGTTCATCGGCCCGAAGTTCATCGAGACGTTGCCAGCCAGGTCGGGGCCGAAGGTGATGGAGAAGTACATGATGTCGCGTTCGTCGCCCTGGACGCTCTCCAGGTTCTTCACGAACAACGGCTCCAGCTCGGATTCGGCGAAGTACGGCTCCAACCCTGGGTCCTTGCGCCGCTCCTCATCGAGCAGGTCCTCGATGAGCTTCTGCTGCTCGGTGTTGAATGTCACGACGCCGATGGTCAGTTTTGAGGCCCTGAAGCCCGGAGACTTCAGCCGCTTCACAACATCGGCGACAAGCGCTTTTGCCTCGGCCTGGTTGGTACGAGCGCCACCCTTGGCGTAGTTGCCCTGAACATGATGGAAGCTGACCGCCCTGTCTTCGGTCACAGGGGACGGGAACGTCACCAGACGTCCGCCGTAGTAGCGGTGGTTCGAGAACGCGATGAGACTCTCGTTGCGGCTACGGTAGTGCCAATCAAGGGTTAGCGTCGGCAGGCTTGCGCCCATGCACTCATCCAAGATGGACTCCATATCCCCTTCGACATCTTCGTCATCAGTGGATGACTCAGCACGGTCGAAGAAGTTAGTCGGGGGCAGCTGTCTAGGGTCACCAACCATGACCACCTGACGACCGCGGGCGATGGCGCCGATGGCATCCCACGGAGGAATCTGCGAGGCCTCGTCGAAGACGACCAGGTCGAAGGGCTCTGAATCGGCAGCCAGGTACTGCGCAATGGACAGCGGGCTCATCAACAAGACGGGCGTCAGCTTGGTGAGCGCCGTCGGGATGTTGCTGATGAGCTCTCGCAACGGCTTGTGGGCCTTCTTTTTGGTGATTTCGTGGCGCAGGAAGCCCCACTCCGAGTTCCGAGTCACATCGTCCTGTGCCGGGAGCCCCTTGCAAAGGTTGGCCCGCAGCCAGGCCTTCGTGAGCTCCGTAAAGCGCTTGTCCAGCAACCGGAAGTCGGTGATGCGCTTCTCATGCTCGGCCGAGACGAAGGATCGGATGACGGGCTCACTGTCGACGACGGCATTCAGCCACCACCTGCAATAGTTGGTCTCAAACGCTCGACGGACGTCTGCCGGCGCGACTGCGCCGTTGGTCAGCCCCGCAACCATGGGGCTCAAGCCCAGCGACATGGCCTGGAAGCTGACCTTTCGCCACGCGCACCAAGCGTTCAGCTTGTGCTCGGAGGAGATGATTTGCTCGCACCTGCGCTTCAGGTCACGAACATCCGTATCGTTGTAGCGCTCGAGGCTGTGCGTATCGAACGAGCCCAGGCTCGCCAGACGGTCGATGAACGGCTGAAGTCTGCCGAGCACGTCCAGATATTCCCTGCCAGCCGACGCCACTGGACCGGTGGCATCCAGCAAGGCGTTCCCGTCTGTCGCAAGCTTCTCAAGGACCTGGCAGACCTCTCTGACGTCTTCTGGTCCGGAGGCCAGATTCGCGACGGCAGCCGCAATCGACCGCTGGAAGGAAACTGCCTTGGCGAGCTCCTCGGAGCTGGTTTCGAGGCCCTTCCAGACGCCGGAACACGACGTCTTGAGATAACTCAGGTCTGCCAACCTTGTTTCGATGGCCTCGCGCTCCTTCAGCAGCGCGTGGTCCTTCGCCAGCACCTTGCCGCATGCTCCTCTGGCGACATGGTCGAAAGCAGCAGGCAATGCGCCGGACATGCGCAGGCCCGGCAGCACTTCCGTGAACGCGACAGCGTCCGCAAGCACCGGAATGTCTGTCTGGAGACCTGCCCAAAGGAGGCCCGTCGACTCCTGAAGAGCCCCCATCCCAGCAATCTCATCATCGAGCCGTGCCAGCTTCTCAAGCTTGCGCACCTCTGCGGTCAGCGCATCTCCCCCCTTGCCGGCGACCAGCGGTTCAAGCCCGTCCATCGTCCAGCGGGCGTTGGCTCGAGCCGCCTTCAATGTCTCCTGGAGCGTCGCAGAAGCCCTCAGCACGTCGAGCCGAGACTTCAGCCCCCGCCAGACGCTCGCCAATTCGTCGGCGACGTCCAGCTTCTCGATTTCCGCTCGCTTGTCTCGGATGCCCGTCAGCGTCGTCAGATCGTCGGCCACCCTTAGTTCACCTTGCCCCGCGACCACGGCCTCGAGGGCCTGACTGACCTTTCGCTTCCCGAGCCAAGACAGCGGCCATACGGCCTTGCTGGCCTTCGCAAAATCACGGCTCAACTGGTAGACATTCAGCTGCTCCACGCCGTCGGAATAGCGAACGGATAGCGACTCCTCAAGCCGCTGGACTTGCTCGAGCAGTCCAATCCCCTTGAGCAAGCCGTCCAAAGCGAACGGCGTCCAAGGCGTTGCCAGGCTCTCGTGAACTTCGCGGCGCTGTTTCAGGAGCTCGATCCCCCTGGTGGCAGCCGCAGCAACTCCGGGCTCCCAACCGCTTGAAAGCTGCTTGGACAGCTCAGCGTGCGTCTTTAGCAGGCCGTCCCCTTCGACGAGCCTCTCTCCAATCGCCTTCGCCGTTGGCGTGAATGCAAACCGCCAATCCCGACCAGCAGCGTTCGGCAGGCACCTCGCCAGCGAGCCCACGGCAATCCTGACCCGGCGTGTCAGCGAGACCTCGCCAAGCTTGGTGATCGACCGGAACTGCTCGTACGCCGCCAGCAGCTCGTCGCAAACCGGCAGCAGTTGGCGCGCTGCGTCTGTCAGGCTCTGCTGCCACGACGGCGACCAGTCCGCGTGACCAATCTCAGCGAGTGGTCCATTGGTCAACCCCTGTGCACCGACGGCGGCGGCGTTGACTTCCAGGCGGTCGACAACCTCCCGCAACAGCGCCGTATCGCTCTGGGAATGAGCCGCATGCGATGCCCAAGACAGCGGCAGCGCTACAACGTCCGAGCCCTCCACCACGGCGCCAATGGCGTCGTAGATCGACCTACCGTTGCTGTGCCGATGGTGGAGCCGCTCGACATATACGTTGAGCTCGTCGCGTAGCCGCTTCAGCCGCTCGGCCTCCTGCTGCCAGACCGCGACATCGACTTCCCCTCGGGCATCCCAGGAGCTCTTGAGCTGCGCCAAGACGTCAGCCTTACGCGCCTTGCTGGAGTGAAGCTCAAGGCAGAACTCTCCGAGCCCTACTTCGCGCAGGCGCCGGTAGACGACGTCCAAGGCGGCGATCTTCTCGGAGACGAATAGGACGCGCTTGCCCTCAGCCATGGACTGCGCGATGAGGTTCGAAATGGTTTGGCTCTTGCCGGTGCCCGGCGGGCCGATGAGAACGAAATCCTTGCCTCGGGCAGCGGCCATCACGGCGGACAGCTGCGACGAATCCGATGGCAACGGGCAGAAGGTTTTCTCAGGTCCGTAGTCCCTGTCGAGCGCCTTGGGGTTCGGGAACGCTGTGCCGCTCGGGTACGGGTCACGAGGCGTGTCGATGAGATGCTTGACGACGGGGTTTAGACGCAGCTGGTCCGTGCGCTGAACCAAGTCAACCCACATCAGGTACTTCGCGAAGGAGAAGGTCGAAAGCACGACCTCTTCAGAGACTTCCCAGCCCTTGATGTCCTTGACTGCAGCAGACACCGCCGTCCATATTTTTGCGATGTCCAGGCCTGCCTCGTCACGAGGCAGTTCCCCTTCAGCAATGTTCAGGTTGAGCTGGAAGTCCTGGCGAAGCATCTCGATGAGCGTCGGGTTGAACCTTGGCTCATCGTCGTGCAGCGTCATCGTGAAGCCCGACCGGACAGTTCGCCGGTTGAGGCCGACCGGTATGAGGATCAGCGGGGCGCGGTACTTGACGTCTTCCTTGTCTGCGCGGTTCCAAGTCAGGAAACCGAGAGCCAAGAACAGCGTGTTGGCACCGCCTTCCTGCAACGTCGTGCGGGCGTTGCGGTAGAGCTCAACCATTCGCGCCTCGAGCTCATCCTTGCCCAGCTCGATGAAGACCTCCCGACGATTCAACGCATCCAGGGCGAACTGGCGACGGAGGTTCTCCCGGTCGCGGGCTTCATGAATAGCCTGGCTACGCGGGTCGCTGCCATCCATCAAGTCCGGCCTGGGCAGGAGCTTGACCTCCTTGCCGTCGGACATCAGGTCTTCGAGCAACCCAGGATCGGGCGCATCGAGCTTGAGCGACTTCTTGCCCGCCTTGAAATTCAACAGGTTGTTCCGCAGCGAGAGGTCAAGCAGCTTGCGCTGCCATCGCGCCAGGCGATCCTTGGGATCAAGGGCGGCTTCATCCGTTTCGCGAATGTCGTCTTCAGGAAGGTCGGGCGCGTCCTCCAGATGCACCTTGTCGTCGACGACGATGTCCGTCGGCTCTTTGTGCTGGACCAGCTCCGGGCTGGAAAGAGGCTTGACACGCTGCAAGCGGGCACGACGAATATCGACAGCCAGCTCGAACGTATCGTCCTTGCTCTCGGCCACCTGCTCCGAGCCGACTTCAGCGGCGCGACTGAAGGACACCGGAGGACGCTGCGTTACCAGGGTCGTCTCAAAGAGCACCAGCTCCTTCAGCTTGAGCCGCTTGCGCAGCGCCGTGACGTCATCGACGACAGTGGTCGAGAACTCCTCTGGCTTGAGCCAGACGCCCGCGAAGGCATGTCCGCGGGTGAACACGACGAGCGGATTCATCCCCAACTGCTCGAGCGTCGAGCAAAAGAGGAGCGCCAAGTCCATGCAGGTTGCGATGCCGGCGTCTGCGATCTGCGTGGCGGCGCGAATCTTCTGTCCTCGATGCTCGAAGCTCGCAGGCGGCAAGGCGTAGTCGACTTTCATCGACACGACAGCTCCCCAGACTGCCCCGGCCAGCTCCCAGGCACGCTTAGCGCCGCCCTTGTTGTAGCCGTCCAACGCCGGGTCCTTGCCGTGCTCCCGGAGAAGCTCCGCAGCCTTCTTCAGAACCCGATCAACGGCGGGGTCATTGGGCTGCACGAAGGCCGCCACCATGTCTGGGAGGTGGGAAAGTCCTCCCCATTGATTGCGCGGGAGCAGCTCCACGGGCCGGGATGCTTCTGCCAAGGCATCGCCTTCCGCTCCTGCAGGACGGACGGTGAGCGTCACCGTCGCGGTCTCCGCTTCTGTCAGGCGGGTCAGCAATGGCCCGTCGAGCTGGACGTCTAGGTCCTTAATCCGATACCGCTCCCCAGCGCGAACAGCGTCAAGTCGCCAGGTCTTTGGCTTGACGAACGCCGGCGTGGAGGCCAACGACAGTTCGAGCTGAGCCGTGTCATCCGGCAACGTGCTGACCAGCGTCAGCTCACGCAGCAAGGGAACTGCGTTCTGGAAATCGGAGAGGCTCAGCTTGCCCGCAAGCGTCGCCTCAATGCTCAGGGCCGGTGGCGGTTCGGGTGGATGCTCCTGAGCGGCACCTTCTCCGGCGGCAGCAACGCCATCCGCATCGTGAACCTGAAAGGCTCGTGGCGACTCCAACTTGTCGGACATTCCTGCCCCTCATGTCATGTTTGACTCAGGGCTCCTTGGCCCTCCCTCAGGCAGCGCTTGCGCCACCTGTAACGTTTGTATCTTGACACGCTACCAGCGCGTCTACATGGCGGAAACCCTCAGAACCGGTGCCCCTGACATTGCCTGCTAAAGCTAGCCCGCGCTGCATCCCCACGAGGGAGGCTGAGCCAAGAGCTGCTGAACCGACGCCAGCTTTTATCGCTGCAGGCGCACGACGTTCACCGACGAGCCGAAGACCTGCTGCACGCTCGGCAGAAGATGGTCGTGATGGCTCAAGAAGATGACCTGCGTCTCCTTGGACAGCTCCCGGAGGGCCTCCAGGCCTGCTGTAGACCGTTCGTCATCGAAGTTAATAAACAGGTCGTCGGCGACAAACGGAAGTGCTTTGGCCTTGCCCAGGTGCAGTTCCAGCGCAGCCAAGCGAAGCGCCAAGTACAACTGGTCTCGCGTTCCTTCGCTCAGCCCAGGCACGTCCACGGCCTGACCGTCGGTCCTGAGCGCGGTCAGCCGGGGCGGCGTGCTCTCAAAATCGACCAGCAGTCTCGAGAACCGCCCGAGCGTCAGGGTTTCGAAGACTTGCCCCGCTCGCTTCAACAGCGGTCCCTGGTTCTGCTCCCGATAGCGCTCAATCGCCCAGCTCAGTAGCTTTGCGGCCGCCGTCACCTTGATGTAGCGCTCGGACGCATCCGCCATGCCTGCGAGAGCCTCCTGCCGGCGGGCCTCGGCAACGGCTGCATCGCTACCGCCGCCAAATGCCTCCACTGCGAGCTTTGCCTGCGTGTGCTCTGCTGCAAGGCGTGTCTGTTCGGCATGCACCTGGTCAAGGCTGTCATTGGCGCTGGTCAACTCGACGGCGACCTGCGCCAGGTCACATTCAGCGACTTCCGTCATTACGGCATCGAGACCAAGGCCGTCCGACTCTTGAATGATTGCGCTTCTTCCGGCTTCAATCTCAGCAACGAGCTTGCGCTTCTCCTCTGACTTCGCAACCAAAGGGGCTGCGTCTGCAAGGGTAGCGACGCCTGCCGCAGCCAATAGCGGCGCTACGGTCGCCTTGACCTGCTCGACCTGTTGAGTCGCAGCTTCATGCTGCAGCTCGGCTTTGCCCCGGGCCTGCTCAGCCGCCGCTCGCCGCGCCTCTCCTGCCTCCGCCTCCTTCAGCTTGGGCGAGAGTGCACGGACGACGTCGCGAGGGTCGGCTTCACGGAGGTCGTCGAGCTGCAATAAGTCCACGATGCCGGCAGCGAGCCGTTTGAACTCATCAATGTCACGGTTCATCGTGTCAATGCGGTCGCGCTTGGTAGCAGCAGCCTTGTCCAGGTTCTGCTTCACGCTCTCAAGCTCGACAAGAGCCTGTTCCGCGTCATCGACCGTCTTGACGTATTTCGAAAGCCCCGTACCAGCGACCTCGACAGCCCATTTCGCTTCCCACTCAGCATAGGCAGAGCTTGCCGCTTCGGCGGCCGCCTCAAGGCGAGAAAGCGCACCCGCGCCGCTCTCGCGCTGCCTCACCAAAAGGGCTCGCCGGGCACTCGCGCCATCAGACTCAGACACAAGCTGCTCAGCCTCCGCAAGTATCGAAGGCAGGTTGCTATCGGCTGGCAAGACCAAACCGGCCTGGGCCAGCTGAGCAATGAGCGCATCAGCCGCCGCTCGAGCTGCCTCCGCCTCCTGGCTCAAAGCATCTCTCTTCTCTTCGACGGTGAAGGACGCGGCGAGGACCAGCTCGCGCTTCGCCATCCAGCTCTGCGCATCAGCCAGCGTGAGCCCTGGTAGGGCAAGGGAGGTCGTGATGGCCTCCCACTCGGCGTCAAACTCAGCCAGCTCCGTTGCCTTTCGTTCCTTCGCCTGCAGCGCTGCGGTGAGGTCCGCTTCAGCTCGCTCGACGTCCTGCCTCAGGCTTTGCAGCTTGGCGGCGTCCGTCGTTGCTCCCAAGAGCGTGTCTGCCATCTGGTCCGCGACGATGATTGCCGCATCCAGGCCGGCTGCGCCGGAAGCGAGCGGGACGGCGCCCGACTTGATTGACGCCCAATCGCTATCCCGCTTGCCCCGAGCGACCTGAACGTCTGCATTCGTGACGATGTGACGGGCTTCGGCGAACTGCTTGACGGCAAGCCTTGCGTCGGCAGCCGACTGTTCAGCGTCTTCCGCGCGGTCCGTGGCGACGCCAAGGTCAGATTCCAGGCGCTGCCTGCTGGACACCAGTCCCGCAAGGCGCTCAGACGATGGGAGGTCCATCTGCCGCAATGCGTCAATGGATCGGTCCCACCTTCCCAACCCGTCGTGAGCACCCTTGAGAGCCCGCTCGGCCGCTTTCACGGCTCCTTCTAGCCTGGCCTGGGCAGTCGTCGAATTTCGATACGCCTGCGCTTCCGCAATTGCGCTGCGTAGAGCGGCCGAGACCTCCGCGACGGCCATCCCTTTCAGTTCCTCTTCGGCCTCGGCTAGTTCAATCCTCTTGGCTTCAAGGCTGGTCGCGGTCGAAATCTTGGCCTGCAGCAGTGCACCGTGCTCATTGACCAAGCGCTTCAGCTCACGTATGGCAAACGGTGCCGGCAGTCTCGCCTGCAAGGCAGCTACATCGTCCGACTCCGGCCAGCCCAACTCCGTCGCTGCGGACCGCGCGAGCAATATGAATCGGTCTACCTCGGCTTGCCTAGCAACGAGGCCTGCGTAGTGATTGCGAACATGCTCGCCGCTGGCCACCAACGCCTGGATGTCGTCCTTAGCTCTCAGAATCGAGGCGTCGAACACGGCTTCGTCACGCTGGCTTGTGAGCTGCTGCAGGGACAGCTCGCACTGAAGGAGCGTCGTCTCCGCCACCGACAGCTCGTGGGTTCCGATGCGGTGCGTCTCTGAGGCGCCCGCAGGCAGGTCCAGCACATCACCCAGAGCCTCAAGGTCAGCCAGTTTCTGTTTCAGCTCTACGACAATGGGCGCGAGACGTCGTACCCGCTCCAACTTCTGCCGCACGACTTGCAGCTTGGCCTTCCGCTCCGTCGCCGACGCCAGACGCGCCTCGACGTCATCAAGTGCTGCCCGGGCGTCTCCCCAGGCCTTCGTGCGAACCGTTGCGGCCTTCAGGTCCTTGCCGGCTTGGTCAAATTGGTCGCTGGCAAGGTAGTAGGCGCGGCTGCTCGAATGGCGCGGCGCCCAAAGTCTTTCAGCTTCAGCCAGGAGCCCTTCCTTGACCTTTCCCAAGCTCGCAATACCAGCAGCGGACTGAAAAAGGACTTGATTCACATCCTTGGAGGCATCCAGGACTTGCTCTCCGCCAGCGACGAGCTGGCCATGGCTAAGCCCAAACATCGACTCAAAGAAACTTCTGTCGGCTTGGCCAATGAAGGGAAGGAGCGCGTCATCCGGCAGCGCAACGTCAGCAGCAGAGCGGACGGTGTTTTTGTTCCCCTTCGTACGAATGAAGGAGAGATGCTCCTCACCCTCTGAGACCGTCGCGGCTAAGCACAGGTCCGACTGCGGGTGAACGAAGGCCATCGAGGCATACCTTGCAGGGAAACCGAACAACAGGTCGGCGATGGCGCTTCGCACCGTCGACTTTCCTGCTTCGTTCGGACCAACGATCAAATGAAAGTCGTGCTCCGCTTTCGGCAGCGGGATGTCGACGTCGGTGAACTTGCCGAAGCGAACCAGGTGAAGGTTCTGTAGACGCATCGTTCACTCCACCTGCGCGAGATGCGCCAAGAGACTGGGCCCGACCTCGTCGATGAGGTCCTTGAGCTCGCCTTTGCGGATTTGCTCGATGAGGGAAACCAAGGGGTTGAGGTCCAAAGGAGCCTTGGCAACAAACTGGGTCAGCGCAGCCTGCAACTCCTCCCTGAACGCTGAATCGGTGCTGGCCTCGTCCAAGATTGCCTGCAGATCAGCGAAGGCGTCCATCCGTTCATGAAGCTTCTCAGCGTCCACGAGCGGCTTCGTCTGAATGCGAACTTTCTCAAGCCAGAGCCGCTCATTCCCAATGACCGCGACCTGAGCGAGCACTTCGTGCCTGAGCTGCGCTTCGCGACCGAAGAGTTCGCCGTGGGCCTTCGTCTTGCCGACTATGGTGATTCGCGCTGCCCGGGGCACGTCTCCATCCGTCTCGAGCAACGTCGCCAAGGCCTGCCTGGTCTCCGTCAACACCTCTTCCAATGTGCTGCTTGCCGAGACGTCGACCTCACGGTGCTCCCACCGAAGTATGTCGATGAAGATTCGCTCGACTTCAACGACGCCAGAGTCGTCCACCGAAACCAGCACCGCCCCCCGGCGCCCCAGTTCGCGGACGCTCCGCCCTTGCAGGTTCCCTGGGAAAACGACGGTCGCAGGACCATCCCACCGCTGGAATTCATGGACGTGACCCAGGGCCCAGTATTGATAGCCGCGCGCCTGAAGCTCGGCCAAGGTGCACGGCGCATACGTAGCGTGGGAGGCGTACCCCTCCAGCGCGGTGTGAAGCACGCCGATGTTGAAGTGACCCGGAGTTGCAGGCGGATAGCCCAGAACAAGGTTCGTTGTGATGTCACGCTGCTTGAAGCTCTGACCGTGCAGAGACACTGCCAAATTGTCGATCCTGAAGGTCTGGGGTTTGTTGGAGCTGAACGTGTGGACGTTGTCCGGCAACTCCAGCTTCTTCGTCATCTCAGCTTCGGCGTCGTGGTTCCCGAAAAGCAGGTATGCCGGTATGCCGGCCCGCTTCAGGCGTCCCATCTCCTTGCAGAAGAAGATGCCGGTGTTGTAGTCGCGCCAGGTGCCGTCGTAGAGGTCGCCCGCGATGACCATGAAGTCGACCGCCTCACCGATGGCTTTGGTCACCAGCTCGCTGAAGGCGTCGCGGGTGGCGCTGCGCAGTTGCTCCGCTGGAGCGTCCGGATACGCCGACAGTCCGTTGAGTGGGCTGTCCAGGTGAATGTCCGCAGCGTGAATGAACCTCATCACACCCTCCCTGGGTTACTTTTCTGGATGTCTCAAATTCTGGCTCGAAACGCCCCGCGGAGCGCCGGGTCTCAGCCACACACGCTCTCCTATCATCTCCGCCATGAGAACCCACACCGCCTGGATCAAGGAAGCCCTCGAGGCCACCCCATGGGCAGCCGAGTTCAAGGAGGACGCTCCCGTCAGCTACGCGATGGCGCTCCGCTATGCCCAGCAGGACCGGCTCGAAGTGGTGGTTGAGCGAACAGACGAAACCGGCGAGACCCAGTGGGTAGTCCGGGTGCTCGACGACCCGTCGTTCTGGATGGACGCAAAGCCCACAAAGAAGGCGGCCGTTGAGCTCTGCCGGACCATGGGCTGGCGGGTCTGCGCTTGATGACGCGGCCCGACGCTGACAGCTGCGCTCGCGACTCCGCACTGACCGCAGCCGTCACCATCGGCTCGAGGTTGCAAGCGTCCTCGGCGCACGCACGTTGAACGACGCAGCGGACGTCATTGCCTGGTGGCACCACGACTGGTCCTGTGTCGGCGATACGCCCCGCGCCGCAGCGAAACGGTTGCGCGATGCCGCTCGCGCGTTCAAGGTTCCAACGCGCGCATAACCGCCCGCAGCCACCCGGTCACTCCTCAGGCAACTCGCCTTTCCAAACAGCGCGCCGCTATGCGCTTCGACCGCCAAAGGACGTCAGGTCACGAGATTTCCAGTGGCATGACCTCGGTGGCAGCAAAGATTCGGCAATTCGACACCGCGGATGGGCCCCAGTCTGACTTGTAGCGAACTCAAGAACGGCCTAGGCTTCTAGCGCTCACCACCGTTGACCTCGAGCCATTGGGACTCCCATGCACAACCTGTTCTTCGCCGAAGATGGCTCCGCGTCCGCCTGGGCATCGTCTAGGCTCTATGACCTCGGATACGTAGGTGTGGTGAGGTTTGTTGTCGACGACCGCAAGGGGAGCGCCATTACCCATGAGTGCTTGAGGTTCAGGGACATGAGGCAAGAGGCGCTCGAAGACGCGCGTTCAGACGCACGCAAGCTTGTCCACATGTGGGTGCATGACCGCGTCAAGCTGGGCGACGACTGACCTCTAACGATTGGTTTTGCGCTTTTTACGAATTGGCTTTGCGACGCCAGTGAGCGCGCCAGTCCACATCGCCATCGCGTCCCTGGTTGCCTGCGCGACCACCTTCGGTCAGTGGCCCTCGACGGTGATGACGTTCGCGGCGTCTCCCACGTAGGGAACCCTATACGGCTGTCCGCCCGCGTCGATGGTGAACATCGCCGTTATCTTCGATTCCGGATCAAACTTGTTCGGCCGCCGGGGTGCCGGGAATTCCAATCGCATCGAAGCCCCGGAAGGCGGCACAACGACAAGCGGATAAGGCTTGTCACACTCGTCGGGCATGAAGTCCGGCGGGATTGCAGAGATGGCTCGGCAAAGGTCAACCCACCCGTCGGAGGCTTCCGCGGGAACAACGCCTGAGCCGGTGCCATCAGCGGCAGGCGGCATCTTGGCAGCCATGTTCTGCTCGATCACGTCCGACAGCAGCTCCGAGATGCGGAACAGCCACCACCAGTGAATGAGCATGTCTCGGTTGAAGCTGAAGGCGGAGTTCCCGTCGGCGTGAACACTGAGCGCTGGCCCGATGACTCCACCGCGCTGAGGCCCGTCGACAAAGTACGCGAGCGTGAAGACGACCCGAGAGCGAAACGCGAGGATTCGGAGCTTCGCCTCACTGTGCTTCATCAGGTTGACCGTCGGGCCAAGGCTGGTGTTCTTGTACGCGAGCACCTGGGCTTCAAACGTATTTGTGCCTGGCACCTTCTGAGCTCGGACTGCGGTCTGATGAAATGCTCCGGGCTTAGCCGGCACAGCTGCGACACACCGCATGACGGCGTAGCAGGCCTCGATATGACCATAGAGAGCATGCAACAGGGCACCGTACTTCTGCTCCACCTCTGCGCTGTCAGGCCTCGGGGTGTTGAAGCGCAGCTCCGCGGAAAGCTTGGACAGCGCCGGAATAACGGCCTGCCATGCATCCGCTACTTTGGAGAGTGCGCGTCCGTAGGCAACCTGTGGGTGCAGAACTCCATGGTCGAGATGCGTCCAGGCGTCATCCGGGACTCGGCGAATGACATCAAGGGCTTGAGGAAGGAGTGACCCGTGTTTTGCGACGGTTCTGGTGATTTGCATCGGCTTATACGGTATCCGACCGCTTCATCGCTGTAGGTGAACCACATTCACCGGCGCGTCAATGGCCTTGCTCACCAGCTGACTGAAGGCGTCGCGCGTGGCACTTCGCAGTTGCGTCGCAGGTGCGTCCGGGTACACAGACAGTCCGTTCAACGGACTGTCTAGGTAAATGTCTGCCGCGTGGAGAAATATCATCTCACCCTCCCTGGTTTGCTGTTCTGGAATGGCTCGGATTCTGTCCGGATCGGCCGCCCGCGCAACGTGGTCTTCGTATGAACCAGTTGCTGGTGCCGCCCAGGCTACCGGAAGTCCCTACTTGAAGCTGACTCTGCTAGCCTCCCGAGCATCGGCGTCAGGTCTCGGGCCTTCTTAACCGCCAGGGCCATCACCCCGTCTCGGCATTGCCACGTCCCTTCGACGGCTAGCAGCCTGCTCTTCAACAGGATGCGCT
>JACCDS010255495.1_pt1 | contig 21169 bp, 29 predicted proteins | sample 7446441 | NCBI WGS metagenome assembly JACCDS01 (sample SAMN15323445, study PRJNA562643) | freshwater metagenome | isolation source: river surface water | place: USA:Blue River Watershed | collected 2017-08-17 | reverse complement strand
GTTGACGAATGCGAAGTAATGCGTTTTGTTTTAATCTTTGTTTTTTCGTCTGAACCAAAAGCCATAGAAATCCTCTAAACTATAGATAAATTATAGAAGATTTCAAATAAAAGTCAAGTAAAACAATTGATTTAAGTTTTTTTTGAAAAAAACTGCTAAAATGAAAGGAATACAACATATCGCTTTATCACCGCCCAGAATGACGGTGTTTTAGCGATACTCATGATCAGATTTGATAAAATTTATATACTCTTCTGTATTTTTAAAATTAGCTATCAAAAGAGAAGTAATATCAAATTTATTTAAAATAAATTGATAGTTGTTTTTAAAAAACAATTTAGCTTCTTCTAATTGTTGATTTTCAACATAAGGAATAAAAACAGTTTTATATTGAATTAAAAATTCTGGCGATACTTCTGCAACATTTCCAGAAGCGAATCTAAATGGTAAAGAATAATCCATTAAAATTGCTCCATTTCTTTTTTCATTTTAGAAACTATATACAAATCATTAAATAGTTGAGAAAAGTCAAGAGAATAAACACTTTTTTTACCTGTATAATATTTTAATAATGGATGGGTATGAATCAATTCTAAAGTAATTTCAGTATCATAGTAAATATTGAACAAACATTCTAAATCATCTTTTTCGCCATTGGAAAAAATGAAATCAATATTATCACCTAAGTATGTTGAAAATGAAGAGCAATTGGTAAAAAATTGTTGACAATTAGCAACATATTCGTGATATTCAGTAAATTCGTTAATAATGGATTTAAAAATAGATTGCAGTTTATTGGAATCAAAAATACAAGATTTGAAAATATTCGCATCAATATTTTCAAGTGTTTGAATTTTAATCATTTCATACAGTGGTATAAGTTCCTGTGGAATATTTATATCTGTTTGATTATTTAAATCCAAATAAAAAGTATAATTTTTTTGTTTATATCGAACGAGTAATTTAGGAATAAAATTTGAAATATGAATATATTTGGTGTCAATAAATAAATTTTCATAACAAAAAGTAAAATCAAGTTGTTTTTGAAATTCTAAAACAATAGAATGAATAGATAAAAAGATTGTTTTAAAATTTTGAAAATTATTTTGAAGTTGTTCATATAATTCAAGTGGCTTTGGAAAGACATCTGATAAATGTTTTATTTCTTGTGCTGCAAAATCATAATTTTTTGAGTTATAATGAATATGTTCTTGGATATATTCATTATATTTTTTTAATATTGTCTCTGGATTTAAGAATTTATAGTGTTCCATGAATAGTCCTCTTTTGATAAGAGATTATATCAAATTAAATATAAAAAATCAAGGAAAAGGTTTTAAATATTCACAAGAAACAACTCTATAATTTTGTTTTTGAAGTTTTAAAATAAGATCTGTAATATGAGCTTCGCCATAATGAACATAAGCATTTTTAGAAGGATCAATATTAATATGGTTAAGAACAACTTTATTACGAGTTCCAATAATGAAATTATTGTTTTCTTTAGGAAATAAAGAATCCTTAAAAGTTGAAGTATAAAATAAAATATTTAAAAAATAGCGAGTTAAATTATTTAATTTATATTTATTAATAAATTGATTAATTTTAAATAAAACAGCAATATCTTGCTTATTTAAAGAATTATCTTTAATATGAAGTAATGCGTCTTCTAAATAAACATCAGCTCTGATATCTGATTGTTGATATTGTGCAATATAATGTTGTTGATTGTCTGATTTTAAGATTTGAGAAAAGTAATTTGCCATTCTTTTAGATAAGAGTTTTTTCTTCTTACCTTTTTTTGGATCTTGAGCAACAACAAGTTCGTATAAAACATTAAAATTTTTGTTTCTATAATGAGATAAATCAGAAAAAATAGACTGATAAAAATGAGTGTCCGCAATATGGTAAGTTCCTTGAAGGACAATAGTATGTCCTTCATCGTTTTGTAAAGTAACTTTTCTCGCTTTAGTTTTAAGAAATGTAGTTGCAAAAATTAAAGTAAGAAAGAATAAAATATAGATCATTAAGCTACCTTTAAATGTTGTAACCATTCTTTAAATTGAATGATATTGGATTCATCTTGTTCTCTAAATTTAATTAATGGATGGTTTGTATTAATTAAATTTAATAGTTCTTGAGAAGCATTATACCATTCTTGATTAAGAGAGTCAACTTTATAAGAACCATCGTCTTGATCTTTATAGTTATTTTTAAAGACGTAAACATCATAATCTTCATAAACTTCTTCTGGTACTTTATATGAAATATCACCGCAATCCATAATAAGATTAGCAAGAGTTAAACCATTAACGGAAGGAGAAGAAAATAAAGATAACAAAGCTTGTTCTCTGGTGAGATTAAAAAGTTGATTTAACAGATTAATTTGATAATCAACAGAAAATATTTTTTCTGAATAAATATCTTTTTCTGTCAAATCTTTTGATTCTAATAAGTCATAAAATAAAGAATGAACCATAGGAATGACACATTCTTTTAAAAGATTTTCATTTCCACAAAAAGTGTAACCTGATTTATTTTTTAAAATAAGAAATTTAAATTGGTTAATATCAAGTTTTAAAGATTTAAATACATCTATAGAATCTTTGGAAGAAAAAAGAGTAAAAATAAAAGTATCTTCTGTCTTTCCAAAGAAAAGAACCGCATCATCTGATTTTATATAAAGTTTGTCACCTAACCAATATGACAAATCTTCAAGATGTATAATAACGTCTTTTTCCGCATTTGATAAAATGAATTTTATCTTAAATAATAAATCGTTAGACAAAAGTTCATTTGACATTTAAAATATCCTCTAATTGATTAAATTCTTCTTGAGTTCCAATAAAAGGAATGTATGTTTTTGAAGAGTAATCTTCGATATAATCAGAGCAATCAAACTCAGACCATCCGTTTTTGTGCATCAAATGTTCAAATTTACGTTGCAAAAAGATTTGATCTCGAAGATTTTTTAATTCTTTTTCACAGTTTTTGATTTTATCAAGAATGATTTCTGCATCAAAGTTTTTCTTTATGTATTCAGGACAATCTTTCCGTTTAAATGTATTAAGTTTTAAACGATAAAGTTGAATATGTGTTTTTAATTCAATTTGTCGATGTTGAAGACAAAAGCTATCAAGCATTTGTCTATTTTTTACTACTGATAAACGTAAAGATTTTTTATCAACATGATCAAAAATTTGAGAATTTAGCATAATGTATCCTTAATAAGAGAATTTGTCTAATTATATCTAAAAATGTATATCAAATCAAGTTTTTTTAATATATTGCAACACTTTAGAATGAATATTAAATCCTGAATAATGTAACTTAATTAAAAAATTAGGTTTATGTTTTTCAAAATAATCAATAAGAGATTCTGGAATTTCTCTTTCTTCTTTATATTTTTGAACAATAATAGAAGTTAAAAAATTATCTGCTGCTCTTTTAACAGAAGCTTTAAATCTTTCAAAGCAAAGCAATATAGAGATAATTTCTTGATCAGTCAAATTTTTAATTTTTAAAGAACTAATTTTCTCTTTAATAAACAAGAATGAATCAATAGAATCACCTTTAAGAGTATACAATAATCTTTTCAATAAAAATGATTGATTATGATACTTTTCAGAATGAATAGTATAAATAAATTTAACAATGTCATTATGTTGAATAATGTTATATTTAGGTGTTAGTTCTCTATCAAAACGATCAGCTGCAAAAATATAATGATCAAAAGATAATGTTGCTCCGACCATAGATAAACTATCAGTTTTAGGGAGTTTAAAATCATAATAAAAGTATTGAATAGCGAATACTTTATTTTTAGGATGTTTCATTTTAGTGTATCGATCAAAAAAGTTTTTACTATAAGAAATACACCAAGAAGAAGAACCTAATTGGTTACTTGCTAAATAATCATTAATTTTTAAAACTAAAATTTTGGTTTTATGATTAACATAAGCAATTTCGGCATTTAATTTTTGTTTTTTAATTTTTGATAAAATAGAATTAATATCAAATGAAATATGATCGTCATAGCATTTTTGAAGAACATCATAAAGTTGTTCTTGTTTTGAAAAAGCTTTAATTTTTGAAAGATAAGGATTAATATCAGCGCGTTGTAATCCAGAATCTATGAGTGTTCTAAGAATTTTTAGTGATTGTTCTGAAACTAAAGGCATATATTTGGAAGATAGCATAGATTTACAAAGTTGCATAACTTCGTGCTTTTGAATAATATCATGCATCTTATCTTCCATCGATTCAAAAGAATCAATTTGAATAATATTTAATTGATGATTTTTAAAAAGTTGTTGAAATTTTTTATATTTTGAGAATATATCAAAAATCATTTCATCTGAAAAGTTATGATTAATAGGTAATGATTTAATTTTATCAAAATGTTTTTTGAAGTGTGGATTTTTGTTAAAAACAAGTTGAAAAAAATTACTCATATGAATCTCCAAAATTTTTTAATATTATACATAAATTAGTATAATAAGTCAAAATTTTTTAAGAGATTTTTTTAAAAGAAGCTCTTCCGCTTTAACACTAAGTTTAGGTTGATATTTTTGACAAAGTTGCAAAATATTATCATTAATGATTTTATCTTCTTTGTCAATAAGAATATTTAAATAATAGTCATCAAATATATTTTCAGAAGAAATTATTTCAGTTAATGTCTCAATTGTTAAATTTGAAGCATTGTTATCTTCAATATTTAAGAGTAAACAATCAAAAAAATCTTCATAATAAGCATATTTACTATAATGGTGAACCTTTAATTTAGTTACAATAGGTTTTCTTTTAAAAATAAAAATGGAATCATAAGAGTAAGTATTAATTAAAAATTGAAAATATTTTAATCTAACATTATGTTGTTCTGATTCTTTTCTATAGGATAAGTCGATAAAGTTAATAAATTGTTCTGAATGTTTAATTTGTTCTTCCAAAGTCATATTTTTAATAAAATTAAAATTAAAAAACATTTGTTTTGGAACTGGAAAAAGTATTTCTTTGAGAGTAAAAGGTGACATTTTATAGAAAGGTATAAAAGCTGAAAATAAGATAAAAAGAACCATAAAAAAAACAAAAATATACTCACTATTTTGAAAAAAAGAAGCCACGCAAAAAGAAATAAAAAATATAGGAATTAAAAAGAAATGAACTATTTTAGTCCAACCTGCATAAACAAAATTTAAAAAATAAGTATATGACATATTGTTTCCTATTAAAATTTTTCTAATTCTTCTTTTAATTTATATTGCTCTAAAAGAGTTTTCAATTGATTAGGTTTAATATGTGTTTTTGATTTATCTATATAATTTTGAGAAGAATAATATAAAGATTGCTTTTTTTCTTCAAATTCAGTTAATTCTAATATTTTATTATTTTTATAAAGATATGAAAAAAGTTTAAAACTTTCCAAATTTACTTTTTTAAATAAATAACTATATTCAAAAAATAAATCTTCAGTATATTTAAATGTATCAGCAATATAATCAATCATGTCAGGTTGATTAGATTCTGTATAGAAAATTAAAAAATAAGTTTTATAATCTTGAGATATTTTGTTAAGGTTGTCAAAATTTATTTTATTTTTATCAAAATTTAAGAAAGCATATTTATTATTTTCATAAAAACAAAATGAATTATACTTTTCAACAAAATATAAAAAAATTGAAAAAGAGAACTTATTTAAAAAGACATCAGAAGATATTGAATTAGATTTGATTCCAACAGCTCTAAATGCTAAGTATTTTAAATTAAATTGGTATTCATTTTTGAATTTTTCAAAATTATTTAAAATGCTTTTAAATAAAATAGAATAAAAAGAATTGATATACGGTAAAATGATTTTTTCTTCTTTAGTTTTAGAAGTAATTATTTTTGTGTTTAAACAAAATGATTTATTAGAAGTTGAAAATTCAATAAATTTATTTGGTTGTGGAATACATAGATTTAAATGAAGAGTTTTGCTAATAAATGATAAAATTTCTTGTTTATCATTATCGGCAAATTTGCCATACAGTGATTCAAAATAAGAATAGTATGATTGATCAAAAAAAGGTTTTAAAAAATAAATAGAACGTAAGAATAAAGATTCCATTTCTTGTAAAGAAACTGATTTCATATTTTCTTGACATATTTCAACAAAGATATCAAAAAAAGGATGTTGAATATTGTTTTTGATTTCAATAGAAGTTACTTCTTCTTTTAAATCAAATGGTTTAGTATACGATTGATTAAAAACAGATAAAAAATTTGAAAAATAATAAATTGTTTTTGCAACATATTTTTTTGGAATGGTGTTAAAAAATTGTTTAGCTAAATCAATATTCTCAGAACAAAAAATAAACATTAAAAAATAGTTTAATACTGTAGTATTTTTAGAAAAATAAAATTTACCTTTAGAAAGTTGTTCATCAAAAATTTTAATAAAATTTAATGTTTCTGATATGGAATCTTGAATTTCATATTTTATTTGTGATTCAGTTTTTCGATATGAAAGTGAAGAATCAATAATAGAAACATTAAATGAAGAATCTACATAGAAACTTGCAGTTCCTTTTAATAGTCTGAGTCTTAGATTGAGATAGGACAATTCTAAATCTGAAAAAATTCCAGATTTAATAGCTCTAAGTTTTACTTGATCATTGCTTGATATAAAAAGTTTTTTTTCAATATAGTTTTTTTCAATATTCATTTAAACAAGCCGCCCTAAAGAAATAATAGGCTGATTGTATCATAATATGTTATAAACATCAATATAATTTATATTTTTTTAATAATCGTTGTTGAAGTCGTTTTTGAGATTCAGTTGGTTTAAAGATGATATATTGATTATAAAAAGAGAATATCCAGAATTTAATAAAATCAGAGTCAATTTCATATTCTAAATATTGGTTGTATTGTTTTAATTCTTTTAATTGATTATCATTTAACATATTTTCAATTTCATTTTTTGAAAGTAATTGAATTTCTTGTTGATCAAAAAAGTCAAAAAATAAAATAGAGTCAAACATTGATTGATTGATTTCAATATGAATGTTTAATATTTTTTCAAAAATAAATTGTAATGAAAAAATAAAAAAGTTGCCATGATATAGATCATCAAAATATTTGTAAGAAAAAGCGTGTGCAATTTCATGAAAAAAAGTATAAAGAAGTTTATATTTTAATTCTGTATTATTAATGTCGAAATTGAGTAAAGAAATAAAAATTGTATTTTTGTTAGGATGAAAATATCCTAATTTTGATTTAGACGTTGTTTTAGAAAAAGAACAATCAAGTTGTAATTCATTAAGTACATGTTTAAAATAATTAAAAATATCTTTCGATGAATTTAAATTGTGTGTATGAATTAAACTTAAGAATGATTCTTGTTTAAAAATAAAAGGTTTAAAAAAGTCATCTTCTAATTTATAAAGAAAACGAGCTTCTTTAGTTGCAAAATTTTGATAAAGCAACTTCGTATCAATTTGATTTTCATTAATAAAAGAGAAAAAACAAGAATTCATGAAAAACACCTAAAATATGCTAAAAAAATATTATATCAAAAAAAATATAGAAAATCAATAAAATGAATAAAAATTAAAATATTTCTTGAGTTTTTTAATAAAATAAATTATAATGGTGTGAAAAATAGGAGATAAAATATGTCACATTTTACAGTTATAGTAATAGGCGAAAATATAGAAGATCAAATGGCTAAGTATAGAGAAGGTACTGAAAATGAAGAATATCTTGAGTTTAAAGATGAAGAAGACGAAAAATTAAAAGAATACAATGAAGATGAAGTGGAATTAATTGAATTAGCTGATGGTAGTTTGCATAGCACTTATGAAGAACAATTTTATTATAGAGTACCAGGTAGTTTTGATAAAGAAAAACGTTATCCAGAAGGTTCTATATTAAGAAAAGGAACATTTAAAGAATTATACAAAACATTCGAAATTTTTATGCAAGAATGGTGTGGTTATGAAGAAAGAGACGAAAAAACAGGTCGTTATGGATATTGGCATAATCCAAAAGCTAAATATGATTGGTTTTCAGTAGGAGGTCGTTGGCGAGGATATTTTAAAGGAAAATCAGAAGCAAAAGGGGTTTTGGGTCAAGCTGGTGTTTTTAATAATGAAGCAGTAAGTGGAACTTATGATTCATTAAAATTGTGTGAAATAGACATTTTAGGTATGAAAGCAGAAGCTGTAATAGAAGCTAATAACACATATGATAAAATAGAAGAATTATTAAATGGAAGAGAGTTTCCTTCTTGGAGTCAGATAAGAGAAAAACATAAAGATAATATAGAAGAAGCAAGAGAAGAGTATCATAATCATCAAGTAGTACAAGATTTTAATCAAAATGGTTTTCATTTCTGGGGTGATTTTTATGAAACTTTTGGAAGCTCAAGAGAGGATTACATTGAGAAAAGAAAAAATTCAGTAATGGTTCCATATGCTGTAGTAAAAGAAGGTCAATGGTATGAAAAGGGAAAAATGGGCTGGTTCGGTATGAGTAATGACGAAATGAGTCAAGAAGAATGGAATACACAATTTTGGAAAATGATAGATGAACTTGATCCAAATACGCAATTGACATTATTGGATTGTCATATATAAGTATTTAATTAATAAAATAAAAACCTGCTGTTGCAGGTTTTTTTATGCTAAAAATTTTCAATATTTTTGTGATTTTCGATAAAATTTTTAATTAAATCATAATCAAATTTAAATGGATTAAAACATTCAAAAGTACAACCATCTTCTGTATAAGAGTAAGTATGAGTACCATGAATATTTAAAAAAGTATTAAAAAAATCTGGTTTTAAAAATGTTTGGTCACAAAAATGTCTTTTGAAATATGATTTTAAATGATCCTCTATATAATATAATTTTTTATGAAGACAAAATTGCGAAGTTTTTCGATCATAATAAAGTTGAGGAATATCAAAATTTCTAACATATTTTATATGATGATGTGAATCAAAAGATAAAAAAGCTGGAACATGATCTTTTTTAAGTCCCTCAATAATGTAAGGAATCAAATAATCAATATTACAGCAAAAATTTTCTTTAAAATAATTATCCATTGTAATATCCTAAAAGTTCTCAATATTTTGAATAGTACTGACCAAATTTGATAACTCTGAAATAGGTATTGATACATAATTAATATTCTCCAAATCATATAAAGAATTAAATGGATAAATATTGCAAAAATTAGGAATAATATTGTTATATTTCATAGAATTTTTAATTGTTTTTATTAAATCTTCTGTTGTATATTTTTTGGTTTTATCTAAAAATAATATTTTTTCTATATCAACTTTATCCTTTTTAAAAGATAATGAATGCAATGAAATAGGTTGACCTTCAAAATAATCTTTAACAAGTAAATTAACAATATCTTTTTTTGGAAAATTAAAGAATTTTTTAATTAATTCACGTTGTTCTTTAATAATTTTAGGCTTAAATTTGTTTAAAATATTCAATTGTTTTAAATGTAAATTAGTATTTATAATAATTTCATCTTGAATAGATTTCAAATAATCTTCTAAAGGTTTTAAAGTGTTTTTAATATATTCAATTTCTTTATTATAAACATGAATTTTATTAATATTTATTTTTTCATGTTTTTCAAAGACAAATTGTGGTTCTATAATGTCAAAATAGCCATAAAAATGTCGTCTTGATAAATGAGATTTAAAAAAGAATTTAACATAAATATTACCATTCATTTCAAATCTAAAATTTAATTCAAATCTATCATTTTGTAATGTTAATATAAAGTTATGAATAGGTTGAATAAAATAATCAAATTGTTGATATGATTTTTCATAATCAGGAAAAAAATCACTGGATTTAAATTCTTCAATAAAAAGTGATTTTTGTTTAACAAAATCAATAGAAAGAAAAGGGTGTAATATATCTTTCATATTAAATCCTAAATTTTTAATAATCGTTGAGCTTGCATAAAATGTTTACGACAAGCAGAAGTATAATGAGTATCAGAAGCAATATGGATAGAATTACCTTCTGAGATAACATTACCTTCTTTATCGTGTCGAATAGTCATAGTGGCTTTACTATCACAACAATAACAACGATTTTTAACCTCACGAAGTTTATCTGCTAATTCAAGTAAAGCTAAAGAACCTTCAAAAGATTGTCCTTTAAAAGAAGTTCTAAGACCATAACACATAACATTAATTCCTAATTCATCAACGATACGGCAAAGATCAATGATATGTTGTCTTGTAAAAAATTGTGATTCATCGACCAAGATAAGGTCAACTTTTTCACGTTGAGAAATAGTTGTTTGTAAAAAATTAAACAAGTTGTCTGTTTCTGAAATAGCAAATGCTTCCAGTTTAGAAGTCAATGCTCTGCTTGTAATATAGCCAACGCCATGACGATTATCTTTAGCGGAAGTTAAACAAATAACATTATTTGAAATAACATTACCTTGCTGATCAGTTTTAACAAAATTATAAAAAGTTTTGATCAGTTCTAATGTTTTACCTGCATTCATTGAGCTGTAGAAAAATGTTAAACTTGCCATATAAAGATCCTCAAATTTTTAATTAGTATATCATAAATAGAGCTATAGAATCAAGGTAAAGTATTAATCATATTTTCAAAAGCATTAATAAAATCTTCTTTAGTATGGTCGTCTTTGTATTTAACCTTGAATTTTAATTTATCGAATGCAAATTTAAAATTTGAAAAATATTCAATTTTTAATAAACAATTATCAAAATAAAAACTATCAAATATAGAAACAAATTCTTTAACATTATCTATAAAATAAGAATAAGTAAAATCATATTCTAAGAAATATAGTAAAAGAGATTTCAAACGAAGAATACATTGTTCTTGTTTAAATTTTAAATATGAGTTTAAAGTATCAAATGGTTGTTTAGAAGAAAGACTTGCAAATAAAACATCCAGAGAATATTCAGCATTATTAAAATTAGAAATACGTTTTTTATCAGGATATGTTAATTGTTGAATATGATCTTTAAAAATTTCACCATAAAAACAATTAATAAAGTGTCCAGAAGTTTGGTCAACTTTAAATAAAAAAGAATGAAAAACATCAAAATATTTACTTTGTGAAGAATAAAAATGTTGCATTCTGAAAATGTTTTGATTGTGTAATGAAAAATCATTTAAAACAACTCTTAATTGTTTAAAATAATCAATATGTTCTTTATTAGTTTCATTTAAAGCAGAGGAAATTAATGATGTGTAATCTTTTAAAAAATAATGATTTAAATTTTTTATATTACGTTGAAGTTCTATTTTAAAATGTGTATCCATGATATAACCTCATTAAATTAATAAGGTTATTATATCAAATTAAGTATAAATAATCAATCAAAGAAGTTGTTATTTTTTAAAAAAGTTTAAGAAATAACTATGGAATGCGTCTTTGCATAATTCTAGAGAATAATTAGTTTCAACTCGTTGTGTAATTAAAGGTATAGTTTGAAGTTCTTTAATAAGAGTATCCAATTTTTCTTTATCTTTTTCAGTTTTCATTTGTTCAATAATCTGATACCATCGTTCTTCTGATTCGAAATACTTTGACATATTATAATAAGTAAAAAAGAAACAAAAAGAAAAATAACAAATAGATAAAACAATCAAATGATTAAAATTAATGATTTCAAAATGAAGTAAAGAACCTAAAATAAAAAGAATAAATGGAAAAACTTGCCATAAAGGAGCATTATGTTTGTAAAATGCTGCAAACATAAAATTAATGAATGATTCTTTTATTTTAGAAGACATATAAATTACCTCAAATAGTTATTATTATATAATACAATATTTAAAATAAAAAGTAAAGATTTTTTAATCAAAAAATTCCTGTAAAATAGTAGCGCGAATAGTGCGATATTCAAATACAGAATATTCTTTATTATAAAAAGGAATTCCATTCCAATAATTTAAAGCAGCTTCAAGAGCTTCTTCAATATTATTTTTTTCAATAAGTTCTTGAGCATGAGAATACCAAGCGAGATCTGATTTTTGGATAATATCAGAAGGTTTAACAATATAAATATAATCATTAAAACCACCGCAATAATCAATATCTTCTGGTTTATCACACAAATAAACGCTTTGGAAGCGAGATAAGCAATGTTCCGGTCGAACAGATTCAAATAGTTCTTCTAATGGACAAGATTGAACATAACCTTCTTTATTTGATTTAATGATAGTATTAAGTTCAATTTCAGATAAAGAACCATGAAAAAATTGCATAATAACTCCAATAGTAAATAAAGAGCTTTTGCTCTTTATTTAACAAGTGAATGATGATTGGTGTATTTCTCTTTTCTATAACGATCAGCATGAATATGCGGATCATGTTTAACAGCGTGAACCATTCCAGTCGCCAGCATAAGTTTAGCAATTAAAAGTTTAACTTTAATGAACTTTCTGAATTTTTTGTTCTTCATGATCAAATTAACCATTATAATTACCTCCTCTTATGTTTAATTGATATGTATATTATAACATAGAAGGAATATAAAAAAAAGCTTTTTTTATCAAATTATAAATGACAAAATTTAATCTAATAGTTGAAATAAAATAAACCATTAAAAATCATTCATATTCATTTTTAAGTAAATGGATTCAACAATAGGTTTTGCTTGTGATAAGAATTCTTTTTCTTTAATTGTCGTTGCATTTTTAGAAATAAATTCAATAATATTCATATGTTCATTAGTAAATTTTTCAACAAAATTTAAATAAAAGTATTTTGGTTCTCTAAGATCTATATTTGAATATTTGTGTAAAATAATTTCAGATTGTTGTTGTAAAGTTAATGATTTAAAATGTCTTAAAAGTAGTCTAAATTCCCTGTGTTCTAATCCATAGCATTCTGTAAATAATAAGCAAGGAATAATACCAAAATAATCAAAAATATCTCTTTTTTGTTCATAGTCAAAATATTTTGGATGTAATAATGCTTCATTAAAAGAAAAAGAATTAATAATGTATTGTTTTTCTTCTTCTGTATAATCGAATTTGTAAAAATTTAAATAAAAAAAACTTTTTAAATAGTGTTTAATATTTTTAAAAATATCAAAAAATTCTTGTTTTGTATTAACATGAAGTTGAGAAGTAAATCCAGCAATAACAAATTTATTTTTTATTTCTTTTTTACTCAATAAAGGAATAATAAAATCGTAATACCAATTTCTTTTTGACCAGTAACTAACTAAATGAGAAGTTTCATGATGATCAAAGTATGAAGGTAATGGATTATCAAATAGGTTTTGAATAAAATTTTTGTGAAAATGTTCATCATATTTATTAAGATTTTCACAAAAATGATGAAAACTGGATTCATTGTTTATCATGAGATAATTACCTATATTTGCAACTTTTAATAATTATACAGTAATAGATATAAAAAATCAATAAAAATTTTAGACTAAAAATTTTTAATATTTAATTGAGTTTCATATTCTTCAAAAAAAGGTAATAATCTTTTCATAGAATCATAAGGATATTTTTCAAAAAATATAGATTTGCAATGATAATAATCCAAGGTAGGATTCTCAAGAATAATAAATAATAAACCATTCAAAACAGAAATGTTTTCATAAAAATTATAAATTTTCTCAAAAAGAGAAAAAGGTAAAATGTCAGAAAAATCTCTATATGATATTAAAATATGATATAAATGAGAATAATTTAAGTTATCTTTAGAAAAGCATTTTTGAAAAAACGATAAAGTATCAACTGAATGAAATTCTTTTTTTGAAAATAAAGAAAATATAATATCATTGTTTTGTTCTTTAAATAAATCGTAAAAGTAATAATAAAAACTGAAATTTTTATACTCTGGTTTAAAGAAGTGAAGCACTATATCAATTTGTTCTTGTTTGGTAAATAAATGAAAAGATTTAATAATAAATTTAAAATTTAAATCATGAATACTATCAATTTCGGCAGTAGCTAATATTTTTGGTATAATTCCAAAGGTATCAAAAATATCTCGTTTAATGCCATAGTCAATAACAGGAACTTGAATAGAATTTTGAGAGAAATTAAAAAAAGACTTGATTTTATTAATTTCATCTTGATTATACTCAAAATTATCAAAGTTATTATAAAAAAAATTGAAGGCTTTAAATTTTTCAAGTAAAAGAATAAAATGTTCTTTATCAGTTTTAATATATTGTAAAAAAATATTAAAAAGTGGCGATTTATTATCTTTCGTATCTAATAATAATTCAGTCATGAATTCATTAAAATAGCTTTCATTTTTTAAATCATTAGCAACGTAATCATGAATTTCTTCAATAAATTCTTCCGCTTGAGTTGAATTATTACATATATGCGAGAGCAATTCTTTCTGTTCTTCTACAGAAATAAATTGCTCATGAAATGCTAACGGAATAATAATTGAGATATCCAAGAAAATCTCCTAAATTAAGAACATTAAATCAATATAGTATTATATATTAAAATAGTAAAAAAGTAAATAATTAAAAGTTATTTCTAAAAATTTTCAATTTTTTTATTTATCTGAATTTTTTCGAAAATAGGTTGTGTAACTTCTTTTATTTTTTGAGATTTTTTGGTTTCATCGTTTAAAAGATTATTTAAAATATATTCAATATCATCATTAAACAATTCACAAAATTTAAAGTATAAATCATGAAATAATGGATTAATTGGATGGTTTTTAATATAGACATTAAAAAAACAGATAAATATAACCGTTAATTTATGTTCTATTTTTTCAATAAAAGGAAAATATTTAATCAGAGAATTAAATTTATCAACCATATAATTAGAATCAGAATCATTTATATCAGTCTGAAGTAATCTTGGAATTACACATATATTATCAAAAACAGAAACAATAAATTTTTGATTTTCTAATTCCTCTTCTTTTACATCCGATCTCATCCAAAAAAAATGTTTGTGATAAAAAGATTCAATAAGTATATTTTTTTCTTCTTTTGAATATTGAAATTTTAATACATTATTCTTAAAAAAATCAAAATGTGGAAAATTAGAAAAAAAATATAAAAAAAGTTCTTTATTTTCAACTTGAGAATAAGTTAAAAATAAAAAGTCAAAATAAGTTGATTTAGTTATGGTTGAATTTTTATTTATATAACTAAGAAGAAGCTCAATAAACCAATATTTTTTAGATAAGAAATGACTAATTGGAACAAGTGAATGAAAATTATGAGAAGATAAATTAGAAGAAGCAAGAAATAGTTGTTCACAAATTTCTTGCTGTTCTTTTTCAGTCATTTTTTCAATGATAGCAATATCAGGAAATTGCAAAATTAAGAATCCAATTTAACACAACGGAAAGCTTCTACTTCTGAATCATCTTCAAGCATAATAAAAGCAGTGTAACCAGTGATAGAATGTACAGTAACACTTTTAACAGTGCCAATTTTATCACCAGATTTAAATGGTTTATTGCTCGATTTACGAACTGTCAAACCAATAAGTTTTTGATATTGTGAAGGATCAATATTCCTTTCAAATTGTTGTCTTTGTTTCATAAAAACCTCTAAAATAGTTGAATAAATCAATTATACAATAAGAGATATATAAAGTAAAGAAAAAATTAAAAATTTTAAAAATTTTCAATATTAAAAGTGATATATTCTTCTTCGTAAACTTGTTTAAATATTAAGTATAAATAAGGATATTCATTTTTAAGAATTAACAAAAATCCCTCTTTATCAGTTGTAGTATTTAATTTATGAATAGGTAATTTTTTATTTGTTATAAGTATACAATACATATCAGACATAGAATCTACTGATTCTATTTTATCAAAAATACAATAAGGTAATAAATGAGAATAAATATAAAATGTAACAAGGTAATTATATGACGTTTTCCAATAAAGGGAATTATTATTTTTATTATTATTAAAGAAGTAATTATTAACTAATGAATAAAAAATGTCGTCAGAATAAATTTTTTTATCAATCAATATATTAAAAATAACAGATAGTTTGTCATGAAATTCTTTTTCTGATAAATTATCCTCTAAAAAAGAATTTAAATAAAAGAAATTGCTACAATTATTTAAAATTTTTTCAATATTGTCCTCTGAGAAAAAAAAGTTATCTGGTATATATCAACAACAAATAGCTTGAAAAATAAAAAATCAAGTACATTTTTTTTAATTAAATTATCAGTTATTAAATATTCTAACAAATATTGTTGAATATTAATTTCTTTATCAGAGTTGATCGGAGTAGAGTAATTAAAAATTTGATGACCTATATAATAATTACAAAGACGAATAAAGACATGAAACCAATAGTCACTATTTTCATAATTTTCTTGAAAAAGAATTTCTTCTTTGTTGTTTAGCAAAGAAACTATATATTCAAACAATAGAAATGATTCAGAAGTTTGAAATTCTTTTTTGATAAATGAGAAAATAAATTTATTGTCAATCATGTGCAAGCATCAAAACCACATTCAGCTAAATCGCAACTTAAATTTGAACAATGATTATTTTTATTCTTTTTTCTTTCATTAATAAGAGTTGTGTTTGCTTGTTTACAAACAGAAAACTGTTCTTTAATAAGTGTTCTCCAATGTAAAATAGGTTTTGTGTTTACAATATCCATAATATGTTTAGAGCAAGATCCATTTTTGTGTAAAACATTACAAGCACAAACAAATCCTTTGTGTGGAGAAATAAATTTTTGGTAAAATTTAATTGATAGTGTACAAAATGTTCGAATCATAATAATAATCTCTTAAGTTAAATGTTAATTATACAGAAATAAACACTATAAATCAATAAGATTATTGATTAAAAAATAACTGTTGTATTTCTTTTAAAAAGTCAATAATTGTAGAATGAAAACAATCTAAATTATTGAAAACAAATTCTGGTTCTAAATAAACAACATCCGTACCTTCTAATGTTGATATCCAGTTTTCTTCTGGATAATTAGTTTGAGCTAATTTATCAACTGTGTAATAGAAAAAAGTTTGTTTGTTATTCCAATAAGCATTAGGTTTACCTATAGGTTTAAATAAAAAATCATAACTCATCTTGTGTTCAAGATTAAAATGTTGATTAAGAGAATAATTAATTTCCTCAATAAGTTCTCTATTTAAAGCATATAATAAGTCTTCTCCTTCCTCTATACCGCCACCAGCACATTTATAAAAATTTGTACCAGTCGCGTAGTCAGGAATAATGAAAACAAATTTATTAATATCTTTAATAAAAATTAAAGCATAAATAGAGAATCTATCAACAACTTGAATATATTCTGGTTTTAAAAAATCTTTACCATAAGCGTCTTTAAAAATCATTAATCGCCTCCACAAGCTGCGCTATCACCGCCACCGCCACTGCCACTATAACCAACATCAATGTTGTTGGTGTTAAAATCATTGTTACTGTAACTATTTCTGGTTTCAGCAGCAAAAGAATCTATGTCTTTAGATAAAGAATCAAAATCTCTTGAAATATCATTAAATGAAGATTCAAAATCATCAAAATTAAATGTTTCATTCATTGAATCTTGTTGAATATTTTGCTCACAATTTAAATTATCTTGCATATTATCGTTTGCGCTTACATCAGAGCTAAAAGCTAAATAGATAAGCATAAGATTAAAGAAATCATTATTATTTCTATTTTGATGCTCGTATGCTCTAAAATCACTTGAGTTTAAGCGAGCTAAGCTTTCTTTATATTTGTTGTTATCTAATTCAAAAGCATTAGATAACTCTTTTAATCGTTGAATAGAATTCATATCAAAGTTAACCTTATTATCTAATTTACGATAATTAAGGTTGTCTAATTTTGAATAAAATTTAGAAACAAATTGGTATTGTTTTTGAATAATTTTTAATTTATTTTCTAATTTATCAATAAAAATATCAATTACTTTAATTTTGTTATCAAAGAAATGATTTGGATAGTAATCACAATCAATTTGATTAAATAAAGAAGATTTTTCCTCATCGCTGAAGTATGAGATATCGAAGTTCTTTTGTAAGTAATCTTGAAAACCACCATAACTAATAAATTTATTATATTCATTAGTTAATTCGTCTTTTGAATAATCAAATTCAGATATTTTTTTTGATAGAGATTCAAATTCATTTTTCACAACATTAAATTTATCAAGATCTTGCTCGAAAGAAAGGATATATTCAATCGGTTGTTGGTAGGTTTTATTTTCAATTGATTGAAGAAGTGAATATACATCTCTAATGTATGAATTAAATAATCGTTTAAAAAAAGAAGAATTATAAGCGAATTGAAATTCTTCAATATAATTAGGTTTATTGAGTAAATCATTCAAAAATTCACGAGAATAATAATCTAAAAAGTCAAATTTATGGTCAATATTTTGTTTTAACTCAATATAAGAAGGGTTTAATTTAATAATTTCTTGATTAATTAAATTTTTTTGTTGCTTAATTTGCTCAATTCTATCAACATAGTTTTCTTTTTTCTTTTTATGTTGTTCATAACGATTTTTTAATTCTTCAAATTGTAATGAATCAATTAACTGAAAGTGTTCAGTTTTAAGTTGTTTAAAAAAATTTGAGATCTGATTTTTTTTTGCATAGGAAACAGTAGATTTAGCTTGTTTGGATTTTTCTAATAGATTTTCTAATTCTCTAAGGTGAGAAGAGAATAAGTTTTTCAATGACTGAAATTCTTTTAATAATTCACGTACAGACACATATTTTTTCATAAAAAATCCTCGATAGTTTTATAAATTATATCAACTTTAAGATTGAAAATCAATCAATATATTTAAAAAGTATCTTATTGTTAATAACATCAAATTTAAATTTTTGAAGAAAATCTTTTGATAAGTATTCTGAAGGTATGTTTTTCTTCATATCTTCCATAATAAGGAAAATATCATTATTGTATTGTCCCTCATTTAAAAGTTCGATATATTCCATAATTTCTAAATCAGGTTGATTATTTTTAAGTTTTGAAAATAATTGATCAGAAGCTTTTATTTTTAATTTTTTATACAGATTGATGTATGTAATGCTATTAATGGAATCTGATATAAGAGAATTGTTAACAATATCATCAACAATATCTATTTTTTTATTAGGTTGTTGTAGTGCTAAATTCCATAATAGTTCTCTTTTATTCCATTCTCTTTGAGAAATAGAGTCTGGTTTATCAGAACTATTATAGTAGATATAAGGTTTAAAAATAGAAGGAATGGAAGCATTTAAATTATTATCGACTATGCAAAGAAAAAAATCTTCAAAATTATAAAAAAGAATATAAGAATAGAAAGAAGGAGTTTCATTATAGATTGATTTATTTAAAATATCAAAAATAGAAACATTATAAAGATTTTCGCATAAAAAAGATTGGCTGGTATTGATATTTAAGTAATCTTTAAATTCTCCAAAAATAAAATAATTGAGAAAAAAAGAAGATAATTGTTCTTCTATTTGAGATTTTAATAAATTAGAAGTGGCTAAAAAACAATTTTCTCTGTATTGTTGTATAGATTGATTAAATACTTGAATATCATCAAAACATTCTTTTTTTATTTTATAACCATTTCTAATTTTTATTGACATATATTACTCAAAAATTTTAAAGAAATTAAAGATAACATTTTTTTCTTCTTGAGACATTTCATAAACCAAAAACAAAGAAAGTTCCAAAGTGTCTTCTGAGAATCTTGACATAATATAAGGAATAGAAGATACATTCTCATATTCTTCTTGAATCATATGAATGATATAATTCTGACAAAAGAAAGCTTCTGAAGATTCAGTGATCTCTTTTTTCAAATGTGTTACATTATTTTTATTGAAGTAAAGAGTTTCAGTGCCGTCAATAAACATAGTGATATTTTGTTCTTCATAATTAAAATCAAAATAAACCCCACGATAACTTGAATAATTTTGTTCTGTTTTTGGAAGTCCAAATTTAGGTTCCATACAAATGCGTTCAAAGAAAGCGCCCGATTTTCCTTTATAGAAAAAAGCAGGATAATGAAGGGTTGTTTTTTTCTGTTGAGAACAGAAATTATCCAATTTAATAGCAATAGCCTGTTGTTCGGAAGGGACTTCAATTTCTTGACTATCAAATTGTGTAAATGTATAAGACATGGTAAATACCTTTAATGAAATTATTAAAAGCATTGTATCAAAAATTATATAAAAAATCAAATGAAATAAATAAAAAAGGAGATCAAAGATCTCCTTCTGTTTTAGGTTTTTCTCCGAAAAATAAAACTTCGGAACGGTTAGTTACTTTTGAAAAAGCAGGCATCTCAATTTCAGAAATAAGAGTCCTAGTAACAGTTTTTGAAACAGGTCTTTTATTTTCTGGAATTTTTGATAATTCCTCTTGCGTTAATTCACGAACAACTTTATTTTTTCTAACAAAAGTTCCTCTTTTAAAGAAACTTGGATAGTCATTCCAATTAACACCTTTTTGGAAAATCATTTCCTGTTTTTCAGAACCATTTTTGTTATCAAGAGCTTTGTGCGAGTAAAAAGCACGAGCTGCCATAGAAATAGAGTTTTTAGAAGCATCAAGGCATCTCCAAAGAAACATATTAGTACATTCTTCGAGAGTTGGAAAATTGCAAATTCTACAATCAAATTGTGGAATTCCTTTTTTCGCAATCACTTCTGGAAAACGTTCCATTCCAAGCATAACAAATTTACCAGTTGCCATCGCAGCCAATGTAGAAACTACCTTTTGGATTTTACCTTGAAAATCAAACTGAGATTTGAAATCAGGGAAATACCAAGCTAAGCTAATTTCATCTGATTGTGTATATCCGATAGAAGCATTTGTTTCTTTTACCAAATATTTAGTTACATCAATCATTGTCTGTGACAATCTTTCATCATATGGTCTTTTCATTCCTCTTGTGAATGAGGAAAAAGACCGTCCATCAAGTCTCGCATAAACTGGGAGCATAGGCATCAGTTTTTGCTCGAATTGTTTTTCATAAGCTTTCATTCTATCACCAAATTTATCCATGATATACCTCTCTTGTTAGTTAGGATATGCCATAGTTCAGTTAGTAGAAGAAAGTTCGAATTATATTGTGTTTTTTCGTGAAGTTTGAGTGTCAAGTCAAACAAAGATTTTCGCTACACAATACCGCTCACGCCCCACCATG
>JACCDS012145044.1_pt1 | contig 21181 bp, 19 predicted proteins | sample 7446441 | NCBI WGS metagenome assembly JACCDS01 (sample SAMN15323445, study PRJNA562643) | freshwater metagenome | isolation source: river surface water | place: USA:Blue River Watershed | collected 2017-08-17 | reverse complement strand
CTGGCCGCCGCCTACAACATGGAAGGCGCCTTCAACCAGGTCTCGGTGCGCCTGGCCCCCGGCGCCAGCGAGGGCCGCGTGATCGACGGCCTGAACCGTCTGCTCGCACCTTACGGGGGCATCAGCGCGCACGGCCGCGACGAGCAGATGTCGCACATGATCCTGAGCTCCGAGATCAAGGAGCAGCGCGTCATGGGCACCGTGCTGCCCAGCATCTTCCTGGCGGTGGCCGCCTTCCTGCTCAACGTGGTGCTGAGCCGCCAGATCGCCACCCAGCGCGAACAGATCGCCGCCCTCAAGGCCCTGGGCTACGGCAACTGGGGCATCGGCGGGCACTACGCCAAGCTGGTGCTGCTCATCGTCATCCTCGGCGTGCTGATCGGCCTGGGCGTGGGCGCCTGGCTGGGCAACTGGTTCGCCGACCTGTATGCCGATGTGTTCCGCTTCCCCGAGCTGCGCCACCGCGTGCGGCCCGAGCTGGCCCTGGCCGCCACCGCCATCACCCTGGTCGCTGCCCTGGGGGCCACCTGGCGCGCCATCGCCGCCACCGTGCAGCTGGCCCCGGCCGAGGCCATGCGCCCGCCGGCCCCGGGGCGCTTTCGCCCCAGCTTGGTCGAGACCTGGGGCCTGCGCGAATTCTTCAGCCCGGCCGTACGCATGGTCCTGCGCACCATGCAGCGCCGCCCGCTGCGCACCCTGCTCACCATCTTCGGCATCTCCGCCTCCATGGCCATCGTCATCAGCGGCACCTTCTGGCGCGACACCATCGACCTGCTGCTGCACACGCAGTTCCGCCTGGTGCTGCGCGGCGACGTCATCGTCAGCCTGGTGGAGGCCGCGCCCGCGTCCCTCACCCATGAAGTGGCGCGGCTGCCGCACGTCACCGCGGTGGAAGGCCTGCGCAGCGTGCCGGCGCGCCTGGTACACGGCCAGCACCACTGGCGCGGCAGCGTGCAGGGGCGCAGCGCCCAGCCCGAGCTGCAGCGCATCGTGGACGTGGCACACAACAGCTTTGCCCCGCCGCAGGATGGCCTGCTGCTGACCGACCGCCTGGCCGAGCGCCTGCGCATCCAGCCGGGCCAGACCGTGCGCGTCGAGCTGCTCGAAGGCCGGCGCCAGGTGCTGGAGCTGCCGGTCATGGGCACCGTGCAGGAGATGATGGGCATGGGCGCCTACATCGAACGGCGCAGCCTCAACCGCCTGCTGCAGGAAGGCGACCACGTCAACGTGGTGGCCCTGTCGGTCGAGCGCGGCCATGAGCCCGAGCTGCTGGAGCGGCTCAAGAACCTGCCGCGCGTGGCGGCGGCCTTCAGCAAGGCCGTGATGCTGCGCAACATCGAGGAGATCACGGCGCGCAACGTGCTGGTCTTCAGCGCCATCCTCACCGTCTTCGCCAGCATCATCGCCGTGGGCGTGGTCTACAACCATGCGCGCATCGCGCTGGCCGAGCGCGCCTGGGAACTGGCCAGCCTGCGCGTGCTGGGTTTCACGCGCGGCGAAGTGTCCACCTTCCTGCTGGGCGAACTGGCGCTGGAGATATTGCTGGCCATCCCGCTGGGCCTGGTGGCCGGCTACTGGCTGGCCGCCGGCATCGTGCAGCTGATCAAGACCGACGAATTCTTCTTTCCGCTCATCATCCAGCCCCCCACCTACGCCTATGCCGCCATCGTCGTCGTGGCCGCCGGCGTGGCCAGCGCACTCATCGTGCGCCGGCGCATCGACACGCTGGATCTGGTGGGCGTGCTGAAGACGCGAGAATAGGAACCTGGCAGACACATCATGATGAAACCCTCCAAGAAGACACTCTGGATTTCCGGCGGCATCCTGCTGGCCATGCTCTTGCTGGTCTGGGCCTTCTGGCCGCAGGCCACCGAGGTGGAAACCGGCGCCATCAGCCGCGGCCGCTTCGAACGCGCCGTGCAGGAAGACGGCAAGACCCGCCTGCGCGAGCGCTACGTGGTTTCCACCCCGCTGACCGGGCGCGTGCAGCGCGTCACCCTCAAGCAGGGCGACACCGTGGCGCGCGACACCGTGCTGGCCACGCTGTGGCCCGTCATGCCCGGCCTGCTGGACGAGCGCGCACGCCAGGAGCAGAACGAACGTATCGGCGCTATGGAAGCCGCCGAGCGGCGCGCCAGCGCCAATGTGGAGCGCGCCCGCGCCGCGCTGGACCAGGCCGTGGCCGACCTCAAGCGCAGCGAGACGCTGGCGCAGCAGGGCTTCGTCTCGCCGACGCAGAACGAGACCGGTCGCCTGACCGTGCGCCTGCGCCAGAAGGAGCTGGAGAGCGCGCGCCAGGAAGAAGACGCCACCGGCCACGAACTGCAGCAGGCGCGCATCGCCATCCGCACCTTCAGCCAGGGCGGCAGCACGCAGCGCAGCTGGGCCATCAAGTCGCCCATTGCCGGCAAGGTGCTCAAGGTCAACCAGCAGAGCGAAGGCCTGGTGCAGGCCGGCACGGCGCTGCTGGAGCTGGGCGACCCATCCGATCTGGAGGTGGTGGTGGACCTGCTGACCGAAGACGCCGCCCAGGTGCGCCCCGGCACGCCAGCCACCCTGGCCAACTGGGGCGGGCCGCAGCTGCTGCAGGCGCGCGTGCGCCTGGTGGAGCCGGCCGCCTACACCAAGATCTCCGCCCTGGGCGTGGAGGAACAACGCGTCAACGTGGTGCTGGACATCGTCGCGCCCGCCGAACAGTGGCGCTCGCTGGGCGATGGCTACAAGGCCGATGTGCGCATCGTGGTGCAGACCGAGCCGGATGCGCTCAAGGTGCCGGTCAGCGCCCTCTTCCCCTCCGGCACCCGCGCCGCGCTCTACACCGTGGAAAACGGCCGCGCCCGCCAGCACGAGGTGGAGGTGCTGGCGCGCAACGGCAGCGAAGCCTGGATCCGCAGCGAACTGGCGCCCGGCACCGCGGTCATCCTCTTCCCGCCCAGTTCGCTGCAGGAGGGCGAGCGCGTGCAGCCGCTGGGCGGCGGCTGAGGCGAGCCCCTAGCCGCGCGCAGCCAGCCAGTCCCGCAGCTGCGCGACGACCCAGGCCGGGTCGTCCAGCGGCAGGTCATGGCCGGCCCAGGGGTGCAGGCGCAGCGGACTCCCCCAGCGCTGCGCCAACGCCTTCGAGCAGCGCACGTCCACCAGCCGGTCCTGCTCGCTGGCCAGCAGCAGCAGGGGCACGGCCGGCGCCTGCGGCCGTGCCCGGTAGCGCGCCGCCGCCAGCAGTTGGCGCAGCGCATTGGCGGCGCCAACTGGATGCTGCAGCCGCGTGGCCGTCCATGCCGACAGCACCTCGGCCCGTTCGGCCGGGCGATTGCTGGTCATCTCCAGGATCGCCCGTTCCCACATCCAGGGCGCGGCACCGCCCAGGAGCAGCCGCAGCAGACGCCGGTAGTTGCGCGGGCGCAGCCGGCGGTAGAAGGGGCTGAAAGGGCGCAGGCTGGTGTTGATCAGCACACCGCCGGCCAGCTCCTGCGGCGCCCGGCAGGCCCACTCGGCGGCCACCATGGCGCCCAGCGACATGGCCAGCACATGCACCGGTCCTGCCACGCCGCGCTGCGCCAGTTCGGCCCGGCACCAGGCCACCATGGCCGCGACGTCCGTCGGGCTGCGCAGGGCGTTGAGCCGGCCGTTGCCGGGCAGGTCCAGCGTGAGGATGCGCGCCTGCGGCAGCGCCTGCTGCAACTGCGCCACGAAGCCGCCCCAATGGGCCGCCTCGCGCGTGAGGCCGCGCAGCAGCAGCCAGGTGCCCTGCGCGGCCTCAGCCATACCACTCCTGCAGCGCCTGCGCCCGGTGCTGCGCCCGCGCCGCGCCCACCGGCAGCCACAGTTCCACGCTGGCCGCCGCGCGCGCCAGAAAGTCCAGCAAGGAGATATGCCGGCGCAGCACCCGCTGCTGCCGATGTTCGATCAGCGGATTGAAGATGCCCAGGCGCGAGAACAGCTGGCGCGGGTTCTTCTTGATCCACAACCAGGAACCCATCTCCAGCGTCAGGGGCAGAAACACCCGCTGCGGATCCTGCAGCGCCTGCAGATAGAGATAGTCCCACAGGTCGCCGTGCGCGAGGTACTGCAGGCTCTGCGGCTCGAAGACGTACTGGTGATGGCTGTAGGTCTGGAAGAAGATGTCCTTGAGGGCATGCATCTCGGCCAGATGCTCGATGGGCTGCGCACTGCGGGCGTAGGGAAACCAGAGGCGGTCGCGCACGCCGAAGCCCGAGTGGCAGTCGATCGCCAGGCTGACGCGGCGCGACAGCAGCTCGGCACGGACGCTGTCGCACAGGGCCTGGCTCTCCGGCTCCAGCGGCGCGCCGGCCTGGCCGCGGTACCAGGGCAGCGCGCTGCTCAGGCGCTGCCCGCCCACCAGGAAGGGCACGCGGTCGGCCGCCTCCACCGGGGCGTTGCGCATCAGGTCCACCCCGCGGGGGTTGGCGCGCGTGCCCTGCCACATGCCCCCCGGATTGACGATGGGCACGAAGACCATCCGCACCGATTCCAGCAGCTGGCGAAAGGACTTGTCCCACTGCAGCCGGTGCACGACGCTGCGCAGATAGGCCATCACCACCTCGGTGCCGATGCGCTCCAGCCCGTGGACACCGCCAAAGAAACCGATCGCCGGCACCTCGGGCGCGGGATTGCCCAGGCTGATGGCATGGATGGGCAGCAACGCGCTGCCGGGCGCGGACACCTGCTGCAACACCCGGACCTCCAACGCCGAGCCGCCCAGTTCGATGATGCGCTCCAGAGCGGCCAACTCGGATAACTGCTGCTTGGACACGAGGCTCGTCAGGCGAGGAAATGCAATGAAGGTGCGGCCGAGCATAGCGCAGCCGGCGGCTCTTGTGCGCAGGTCATGCGCACGTCATGCGCGTGACATGAAACGGTCACGAACGGGCATTACCGTCACCCTGTCGTCATTCATGACAGGAGCGCGACGTGTTCTGGAAACTGTTCAAACTGCAGCAGCTGCTGGACACGCTGTTCGATGACAGCTGGTTCAACCTCGGCCTGCCGCTGGACGATGAAGGCTCGCAGGATCACGATGGCCCCTTCCAGCCGCGCCAGGCCTAAGGCCGCACGCTGGCTGGCCATCGGCGCCGCACTCGCCTGGGGCCTGGTGGAACTGCTGGCCCTGCTGCGCTCGCGCCACCAGGCCCGGCGGCCGCGGGCCTGAGGGATCGGGCGGCACGCCGCCGGCCCCCACCGCCCCCCTTAACGGGGGCCTTCGATCGGCCGGCTCCGGTTCGGGTAGTTCTTCAAACGCGTGTCGGAGCGGACATGGGGCTTGGCGAGCGTCTTGGCCGGATCGATCCAGTCGCTCCATCTGAAGTTCTCGATCACCCGGGCCTGATAGCTCTCCTCCAGCGGCCGGCTGAGGATGTCGTTCAGATGGCTCCATTGCTGATAGCGCATCTGGTCGACCTGGTAGGGCGTGGGCTCGCCGCCCGCCTTCTTCACCGCCTCCTTGAGGCGCTCGACGTCCAGCATCGTCATCTTCGGCTGCCAGGTGATCGCTTCGGGCAGCATCACCGGTTCGCCCGGGATGTTGTTGATCCCCTTCTTCCAGGTCGCCAGCACCGCCACCTCGGTGTCCTCGCGGTACAGCACGATGGCGTGGCCGTAGTCCTTGTTGCGGAAGAAGCCGAGATTGCCGTATTGCAGCCGGGCGCCGGTCAGAAAGGCCAGCGCATCCGACCAGCAGGGCGACTCGCCGCTGATGCCCCAGAGCACGCTGCGGTCGACGATGCCATCCGGGAACAGGAGCCTGAACGCGACATGCGCGGCGTTCGCCGCGTGGGTCAGGCCCTCGCAATCGTGGCCGTGCCACCGGATGATGTCCTTGAGCGTGACGGGATAGGTGTAGGGGTAGTAGCGCCCCTGGGTGCCGCGGGTGGCGAGCACCTCGAACACCGGCGCATACGGCCGGGCCACCACCGGCGCGTACCAGGTCGGTGTGCGATCCGGCGCCTCGACCCCGGTTTCGATGAAGATGTTCTCGCCCTGCCGATAGGTGGGCTCGGCGGCCAGCGCGGCCGCGCCGCAGAGCGCAAGCACCGCGGCAATCCACCCTCGTGTCAGTGATCTCATGTGGTTCTCCTTGGTTCGTGATCTCTATCGCAGGGCCTGCGCCAGCCGGCTCAGCAGTATCGTGCTCCAGGTCTGCGCGGCCAGCGGCCGGCCCTGCAGCTGGGCACAGCTGACCGTGCGTTCGTGCAGCACGGCCGCATCGTGCGGGCGGTCCATCGCCGCGCACAACAGCGGCCAGTCCGGCGGGCTCAGCAGGGTTCCCGCCACCAGCAGCACGCCGGTCTGGCGCCGCCGCTGGGCCAGGCCCACCAGCTTGCGGCCCTGCGCATCGACGACCTCCCACGGCGACAGGCCGCCGAAGCAGGCCCAGCCCAGCGGATCCGCTTCGTGTTTCGACTTTTCCGCGTCCAGCGCCTGCGGCGCCACCGCGCGCGCGCTGATACCCAGCGCTTCCAGCGCCCCGACATGCAGCTCACCCAGCCGCTGGTAGCTCGGCAGCAGGCCGCCCGCCAGCCAGGCGTGCCCCGGCGGCAGCACCAGCGACAGGCCGAGCAGCCAGGGACCGGTGAGCACGGCGCCGCCGCCGGATTCGCGCAGCAGCACTTCCATGGGCGGCCCACCGGGCGCAGCGGTCAGCCGCTCATGCCAGGCGCGTTGCGAGCAACCCAGCACCAGGGCCGGCTGCTCGTAGGTCCAGACGCGCCACTGCGGCGCCACTACCGGCTGCGCCAGCTGCTGGCGGTTCCAGGCCTGTTCTTGCGCGGCGATGCTGGCTATTGAGACTTCCATCGTTCACGGCAAACACAACACATCCGTTCACCCTGAGCTTGGCCTGTCCTGAGCTTGGCGAAGGGTCGAAGGGCTTCGACAAGCTCAGCCCGAACGGGGATTGTCATGAATTACGAAAACATCAATATTTGCCTACTCCAGCGTGGCGATAGCCTGGCCGCGGGCGAAAGTGCCGCCCGCCGGCACCAGCAGCTGGCCGACGCGGCCGGCCAACGGCGCGCTGACCTCCAAGCTGGACTTCACCAGCACCACCTGGGCCAGCGGCTGGCCGGCGCGCACCGTGTCGCCGGCCTGCACCAGCCACTGGTCCAGCAGCGCCTGGACCGACGCATCGACCCCCTGCCAAGCCTCGTCGCCCAGCGTGACCTCCGTCATGCGGTCGCCCCCTCGGCCACGTGGCCCTTCATCAGGGCCTGCGTCGCCGCCACGATGTTCTCCACCTGCGGGATGACGAACTTCTCCAGCGGACGGCTGTAGGGGATGGGCACGTCCGGCACCGCCAGGCGCCTGATGGGCGCCTTGAGCACGATGCGGTCCAGGTGCTCGGCCACCAGGGCGGCAATCTCGCCGCTGAGGCCGAAGCTCAGGTAGTCCTCGTCGGCCACCAGCAGGCGGCCCGTGCGACCCACCGAGGCCAGCACCGCCTGGCGGTCCAGCGGCACCAGGGTGCGCAGGTCCAGCACCTCGGCGCTGATGCCCTCTTTCTGCAGCGCCTCGGCCGCCAGCAGCGACTTCTGCACCATCTGGCTGAGCGTGACGATGGTCAGGTCCGTGCCGGCGCGCGCCACCTTGGCCTGGCCGAAGGGGATGGTGTATTGCTCCTCGGGCACCTCGTTGCTGCTGCCCTCGAAGTAGGCCATCCAGGGCAGGCCCATGATGCCCTTGTGGTACATGAAGAGCACCGGGTTGTCGTCGCGGATGGCCTGCGTCATCAGGCCTTTGGCGTCGTAGGCATTGGACGGCACCACCACCTTGAGCCCGGGCATGTGGGCGAAGGTGGCATACAGGCACTGCGAGTGCTGCGCCGCGTCGCTGTAGCCGCCGCCGATGGCCGTGGTCAGCACCACCGGCAGCTTGATGTGGCCGCCGGCCATGTAGGTGTTCTTGGCCAGGTGGTTGTAGATCTGGTCCATGCAGACGCCGAAGAAGTCGACGAACATCAGCTCGGCGATCGGCCGCAGGCCGGCCGCGGCCGCACCAGTGGCCGCGCCGATGAAGGCGGACTCGGAGATCGGCGTGTCCATGATGCGCTCGGGGCCGAACTTGTCCAGCAGGCCGCCGGTGGCGCCGAAGATGCCGCCGTACTTGCCGATGTCTTCGCCCATCACGAAGACCTTGTTGTCGCGCTCCATCTCCTGGCCGATGGCCTCGGCAATCGCCTGCGCCATGGTGAGTTTGCGTGTGGTCATGTGAGAGTCCTCCGCTTCAGGCAAAGACGTCCTGCAGGGCATCCTGCGGGGCCGGGTAGTCGCTGGCGCGGGCGTAGGCAAAGGCCTCGGCCACGCGCTTCTTCGCGCGCGCCACCAGCGCCTCCTCGTCGCCGTTGCTTATCAGGCCGCGGCTCTTGAGCAGCGCGGCCAGCCGGGGAATGGGGTCGTTCTTGCGCAAGGTGCTGACCTCGTCCTTGGGGCGGTAGACCTCGGGGTCGCCCTGGAAATGCCCGAGGTAGCGGTCGGTCTTGACCTCGATCAGGCTGGGGCCTTCGCCGCGGCGCGCCCGGGCGATGGCCGGCGCGGCGGCTTCGAACACCTCCAGCGCGTCGTTGTGCGCCACCTTGATGCCCGGCATGCCGTAGCCGGCAGCGCGGTCGGCCACCCAGTCGATGGAGGTGGCGCTGGTCTTGGGCACCGAGATGGCCCACTTGTTGTCCTCGCAGACGAAGATCACCGGCAGCTTCCACAGCGCCGCCAGGTTGAGCGATTCGTGCACCGCCCCCTGGTTGGCCGCGCCTTCGCCGAAGAAGGCCACCGCCACCCAGTCCTTGCCCAGCTTCTTGGCCGCCAGGCCGGCGCCGCAGGCCGGCGGCAGGCTGGCGCCGATCAGGCCGCTGCAGCTGAACTTGTGCACCGGGTCGAACAGGTGCATGTGGCCGCCCTTGCCCTTGCCCAGGCCGCTGGCCTTGCCGAACATCTCGGCCGTCATGGCATTCAGCGACACGCCCTTGGCAATCGCGAAGTGGTGCGGCCGGTGCGTGCCGACCACGGTGTCGTCCTGCTTCAGGTGGGCGCAGATGCCCACGGCCACCGGCTCCTGCCCTGCCGCCAGGTGCATCTCGCCCGGCACCGGGCCCGAGCCGATGTCAAAGGCCAGGCCCTTCTGGATATGCGGCGGCAGCTTGCCCTCGAGGTAGACATTGGCCATGGTCTCCTCGTAATTGCGGATCTCGACCATCTTCTCGTACATCCACAGCAATCGGTCTTTGTCTGCTTGCATGCTTGCCTCCTTGATGGGTTGAGTAGGTGCACCGCGGCCACGACGACGCGCGCAGCGAGCCGCGGAGTTCTCAGAATAGGAGGCGATCCCGGCTTTTTGTTGACGCAGGTCAACTCCGGGGCAATTCGGCCCGCGCGCAGGCCGCGCGGACGGGTGGTGGGCGCAGCGCCCGGGGCGGGTGACTCAGGCCGCGTAGGCCTGGGCTTCCTGGCGCGTGGTCCACTCCACCGGCGCGTGCTCCAGCACCAGCCCGAGATCCAGCTCCACGGCCCAGGCGGTCTTGTCGGGGAAGGTCACGGCGAGCTGCTGCTCGGTGTAGCCCATCTCGTGCGCGCGGCAGCGCCAGGCCGCCACGTGCAGGATGCCGGCCATGGGCTCGTAGCCGTCACGCTCGAAGGGGGCGTCCTGGTAGTCCAGCGCCTCCACCAGCGCGGCCGGCAGCGCCCAGGCGCGGGCGAAACCCGCGCCCACCTGGGCATAGGAATAGCCGAGCAGCTCGTGCTCGGCATCGGCGCGATCCGGGGCGAAGATGTCGACGCGCCGGTTCAACGGCTCCATCTCCTGCGGCATGCCGCGGTGCATGACCAGCTCGCCCAGGGCATGCACCAGGCCGACGGTATAGGGCGCAACCGCCACGCGCGCCGTGCTGGTCAGGCGCTGCGTGAGCTTGGCGGTGTTCAGGCTGTAGCGCCAGAACTGCTGCATGTCCACGCCGCCGACCTTGCGCATGGCGCTGGTCATGGCGGCCTCGATCGCCATGTCGCGCACCTGGCGCAGGCCCAGAATGGCCAGGGCCTCGTTCACCGTGCCGATGCGCCGGCTGAGCTGGAAGCGCGCGGAATTGGCCACCTGCAGCAGGCGCGCGGTCATCACCGGCTCCTGCGCCAGCAGGGAACTGACGCGCAGCAGATCGGGCTCTTCCACGTTCAGTTCGTTCAGCACCAGGGCGATCACCCGCGGGATGCTGGGCAGGGCCAGCGGCGAAGCCAGCAGGGACGCGATATCCATGGCGGCAATGATAGGTGGAAATGATTGACGGCCGACAAGACCGCCGCAGATTTCTCCCCGGCCGCCCGGCCTGGTGTGACAATTCCGGGCATGAGTGCAGACCGTCCGCAAACCATCGGTGAAGAGATCGCCAACAGCGTCAGCCACGGCGTCGCCCTGCTGGCGGCCCTGGTCGGCGCGCCTGTGCTGCTGTACAGCGCGAGCGAGCTGCGCGCCGCCAACATCGTGGGCGCCGCGGTCTTTGCCGCCACCATGGTGCTGCTCTACCTGGCCTCCACCCTGTACCACGCCCTGCCCGCCGGGCGCGCCAAGCGCCTGTTCTGCAAGCTCGACCACGGCGCGATCTACCTCTTCATCGCCGGCAGCTACACGCCTTTTGCGCTGGGGGCGCTGGGCGGCCCCTGGGGCTGGACGCTGTTCGGCCTGGTCTGGGGCCTGGCGGGGCTGGGCGTGACGCTCAAGGCCTTCGACCGCCTGTCGCACCCCTGGCTGTCCACCGGCCTGTACCTGGCCATGGGCTGGCTGGTGCTGATCGCCGCCGTGCCCCTGGTGGAGCGCGTGCAGGCCACCGGCGTGGCGCTGCTGGTGGCCGGCGGCCTGGCCTACACCGTGGGCGTGGTCTTCTTCGTGCTCGACTCGCGGCTGCGCTACGCGCATGCGGTCTGGCACGGCTTCGTCGCCACCGGCACCGGCCTGCATTTCTTCGCCGTCATGGGCTACGCCGCATGAAGACAGCACTGGCCGCCCTGCTCGCGCTGGCCCTGCTGCCGGGCTGCAGCAGCCGCGCCTGGTACGAAGGCACGCGCCAGAGCGCCGAGAACGAATGCCGCAGGCTGCCCCCGGGCGGCTACGAAGACTGCATGGCGCGCGTGAACCGCCAGTCCTACGAGGACTACGAGCGCGAACGCCAGCGCCGCTGACGCTGCCGCCAGCGCCGCGGGTTGACGCGGCCGCCCCCCCGCCGCTGCCACAATCGGGCTCTTTACGCCCCGGCGCCCGCAGCGCGCCCGCTCTCTGGCATGACCTCCCGCTTCCTGCGCGCCGCCCTCATCCTGGGCCTGCTCTCGGCCATCGGCCCCTTCGCCATCGACATGTACCTGCCGGCCCTGCCCGCCATCGGGCAGAGCCTGGGCGCGCCCATCGGCGCCGTGCAGGGCAGCCTGATGGCCTTCTTCATCGCCCTGGGCCTGGGCCAGCTGGTCTACGGCCCGGTGTCCGACAGGGTGGGCCGCAAGCCGCCGCTGTACTTCGGCCTGGCCTTGTTCGCCGTCGGCAGCGTGGGCTGCGCGCTGGCGCCCGACATCCATACCCTGGTGGCCATGCGCTTTGTGCAGGGCCTGGGCGCCTGCGCCGGCAGCGTGGTGCCGCGCGCCGTGGTGCGCGATCTCTACACCGGCCACCAGGCGCTGCGCCTGATGGTCCCTGCTGATGCTGGTCTTCAGCGTCTCGCCCATCCTGGCGCCGCTGGCCGGCAGCCTGCTGACCGAAGCCCTGGGCTGGCGCAGCGCCTTCTGGTTCATGCTGGGCGCCGGCCTGCTCGGCCTGCTGCTGGTGGCCACGCAGCTGCGCGAAACGCGCACGGCGGCCGAGCGGCGCGCCAGCAGCTGGCGCCAGGCCCTGGCCGGCTACCGCACCCTGCTGCGCGACCGCCACTTCCTCGGCCTGGTCTTCATCGGCGCCTTCGGCATCGCCAGCTTCTTTGCCTACCTGGCCAACTCGTCTTTCGTGCTCATCGAGCACTACGGCCTCACGCCGCGCCAGTACAGCATCGTGTTCGCGGCCAACGCGGCCTCCTTCATCGGCATGTCGCAGCTCACCGCGCGCCTGGGCCAGCGCTTCGGCCTGGCGCCCATGGTGCGCGCCGCCGCGCATGGCTACGCCGGCGTCATGGCCCTGCTGCTGGCGCTCTTCCTCGCCGGCGTGGACGCCCTCCCCGTGCTGCTGGCCCTGCTCTTCGTGGGCTACGGCTGTCTGGGCCTGATCATCCCCACCTCAGCCATCCTGGCACTGGAAGAACATGGGCCGATTGCCGGCACCGCTTCGGCCCTGATGGGCACACTGCAGTTCGCCACCGGGGCGGTGGTGATGGCCATCACCGGGCTGTTCGTGGATGGGACGGGCTTGCCGATGGTGACGGGGATTGCGGGGTCGGCGGGGATGACGTGGGTGCTGGTGCGCCGGACGCTGAAGACTGCACGGACAGGGGCGTGATGGCGCCCATGACGTCACGTTGAAAACCTGAGCCAGGCGGAATCTCCGTCCGCCTCTGCCGGCGCACCAAGCCCCAGGGCTTGCTGCAGGAAGTGGGCCGGCGCCGTCCCGGGTTCCTCGTCCTCGCGTATTCCGTTAGGATCACCATCTCGCTCGACGCGGCACGCTTGATCTCACCGACCTCCATTCGGCACGATGAAACTCAAGGCTCCCTTCGCTATTTGGCTGCTGCTGCTGCTGCTGCTGCCGGCCCTGCCGCTGTTCGGCTTCTGGGCTTACACGACCTACGGCTATGGCGTGGAACGCCGAGCAGCCGTCGAAGCGAGGTTGGTCCGGCAGGCGGAAACGATTGCCGAGGCGGTCAATGAGCGGATCAACGTCGCCTACGGCTACACCGCCGCCATGGCCACGTCGGACAGGGCGCGTGCAGGGGACGTCGGGAAATTCCATGCCTACGCGCAACGTGTCCAGGAGGCGGCTCGGATCATCGAAGCGTTTACCTTCAATGATTCAGAGGCGCGCATGTTGTTTCTGACACGGCTGCCCTTCGGAGAAACTTACCCCTCCACACATCCAGAGTTGATTCGCAGTGTGATTGAAACCGGCAAGCCTCGTCTCTCAGGGGTGGTCAGCGGCCCTGTTCGTGGCATCCAGGTCGTCACGCTGGGCGTGCCCGTCATCACCAACGATGGCTCGGCCTACGTCTTGCGGGCCGTCCTGAGCTCTGCGTCGCTCAGCGACATTCTGAGAAGGGCAAAAGTGCCGCCGGACTGGATCGTCGCCGTCGTCGATTCGTCGGGCAAGATCGTGGCGCGCTCACACTCGCCCGAGCTCCATGTCGGGAAGGATGGATCGCCGCAGCTGCTCGCGGCCATGCAACGCAAGGAGATGTCCCTTTGGCCCGGCGTCACGGTTGAAGGAGTTGCAACGCTGACGGCGCTGCGTCCCGTCGGCAGCTGGGGCTGGCACCTGGCCATCGGTGCGCCGAGCAAGAGCTTGAGCGATGAGGTGCGAAGGGAGATTCTTCTGCTGGGCACCGTAGGCCTGGGCATTCTGGCGGCGAGTATCGCCGCGGTCCTCGGGCTGTCGCGTCACGTCAGCCGCAGCTTGCGCGAGACCGTCGAGATTGCCGATGCCGTGCTGCAAGGCAGATCGTCATCGAGCGCGCCCAGCGGTGTCATGGAAGTCGATCAGATGCGCTCACGATTGACGGAAATGGACCGCTACAGCAAGCTGCTTGCACATCAGGTCGACGAGCGGACTGCGGCATTGCGCAGCGCCCAGGAGCGCGCCGCCAGTTTTGCGACCCGCCTGGAAGAATCGGTGGAATGGGAGCGAAGGCGTATCGCCCGCGAGGTGCACGACCAGATCGGCGCGGCCTTCACCGGCATCAGGATCATTCTCGTCGGGCTGGCCGGGAATGGCATTCCCGCCTCCAGACACAAGGCGCTGATGGAGGCCGTTGAGTCGGGTCTTCAGACCTCACGCCGCATCGCGGCAGAATTGCGCCCCCCTCTGCTGGACGATCTCGGTCTGGGGCCGGCGCTGGAACTGCTGCTTGAGCAGCAGCTCGCCCGGCATGGCATCCACCCGGAGGTCGAGTTGCACGATCAGGACGGCCTGAGCGAGCAGCAGCGCATCAGCTGCTACCGCATCGTCCAGGAGGCTTGCACCAATGTGCTGCGGCACGCCGCGGCGCGGAATTTCAGGGTGCGCGGCGCCAGCGTCCCGGATGGCGAGTATCAGTTGTCCATGTCCGACGATGGCCGTGGCATGGCGGCGACCGGATCCCAGGGGGGAAGTCTGGGCCTGCAGGGCATGCAGGAACGCGCCGAACTGCTCGGTGGTACGCTTCATGTCGGCGCCTCTTCCGAAGGTGGCGTGCTCCTGACCCTGCGCTTTCCACTGCAACCACAGAGTCCTGTTCGGCCCGATGAAATTCCTGATCGTTGAAGACCACCCGATTGTCCGCATCGGTCTGCGTCAGCTGATTTCCAATCGCTGGTCCGACGCCGAGATTGCGGAATGCACCACCTTGAGTGCTGCCCTCGCCGAAATCCGGCGCGACGGCGGGGCGATTGCCGTGGTTGACCTCAACCTGCCGGACGCCCATGGCCTGGAGAGCCTCACCCGGCTGCGTCGGGCCGCGCCGGATCTTCGCATCCTCGTGCTCAGCCAGCATCACGAGGCCGCCTATGCCGGCCGCGCGCTGCAACTGGGCGCCTATGGCTATCTGCCCAAGGACCAGGCCGGCGAGGAACTGATCAATGCCCTGGAACGCATCCTGGCCAGGCAGCGCTACATGACGGCGTCCCAGGCCGACCGCCTGGCCGGTCAGCTGGCCGGAATATCCTCTGTGCCGCCGCACGAGCTGCTGGCATCGCAGGAATATCGCGTGCTGACCCTTCTGGCTGGAGGGATGAAGCTGACGGAGATTGCAGAGGTGATGAAGCTGTCGCCCAAGACCGTCACCACCTACCGGGCACGCCTGCTTGAGAAGCTGGATCTGAAGAACAACAGCGACCTGATCCGTTACTGCATCGAACACCGCATCAGCGCCAGATCCGAGTAGGGTTTCCCTCTCACAAACTTCGGTCTTGCCTCACCGAAAACTCCGTCAGCGCCGATAGCCCTTTGCGCGTCGACGTCTCAAACTGCCTGCTCCCCCGAACGGATGCCGGACAGCCATGAACGTCGTCATTGTTGAAGATTCTCCACTCATCCGTCAGGAACTCCTGTTCCGGATGGCCGTACTCCAGCCGCGGCTGCAGGTGGTCGGCACCGCCGCCGAGGAGAACGAAGCGGTCGAACTCATTCTGGGTCAACAGGTGGATGCCGTCGTGCTCGATCTTTCCCTGGCATCGGGCCACGGACTCAGCGTCCTCCAGCGCCTGCGGGCCGCCGGCCACGGCGCCCGGGTGCTGATCCTGACGAACAGCCCCGACCGCGAAATGCGAGCGACCTGCCTGCGGGCCGGCGCCAACGGTTTCTTTGACAAGTCGCTTGAGATCGACGCCTGTCTGGAGCGACTCGCCAGCTGGCTGCCGCCTCTGCCTGCAACAGAGGAGCGGCGTCTGAAGCAGTTGCAGGGGCTCGGGCTGCTCGACATGAGAAAGACCGAAATCTTCGACCGCATTACCCTGCTGGCAGCGGAAATCACCGGCATGCCGGTTGCCCTGCTTACGCTGGTGGAGGAACACCGGCAGGTCTTCCTCTCTCGCACGGGGACCGAGCTGCACGAGACCTCCCGGTCGGTCTCGTTCTGCGCGCACGCCATCCTGGATGATGCACTGATGGAGGTGAGGGACACGCAGCAGGATCCCCGCTTCGTCGACAATCCGCTGGTGGTGGGGCCGCCCCACATCCGTTTCTATGCCGGCGTCCCCCTGGTGCTGTCCTCGGGCGACGCCCTGGGCACCCTGTGTATTCTCGACAGCCAGCCCCGGCAACTGAATGACCGGCAACGGCGCGCCCTCAGGACGCTGGCCAGCGGCGCCATGGCCGAAATCGAGCTGCGGCGGTATGTCATCGAACTGGAGCAGGAGGCGGAACGCCGCCGGCACGCGGAATCGCACATCCTGCACCTGGCGACGCGTGATGCACTGACGGCCCTGCCCAATCGGACGACCTTCCGTGACCGGCTGGAACAGCAGATACTCATGGGCCGGAGACAGCAGCAGAAGTTCGGCGTTCTCTTCCTCGATCTGGACCGATTCAAGCCCATCAACGATTCGCTGGGCCATGATGGCGGAGACGAGGCACTGGTGACCGTTGCCACACGCCTGGTTCAGACGCTGCGGGAGTCCGACACGGTCGCCCGCCTGGGGGGCGACGAGTTTGGCATCGTGCTGCCCAGCCTGGGCGGCAGCGATGAAGCGATGACATTGGCCGCCAAGCTGGTCGCCGCGCTGGACGAGCCCGTGCAGATCAAGGGCCATGCCGCGTATCTGGGCGCCAGCATCGGCGTGGTCATGTACCCGGATCACGGCACCACAGGCGATCAGCTGCTCGGACATGCCGACCGGGCGATGTACCAGGCCAAGCGACACGGCGGTCGCCAGGCCGTGCTGTATTCCGCCGCCTTGAGCGAGCGCGATGCGGAGACCCGGGGCCTGCTGGTGGAGCTGCAGGATGCGCTGCAAGGCGACCAGCTGGTCCTGCACTATCAACCCCAGCTGACCCTCGACACGGCGCAGCTTTGCGGCATGGAGGCGCTGGTGCGCTGGAATCATCCGCGCCGCGGTCTGCTGGCACCGGTGCACTTCATCGAGCTCGCCGAGACACATGGGCTGGTCCGCGAGCTGACCCGCCATGTCCTGGATCGGGCCTTGGCCCAGCTTGCGCAATGGGATCGCGCCGGGTTCCATGTCCCGCGCATGGCCGTGAACGTGTCGGCGCTGGACATCCGGTCCGAGCTGGTGGCCGTGGTGGCCGATGCCTTGCAGCGGCATGGTCTGCCCCCCTATCGCCTGGAGCTGGAGATCACGGAGTCGACGCTGACTTCCGACGGCATCGAAACCCAGCAGGTGCTCGGTCAGCTGCGTGAAATGGGCGTCGGCATCGCCGTCGACGACTTTGGCGTCGGCTACTCGTCCCTGGGGCAGATCCACCGTTTGCCCATCGACTGCCTCAAGATCGACCGAAGCTTCGTCCAGGAAATGACAACCTCGTCCGTGGATGTGGCCATCGTGACGGCCACGCTGACGATGGCCAAGGCGCTCAGCCTGCGCACGGTGGCCGAAGGCGTGGAAGACCAGGCGCAACTGGCATTGCTGGAGCAACTCGGGTGTGGCTGCGTGCAAGGCTATCTGCTGTCCAGACCCGCTCCGGCGCAGGAGATCGAACGCTGGTCAGAGCGCCACCGCGCCAGCCTGGCGACCACGGTCAATGGGCAATTGCTGCCCTGACCGTCGATCGCAACCCTCTGTGAACCGAATCCCGACATGCGTATCAATCTTCCGGTCACCGGAAAACCCTATACCTTCCCCGCCGATCAGACCCTGATTTCCGTCACCGATCTCAAGGGCCGCATCACCTACTGCAACACCAACTTCATCACCGTCAGCGGCTATGCCCGCGAGGAACTGATGGGGCAGCCGCACAACCTGGTGCGCCACCCCGACATGCCGGAGGAAGCCTTCCGCGACCTGTGGGAGACCATCCAGGGTGGCGCGCCCTGGTCGGCGCTGGTGAAGAATCGGCGCAGGAACGGCGACCACTACTGGGTACGTGCCAACGCCACGCCGGTACGCAGCGGCGACCAGATCGTGGGCTTCCTGTCGGTGCGCACCGTTCCCGGCGACGATGAGGTTGCGCAGGCCGAAGCGCTGTACGCCCTCATGCGGGAGGAGGCGGCCCGTGGCCGATTGATCCACTGCCTGCGCCGCGGCCAGCTGGTGCGCAAGACCTGGTTCGGCGGCCTGCAGACCCGGCTGCAGCTGGATGTGGAAGGAAAGGTCAACCTTCTGATCATCGCCGCCTTTCTGATGCCGGCGTTGGCCAGCATACTTGGCGCTTCGGGGTGGGTCGCCAACGGAATCAACCTGACCATGGCAGCGCTGGCGATCGTCCTGATACGTCGCAGCGTGATTCGCCCGCTGAAAGGCGTGCTCGCGACGGCCAATCTGCTGGCGGCCGGCGACCTGACCAAGTCGGTCCAGATTACCGAGACCGGGCTCATGGGCCGCCTGCAACTGGCCATGGCCCAGATGGCCGTCGGCGTGCGCACCGTGGTGCGCGATGTCCGGCATGAAGTGGCCAATCTGCGCGGCGGTTCCCGGGAAATCGCGCTTGGCAACCAGGACCTGTCGTCACGCACCGAGGCCCAGGCCAGCAATGTCGAGCAAACGGCGGCCACGATGGAGGAAATCAACGGCACCGTCCGGCAAACCACCCAATTGGCCGAGCAAGGCGTCAGCCTGGCTGGGGAAGCGGCCGAGATGTCCAGGCGCAGCCAGGAGGCGGTGCAGGCTGCCGCCGACACCATGAAGGACATCGCCGAGTCTTCCAACAAGATCAGCAGCATCATCCAGGTCATCGACGGCGTTGCCTTTCAGACCAACATCCTGGCGCTCAATGCCGCCGTCGAGGCGGCGCGGGCCGGGGAACAGGGGCGCGGCTTTGCGGTCGTGGCCGGCGAGGTCCGCTCCCTGGCGCAGCGCACCAGCTCCGCCGCGCGCGAAATCAAGGGACTGATCGAGGAGTCCATCGCGCGTGTGGACGCCGGCGCCAGGCAGACATCCAACGCCCAGCATCGCATGGACGCAACCATGGCTTCGGTCGAGAAGACGGCCTCGCTGCTCGATCAGATTCGCCGCGCGGCCAAGGAACAGGAACTGGGAGTCAGCCAGGTCGGCGAGGCCGTCACCCACCTGGATGGGCTGACCCAGCAGAATGCGGCCATGGTGGAGGAACTGGCCGCGGCGGCAAAGTCCATGGACAGTCAGGTGGCCCTGGTCCACGACTCGATCCGGGTGTTCAAGCTGACCGACCGTGACGTGACGCTGTCCGAGGAAAATGCCGTCGCACTGCGCAAGGCCAGTCAGTGACAGGCCGCCCGGAAGACACCGGCGTGCGCAACTTCGACGAGGCCTTGTCCGCGCACCACACGCGGCGCAGGCCTCAGCCCATGTGCAAGCCCCCATTGACCGAGAAGTCCGCCCCGGTCGAATAGCCGCTCTCCTCGCTGGCCAGCCAGGCGACGATGGAGGCGATCTCGCCCGGCTCGCCCAGGCGCTTGACGGGGATGGTGCCGACGATCTTGTCCAGCACGTCCTGGCGGATGGCCTTGACCATGTCCGTGCCGATGTAGCCCGGGCTCACGGTGTTGACGGTCACGCCCTTGTTGGCCAGCTCCTGCGCCAGCGCCATGGTGAAGCCGTGCATGCCGGCCTTGGCGGCCGAGTAGTTGGTCTGGCCGGCCTGGCCCTTCTCGCCGTTGACCGAGGAGATCTGGATCACGCGGCCCCAGCCCTGCTCCACCATGTCGCCCACCACCTGCTTGGTGACGTTGAACATGGAGGTCAGGTTGGTGTTGATGACGGCGTCCCAGTCCTCGCGCGTCATCTTCAGGAACATGCGGTCGCGCGTGATGCCGGCGTTGTTGACCAGCACGTCGATGGGCCCATGCTCGGCCTTGGCCTTGCCGAAGGCTTCCACGGTGGAGTCCCACTCGGCCACATTGCCGACCGACGCGTAGAAGGTGTAGCCCAGCGCCTTCTGCTCGGCCAGCCACTTGGCGTAGTCGCGCGTGGGGCCGCAGCCGGCGATGACCTTGAAGCCGTCCTTGTGCAGGCGCTGGCAGATGGCGGTGCCGATGCCGCCCATGCCGCCGGTGACGTAGGCGATTTTCTGACTCATGATGTGCTCCTCTTGGTTTTGAATGACGGGGACCGGCCGGGCCGCAAGCTCAGGCCTTCTGCTTGACGTAGCGGCCGGGCGCGGCCTCGATGGCCTGGTACCTGCCCTTGCCGTACTTCTTCGGTGCAGCAATTTGCTTGCCAGCCTGCTGGGCCAGCCAGGCCGCCCAGTCGGGCCACCAGCTGCCGGCATGCTCCGTGGCGCCTTCGAACCAGGCGTCCAAGGTCTTGGGCAGCCTGCCGTCGGCGCGGATCCAGTGGCTGCGCTTCTTCTTCTCGGGCGGGTTGATGACGCCGGCAATGTGGCCGGAGGCGCCCATGACGAAGCGCTTCGGGCCCGGCAGCACCTGGGTGCTGGCGTAGGCGCCGGCGATAGGCACGATGTGGTCCTCGCGCGAGCCGTAGATGTAGGCCGGCAGGTCGAGCTGGCGCAAATCGACCTTCTCGCCGCAGACCGTGGCCTGGCCCGGCTGGACGAGCTTGTTTTCCAGATAGGTGTTGCGCAGGTACCAGGCGTAGAAGGGCCCGGGCAGGTTGGTGCTGTCGCTGTTCCAGTACAGCAGGTCAAAGGGCGGCGGGGTTTCGCCCTTGAGGTAGTTGCCGACCACGTAGTTCCAGACCAGGTCGTTGGGGCGCAGGAAGCTGAAGGTGGAGGCCAGGTCGCGCCCGTGCATCAGGCCGCCCTGCCCCAGCTGCTGCTCGCGCAGGCGCACCATGCCTTCGTCGATGAAGACGTCCATGATGCCGGTGTGGGCGAAGTCGAGGAAGGTGGTGAGCAGGGTCAGGCTGTGCACGGGTTTTTCACCGCGCGCGGCCAGCACGGCCAGCGCCGTGCCCAGGATGGTGCCGCCGACGCAAAAGCCCAGAGCGTTGATCTGGCCGCCGGCCTTGTCCTGGCCGCTGATGGCGCGCACCACCTCGATGGCGCGGATGGCGGCGTCCTCGATGTAGTCGTCCCAGGTCTTGTGGCCCAGGCTTTCGTCGGGGTTGCGCCAGCTCACCACGAAGGTGCGGTGGCCCTGCGCCACGGCATAGCGGATCAGCGAGTTCTCGGGCTGCAGGTCGAGGATGTAGTACTTGTTGATGCAGGGCGGCACCAGCAGCAGCGGCCGCTCGTAGACCTGGGCGGTGAGCGGCTTGTATTCGATCAGCTGGAACAGCTCGTTCTCGTAGACCACGGCGCCTTCGCTGGTGGCCACGTTGCGGCCCACCTCGAACTGGCTCTCGTCCGTCATGCTCACATGGCCCTGGCTGATGTCGTGCAGCAGGTTCTGCAGGCCCTTGGCGATGCTCTCGCCCTTGGTCTCGATGGCCTTTTGCTGCGCCTCGGCATTGAAGGCCAGGAAGTTGCTCGGCGCGCT
>JACCDS012040585.1_pt1 | contig 21181 bp, 24 predicted proteins | sample 7446441 | NCBI WGS metagenome assembly JACCDS01 (sample SAMN15323445, study PRJNA562643) | freshwater metagenome | isolation source: river surface water | place: USA:Blue River Watershed | collected 2017-08-17 | reverse complement strand
CGGTTTTCAAGACCGCTGCCGCTAGGCCATCTCGGCTAACTCATCCATGTCTGGTGCCCCCGGTAGGTTTCGAACCCACGACCTCCCGCTTACAAGGCGGATGCTCTGCCAGCTGAGCTACAGGGGCTTGGCTCCACGACCTGGGATCGAACCAGGCTCACACGGATTAACAGTCCGGCCGCACACCGCTGTGCGTTTCGTGGAATGCGCTTTGGGGTGGCCGGTGAGAATCGAACTCACGGTGAGAGGGTCACAACCTCTGGCCTTAACCACTTGGCTACGGCCACACCAAAGAACACTTCGGTGCGGGGAGGGTGAATCTGGTGGGGATGGCTGGATTCGAACCAGCTTGACTTTTGGTCGTCGGTTTTACAGACCGATGCGACATCACCATCTTCGCCGCATCCCCGCATGTGGGGGATCAATACGAATGGTGATTACTGGACGATGTTGAATTGGTCTGGGTGGCAGGAGTCGAACCTGCGACCTCGTGTGCCCGAGACACGCGCTCTCCCACCTGAGCTACACCCAGGGTGGTTGGTCGAGGCAGTGCCGTGGCTTTCATGAGGTCGGAGTGTACACCATCCCCGGCGAACCGGGGAGGGTAACAGGTGTTACGCTGGCAGTTCCATCTGGTCGGGATTCTTGATGTTCTCGACCGTCAGACCCTTGGCCCCCAGCTCGAAACTTTCTTCGTTGGTGGGGATGCGGACTTCATACTCCTGCCGCGCCACATGGGACAGGGCCTGAGAGGGAGCAGCGCAGCGAACCAGGCGCTGTTCGCCGGTCTTGCTGGTCACGAGGTAGATGCGTTGTGCGGTAGCCATAGCAGCCTTTCATTTTGGGATTGTTCACATGAATGCCCGTGGGTACGGGCGCATTGATTGTACGAGATCCACCCGCAAAAAGAAAGACCCCCAGGAGGGAGGAGCCTGGGGGTCGGGGTGGATGTGAACCATCCGAGGAGTTGTCCAATACCGCTGCTAGGAGGCTTAGACAGGGGCCATTATGCACAAGTCAGGCGGCCCGTGTCAAACAGCCATCCCACAGTGGCCCTATGCGCAGATTCCCAGGCCTCCAGCCTTTCCTCCTTGGTCATCTTGGCACCCTGGTCGATCTCGGCGTGGCATCGGTAGCACAGGGCCGCGATGCGGTAGTCGTGGGCCTTGATGCTTCGGCCCTTGCCGTCACGCAGCTGGTTGCTGTGCGCAGCCACCACCGTCCCGTCCTGCGTGCCGCACATCATGCACGGTGCTTCTCTCACTGCACGCAGCAGCCTGGCGTCACGGTAGTTCATGCGCCCTCCTTGATCGTGTAGTCCTTGAACACAACGCCCTTGCTGGCGTCACCGACCTTGCAGGACTTGACCCACACAGTCTTGCCGCTTTTCATCTTGCGCCAGTGGCCACGCCGGTCATGCAGTCGTGGGCTTGCGTGCGTGCCGCCCTGGGCCTCCTGCTTGGGCGCAGACCTCTCGATGACCACGGTATGCCAGTCGAACAGCGGCTGCTTGCCCTTGGCCTTGCGGCGCTGGTTGATGAAGCTCTTTTGCTCGACGGCCTGGTATGCCTGCGCCTGCGCGTTGATGGCCATCAGGGCCACGGTCACGATCCTGAAGGCTGGCTTGATGCTCTCCTCCGGGATCTCCTTGTCCTTGAAGTAGTAGCGCAGCCCATCAGGCGTGAGCATGTAGACGAACGGCTTGAACAGGTTGAACGGGTTGAGCCGGTATCCGGCCACCGTAACACTGTTGTCTCCCGCGATCAGCGCCAGCACCATCTTCGTGTCTTCGGATCCAACCTGGCAGCAGATGGCCGTGCGAGGAAATGGCAGGTTCATCAGAACCTCCACCGGCACCTTGGTGTGTTCCTCCACACGCATCATCCGTCCAGCATCGAACCACATGAAGGACTCCGGCTGCGGGGAGTGCTTGATCAGTTCGCGGATCAGGGGAGTCATAGCCTCTCCGTGAAGCGCGTGATGTAGTCGTTCTTCAGCATCTCAATGGATCCGACCACCTCGTAGACATTGGAGTGGTCGCCCAGGAAGCACGACATCCGCAGGCCATCGTTGAGAAAGCCAGCAGCAAAGAACGACTGCAAGCGGCCAGACTCTGCATCGGCAAGGATGTCCTTGAGCGCAGCGATCAGGGCCTGGTTGGGTTCGTTGGTGGGCACGACAGCACCACGCAGCGCGGTGATGTTGCTCATGCGCTCTGCTCCAGTTCAGTAGTCATAGTCCGGCTCCATCTGTTCCATGCGGTTGAACACCTCCTCCGACAGCAGGTTGCGGTCGCGGTCGGTCATCTTCCTCTCAAGCCACGGCGCTGGGCGGCCTCGGGTGTCCAGGATCTCCCAGTCACCTTCACCGCCCTCTGCCGGGTAGCAGTTCTCTGGCGGCCCGTAGGTCTTGGCCGGTAGGTATGGCTCCCAGTACGTCACCCGCACGATGCACGGGATGCCGCACACACGAGTGTCGAACTCAGTCATGGCAGCCTCTGCTTCTTGAGCGCCACCTGATAGCCCATGTGCAGCACAGCGATCTCCGCGCCGAAGATGTTCATGAAGACATCGATGGCGATCTTGGGCCGGTGCAGCGGTACACGAGGGTCGCCCCACATGTAGTCGTCGAACACCATCACGCCACCCTCACGCAGCACGCGCCAGGCCATGACCGCATCGCACAGCACATCGGGAGCCTGGTGGCTGCCGTCGATGTAGATGAAGTCGAACATGTACAGCGGGTTCTCCAGCCAGTCCATCTGCTTGGCCAGGCCCCAGGTAGACACGTCCTTGATCTTCTGGATCTTCAGGTGCGACTGCTTGGCTGCCGCCTTCTCAAGGTTGCGATCAAAGCGTGCCTCGACCTCACCCATGTTGATGTTGGAATGCTCCTCGCCACCGGCCCATGTGTCGATGCACACCAGCTCGTCGTAGGGGCGCATCATGTTCTCGATGATCCAGACCGTGCTGCGGCCCTCGTATGAGCCGATCTCCAAGATGCGCCGGGGATCCTGGTGCTTGGGCAGGTGCTGCACCAGATGGGGCCACAGCTGCTCCCCATACTGGAACCAGTCCTGCGTGAACTCATAGTCCGTCTTCGTGCCGCCAGATGCGGCCACACCCACCACGCCCACTTTTACGTTCTCGCTCATTTCATCTCCAGTTCTTTGATGCGGTCGGTGAGGATGTCACCGAGGTCACGGCCCTTGATGGCCACCATCTGCGCTTCGTTGCACTCGTACACGATCTGTGCGGCGTCACGCACACCCTTGTTGTATCCGCCCTTGTAGGCATCGTCGCCGTCGAGGATCATCATGATGGCGTCACGGATCATGGCGGACGCCTTGCGCTCCTTGGCCACCTCCTTGAGCTTGTCGTGATACTCCTTTGGGAGGTACACCGAATACGGGATCAGTTTCTTTTCTGCCATGTGGTGAACTCCATGTTCAGAGTGTCCAGCCGGAGTCTGGCCTCTGGGTTTGTTTTCAGTTCTGCGCGTGACTTCACTCCGAGATATTCGCGCAACCAAGTTACTGCCTCATTCGCTGTCGGGTCGATGATCTGGTTGTCGTGATGCAGGTACTCCCAGAACTTGGGATCCCGCGACAGCACGCCTGCGATCTTGATAGCCCGGTCACCAGCGAATTCCTCCTGGCGATCCATCGGCTGCTCGTGACCATCGAGGCGCACCATGACAACCTGATACCGTGCCCCGACGAAATCACGGAGCAAGTCCTCCGGGATCTCGTCAGGGTGCAGACAGAGCGTGAGGACGTAGCCCGTCTTGTCCTGCTTGAGGGCTACCTTCACAGCTTCGAACTGCATGGTCTTCATGTCAGAACCACCCGAACCACACGCCCGTGCCATGCACGCAGCCGACAGGGAACAGGATGGCCCCGGCCAGCAGCAAGATCCACTTGGCCGACTGGATGGACACGATGACGTGGGTGAACCATGCGGCGATGATCCACACCACCAAAAGAATGCCGCCTAAATTCATGACAGTCTCCTCACTTCACATGGATGAACGGGGTAACACCACCGGCCTGAGTAGTGGGCAGCTTGCCGTCCCACTTCTCGATGGCCTTGAGCTGGACATAATCGGCTCCACCCTGGGCCGCAACAGCTGACGCACGCAGGCGAATAGCATCTGCCTCACCCTGGGCTTCGACTCGCTTTCGCTCTGCCTCTGCTCGTGCGAGTTCGACTTCCTTCTGCTTGGCTGCGATCTGAAAGTTGCGGTTGGCCGACTCCTTGATGGCCTGCTCCAGCGCCGGGTCGGTCACCAGATTGCGCACGTTGGCAGAGCGCACGAAGAACATGCCCTTGCCAGCCGACTCGTCCAGATCCTTCTGCAAGGACTCGACCACCTTGGCCGCGATGCTCACGCGCTCGGTGTGGACAGTCTCAGATCCGTACTGGGAGATGGCGTTGTAGATGGCCTCGCGTGCCTGGCGGGTGACGTAGTTGTTGCCCAGTCGCACGCCGTCCTCGCCCTTCAGCTCCACCGCATCGCCGGGCCACTTGGTCATGATCTCCGAGGCCTTGGCCGGGTCGATCTGGTAAAAGATGTCCACGTCCAGATCGGCCAGGGTGATCTTGTCCTTGGTCTGGGGCTTCATGTCGTTCAGCTCAAGGCGCAGCTCTTTGGCCGACACCTCAGTGACGCGCTTGAACATGGTGAAGTACACGCCGGGCGGCATGGTTTCCTTCTTGACCTGGCCCAGGGTGGACTCGACGCCGATGTTGCCGGTGTCGATCTGGGTGCAAGCGCCAAGGGTTGCGATGATGGGGATAAGCAGCAGTTTTTTCATGGTGTCCTCAGATGATTGAAGTAGAAGGGAGCTGTGTCGCGGCAAGCAACAGCAGCAGGAGAATCAAGACAATGAATCCCAGGCGGAACCCATGCTTGGTGATGTGGCGCACAGCCACTGTGCGCTCACGCTTGTCGGCCAACACCCATGCGGCGTAACCGGCAATTACAACGACGAGGATGAGCAGCAGGTGCTTCATGGTCAGAAGGGGATGTCCGAGTCGTCAATGTCCGCCTGCTGCTGCGGGGCGGGTGCGGCAGGCTGTCTGGCACCCCCACGCTGATAGCCACCTGCGTACTGGCCACCAGACTGGCCTTCAGGCTTTACATAGGGGGCCTGTGCGCTGAGCGAGAGGCAGTTCTTGTTGGCGATCACCTTGTCCCAGGCGGAGATCTGGATCTTCACCAGATCACCCTCGGACTTGTCGATCATGTCCTGCAAGAAGGTGCGGTCGAAGAAGACATCGCCGCGCATGTCGGGATGGTTCGGTGCGTTCTTGCGGTCGTTGGGCCACAGCGTTCCACTGTTCGGCTTCGGTACAAAGTTGCTCATGCGTTCTCCTGTTGAGGTTGGAATTTCTCTTTGGCCGCCGTGAACTCGGCCATGAGGTTCTTGAAGAATTCAGCGTCCTGTTCCTTCACGATGTCGAACAGTTGCTTGTTCTTGCGGAAGATCTTCATCACATCATCTCCCGACGAGGCCAGGCCCAGGGCCATCTTGCAGGCGTCATCGATCACACCCAGCCATGCAGCGACATCAGCGCCTGGCTCCAGCGTGACCTTGAGCTGCCACTCGCCTTCCTTGCCCTCGACCACTGCCGGTGGGCGCTGTGCCACGGTGCGTGCGGATGCTGCTGCCGGAGCTGCGGCTGGCGCTGCTGCGCGGCTGGCAGGCTTGGCTGCGGGTGCTGGCGCGTTCTTGTTGTGGACGTGATCGAGGTAGTCGTTCTCGACGATCTCCATCGCGGTGACCCACAGGTATCGGCGCATGTAGGTCTGCACTGCACCCAGGTTCTGGATGGCGTGTGCGCCCTTGAGTGCGGCCTCGGCCATCGGACTGGTGATGACCAGCTCGGTGCCGTCATCCAAATCCGTCAGCGTCAGCTTGGCGATCTCTGCTTCGAAGGTCACCACGCCACACAGGTTGGATGCGTGGAACAGCTTCAGAGTTTCGGGCAGGAAGTCGCCCAGCTCAAAGTAGGAATACTTGGAGAAGTCATTCCACCCCGACTTCTTCAGTGGCATGGCGTGCAGCGCGATGCGTGCATCCATGAGCTTCTTATGTACGGTCATCTTTCTTTCCTTTCAGGGTTTTGATTTCGTTCAGCAGTGTCTCGATGATCCGCAGATGCTCCTTGTGTCGGGACTCCATCGTTTCGACCAGGCGCTTGAAGCGGCTGCTCCATCCGCCCATGTCGCGCATCAGGCCCTCGGACTCATACCAGATGAAGTCCTCGGTGATGCCTTGCACGGTGATGCTTTCCTTGAGGACAAACTCAGGGACTGCGGGATCGTTCTTGTCGCTGGTGTTGGCTACGTTGGTCATTTGGCTTCCTTTCTGAAGTGGCGCATCAGACCCTTGCGCTCGATAAATTCCGGGTAGTCGTACAGGTGCCAGCTGCCGTTGCTGGACTGCATGGTTGCCACTGCGAACAGGTGCATCATGTTGGCCAGCTCTAGGCCGGTGATGTCATCCAGCGGGGCGTAGACCAGAAAGTCCTCGCCATGCTGGAACTTGATGTCCGCGATGGGCATCGGTGTGAATGAGATCGTGGCTTCCATGATCAGTCCCAACGGTCGAGTTTGTAGTCCACGGCCTGGCCCTTGCTCGTCACGCGAAACAGGTACTCAAACCCAGCCTTGCCCTTGTCGAAGCCAATGCCGTTGGCGTTGCCCAGGCGCATGTCGGCCAGCTCCGCACTGCGGGAGTGGGCCTCGATGACAGAGCGCACCTCGCGCAGCTCAGACTTCAGGATCTCGGGGAACAGAGCCAGGCCGCCGTTGCGGGATTCGGTTGCACCCTTGAGCAGGAAGATCACGCCGGTCGTCTGGTTGGGGTACTCGCCCGACCACATGTGCGGACGGTAGGTAACACCCGTTACGTCCACCCAGCCAGCACGCAGGCCCCACTGTTCGCACGGCGACCCAGAGTTCCACACATAGGTGGACACGGGGTTGCGATGCTCCTCGTGATCCCACAGCAGGATGGGCGGCGCATCGGGATGCACAGCCGTCACCAGCGCGGTGAACGGGCCACGGCCAGGGCGGACATAGAACTGGATGCTGTCGGCGGTCGTCAGCACGGTGCGCTGGAATTTCTCCCAGGTCATCACCACGGGCGGCACCTTCATGTCGGGCACGTCCTGGCTGTTCTTGGGCTTGAGGTGGCCGAACACGCCCTCGGGCTTGGTGACCTCCTCGGCACTCGGCACCCACAGCCACTGCTGCACATCGGCCAGCGTGGCGAAGCGGCGCTCCAGCGAACGGGCGATGCCCAGCTTCTCAACGATCTCCTCCGCACGCTTGATGCTCCCGGCAGCCGGTGCGGCCTGGGGGCGCTGGTATTGCAGGGGGTGCATCTTGTCCTTGAAGCGGCGTGCCACGGTGTCGTAGTCCATGCCAGCGGCGATGTCCTCCAGCAGCGTGCCGATCATGGAGCTGCGCACATGGCAGAACCCGGCGGGAGCCAGAGCCACGGCCTTCCACAGGTAGTTGCGTGGCACGGCCACCTTCTCCAGCTTCTCCTGCAAGTCGTGCAGCCACTGAGCGTTGCCCAGCACCTTCTCGCTGCGGTACAGGGAGTCGGTGTTGCACAGCTTCAGAGCCTGGGCCACCATCGGCTTGGTGAACTCGGCCAGGGCGCGGCTGACGTTCTTGAAGTCCTCTCGCTTCTCGGCCATCTTCTGGCCAGGCGTGAGCAGCTTGCTGAAGAACCGGGCAGAGCGCGGCTGGCGCACAGCGAAGTGCGTCCACTGGCCAGTCTGGAAGTCACCCCACTCCTCGTCGGAAGACAGGAACGGGCTGACCACGCCAGCGCGGTTGACCTTGTTGCGCAGGGCGGTCACCACCGGGCGGTAGTAGGCAGGCGCTTCTTCAGCTTCCCACATGACCGAGGAGGCGATGCCATCGTCGTTGATCGTCACCAGACCACCGAAGCGGTTGATGAAGTGGCGGCAGCACGAGCAGTTGTGATACTGGCGGTCTTCCTGCGGCAGGGTGTCGAGGTAGACCGTGAACAGATCCTGGGTGCTGGTCTTGAACAGGGGTTGGCCACTCTCGATGATCTTGTACACCCGTGCGCTCATGCGCTGGATGTAGCTTGAGTAGCTTGCGTCATCGAGGTTGCCCTCGGCTTTTACGGCGATTTCCATGATCACTCCTTCCAGTTGCGCGGCTTGCGCAGATACGGTGTTCCATCGGCCTTCAGGCCGTACTTGTGCTTGGGCTTACGGGTGCGCTTGACCGGCTCAGGGTCTGGCACAGCGGCCACCGGGGCCTGCTGGTTCTCCATCTCGATCAGCATGTCGATCACATGCTTGGCCTTCTGGAGGTCAGCGATGCCGCCCTTGTCGCGGAAGCGCGTGACGTACTTGATGATGGTGTGCTGGCAGGCATCGAGCTTGTTGGCCATGCTGTACTGCATGGGCTGGATGGCCAGCTTCGTGTAGTGATCGCCTCCGATCTGGGTTGTCATAGCAGTCATGTTTCACTCCTTCGTGGTTTCAATCCACCCATCTTGGTAGTCGCGCCACTGCTGGCAGTAGTCGCGCACCGGGCAGAAGTTTGCGCAGCGCGTGCGTTCGCCAGGACGGACTTCGATCTCGTAGTCCTTGCCCAGCTTCTCAAGCGCCACGTTTGCATCGGCCTCTGTTTCATGCAGAGACTTAGCGCGGACACCGCCCTTCTTGCGCACCGCATAGACCGTGGGCTTTTCCCACATCTCCTCGGGCGTGCATTTGGGCAGCGCTTCGCCAGCCTCCAGCGCAAACTCACACGCTGAGTGCTGGGCGATTCGGTGCAGCACATACTCAAGCCGCTGCTCGTAGGGCCACAGCTTGATCGGCAACTCTTTGATCGGAGCCTCGGGGTAGCCCTCGCGGGTCGCAGCATCACGGCGGCTCCAGTCGCGGATGATGGCCACGATGCCCAGGTCGCGGATGGGCTTCTTTTTCACGAACTCGACGAGGAAAGCGTAGATGTTGAGCTGCTGCTCCCACTCGATCTTGTCGTTCATGACCGCCCAGGCGCTGGTGGTCTTGTAGTCGCGGATGCTGATCGTGCCGTCTTCGTTGTTGATCTGGAGATCCACCGCGCCACTGATGTGCCAGCCATCGACCTCGGCGTGGATGCGCTCCTCGACCGTGTGGTGGGGATCCTTGCCATGCTCCAGAACGGCGTGAACCGCAGAGCCGAACAGTGACCACACCATGTCCGAGACATCCTCCTCCAGCTCGTCCTGGAAGCGATGTGTCAGGGCCACGATCTTCGGGCTGTTGATCAGCTGGGTGACGGACAGGTTCGCCCGGCCCTTGCTGTACGTTGGCCGCTTCAGCACGTTCACAAACGTCTGCGGCAGGTTGTGTTTGTTGGTCAGCTTCATGACGCACTCCATAGGTACTTGATCAGCGCGGCCACCAGCAGGAACCACAGGATCATTGCAGCGGTATGTAAAACGATCCCAAAGATCTTGTCCTTCAGGATCTCTCGTTCAATCCAAGTCATTCGACGCTTCATGTGGCCTCCACTTCGACGTACTCGCGTGTGGGCGTGTACGGGAAAGTGACCGGCACACGGCTGTCACGGCTGGTGAAATGGGTCTTGTAGCGCTTGATGCCGGGGTATCCCTCCTCGTCTTCATCCAGTGGGCGCTCATGCCACTCGAAAAAGACCCGGCCCTGGCTGTCGTATGCCTGGCCATCCTTGCTGTCCTTGAAGACATGGCTGCATCGACGGTTCTGGTACATGTTGTCACTCACCTCGTTCCATTCCCAGTCTTCGCCGGTCAGTGGCACGATTGGCTCAAACATGGCCAGCTGCTTGAACAGGTTCACTGCGTATGGAGCAGTGCTGCCCGAGTGCCCATGCTCAGAAAATTTGTCCAGCAGCTCCATGACCTGCTCACACATCATCTCCTGCATCCCATCCGTGAATTGGCCGCTTTCGTCAAGCCAGCCTGCGGCACGGAACTCCCGCATTGCAAAGTCTCGATAACTCATCAGTTGTCCTCCTCGATTCGTTTCCTCCGGGCCGGGGCATCGTCTTGCTCCAGCTCCACCCGTTTTGCCTGCATGTCCCAGAAGCTCCGGGTCGTGCGCAGCAACTTCTCCACGGCCTGCTTGTCTTCTCCCTCGCAGACCACTTCTTCCACCATGTCAGTCATCTCCTTTTTCGTTGAACATGAATTCACTGTATCGCAATTCATGTGTTGTGTCAACAGGTTGTACCCATGTCGATTCATCTGTTGCATTGCAGGGGTAACAGTGTTACCCTCGCCCGATGCAAAAGCCCATCCAGCTCCTCCTGCCGTGGCCCCCGAGCGTCAACCGTTACTGGCTGGCCAAGGGCAACATGCGCTTCATCAGCAAGGCCGGGCGCGTCTTCCGCGAGGCGGTGGCAGAGGAGTGTGCTGAACAGGGGATTGTGGGGCTTGAGGGCCGCCTGGCTGTGCATGTGGCCCTGTTCCCGCCCGACCGGCGTGCGCGGGACATCGACAACATCCTCAAGGCTCTGCTCGATGCGTGCGAACACGCAGGCTGTTACGAGTCCGACAACCAGATTGATGAACTACATGTGATCAGGCAGGGCATTCACGCTGGCGGCCATTGCACCATCGTCATCCTGCCGGTAGACTCAAAGGCGACTGCTTAACCGCAGTTGCCACGTTGAAAGTTGAAGTTCGGGGGCCGTGTGCCCCCGTTTTTTTACTTCAACACCTCGCGGCGCAGATCCTTGACTGGATCCAGGATGTCGGCCTTCAGGCGCTTGTAGTCCTCGATCTCCAGGCGGCGCTCCCTCGGGGTCATGTCCTTCTCCCGTGTCTCGCCCAGGCGGCGGATCTCGGAGTTGATCTCCTTGAGGTCAGCCTCAGTCTCGTTGATGTACTCGTACATGGCAGCGACATCGCCGTGCTTCTCGATGTAGGCATCTGCTGCCGCATCGTCCCCACGATCCATCATCTTCTTCCACGTCTGGTACTTCTCGTTGACCGCTTCCTTGAAGTCGTAGAACAGATCCTCGCGGCCACGGGGCACCTCGTCGCGCAGGAAGCTGCCGGTGATCGGAGTCTCCCTGGCTGTCGGCTCGGGCCGGGCCTCGGCCATTGCGCCAATCGAGTTGCTGACCCACTGGGCCATCGCGCCTGACGTGCCGAAGATGCCACGGATCAGGTGGTCAGCCTCGACTGGGCTGATCACGCGCTTGCCGTCCGTGCCGGGGATCTCCAGCATGGCGCTCAGCTTCTTGCCCAGCTCGGATGTGCTGGCCGTGTACTGCTCGGCTGCCTCGACATCCTTCAGGCCTTCCGGGATCACCGGGCGGCCCGTGAAGAAGTCGTGGTTGATGGCCACTTCGAAGATCGGTTTGACGCCAGCAGGGATCGGCTCGGGGCCAAGCAGCATGTCGCGTGCGGCATCGCCCAGGGCCTTGCGCAGGCGGCGGCGGTCGTACTCGTTTTCCGTCCCTTCGCGGGTGACCTTGTTGTAGATCAGCTCGGGGATGGCCTTGAAGAAGTAGGCCGCGCTGGTGTTCATCGGCAGCATGATCTTCGTGCCGGGGATGATGATGTTCTTGAGCTTGGTCTGGTCGTCCAGCTCGTCGTACTCAGGATCCGCACCGGCCAGCATGGCGTACAGCAGCGTCAGGCTCACCAGCATGGACATGGTGATGGTCAGTCGGGCCAGCGCCTTCTTGCGGCTCATGCCCTTGAGGCCGCCGCCCATCAGCGCACGCACCAGCACATCCATCGCGTTGGCGTAGGCACCCAGGAAGGGCACCACCTTGACCGCAGCCTGGGCGTAGCCAGCAGAGCCGTGGTGCATGAAGTTGATGACGTTGGCCGCCTGGTACAAGGCCTGTGTCTCGTCGCCGGTTTCCTTCAGCACGCGCTTGTAGGTGGCCACGCGCTGGGCCATGTCGGATGCGTCACCGATGTGATCCAGCCCCTTGATGACGGCGCTGAACACGTTGCGGTTCATGATGCCCAAGCGGCGCTTGATCTCAGCCTCTGGCGTGCGTGCAGGGCTGTGGAAGCCGCCGATGCCTGCGGCCTTGAGGATGTCGGCTGCCGGGTCGGCGTTGACCAGGCTGGTCAGGAAGCCCTTCCACACGCCACCGATCAGGGCCAGCGGGTTCTTGACCCCGGTGACCAGCGCGGCGGTGGGCGCATCCTTGAACACCTGTTTGAGCTGGAACACGCCAGACAGCGTGATCGTGCGGCGCGTGAGGTTGGCCACGGCGGCCAGCGGTGCCCACATCTGGAGGTTCAGGTTCTCCATGCCGTAGATCGAGGAGGCGACCAGCGGATCCTGGATCTCGACCACGACCTTCTTGCCGTTGACCGTCCAGTTGAATCGGCCCTTCTCCTTGTCCACAGACGGGAAGGTCATGATCTTGCCCTTCTCGTTGCGGCTGCCGTACTCCAGCACGATGCGGTTGGCGGCGTACTGGCGGATGCCGTTCATCGTCATGCGCATGACGTTGCGCGTCATGTTGTCGATGATGTTCTCGATCTCGCGGTTGGTTTCGAACACCACCAGATCGTTGTCCTTCAGATCCATGTCGAGGCGCACCTCGCCGTTGGGCGTGACGGACACCAGATCGTCGGCCACGGGCTTGCCGTTGACCTTGACCTTCACCACGGAAGACGGCTGGATCTTGAAATCCTTCTGGCCACCCTTGGCACGGAAGTCCACCACGGACAGCGGCTTGCCACGCTTGAACAGCTTCTCGCGCCCGATGTTGGTCAGGCTGCGGGTCGTGGCTTGCAGAGGCGAATGCACGTCCTCCTCGTCGGCCATGATGCGATACCAGGGCACATAGTCCTTGATGGCCGACAGCGTGTCGTAGCGGCCCTGAGACAGCAGGCCGACCTGACGCCAGAAGCGCAGCAGGTTCTGGTTGATGGCCGTCCAGTTGTCCATGATGTCGCGCAGCTCTGGGTGCTTCTCGTCCAGGGCGGCGAACTCGTACATCTCCTCCTCGGACATGTTGACCGATGAGGCCGCCTTCTTGATGGCGTCGAGATCCGCAGACAGCTCCTCGGCCACAGCCTTGGCTTCAGCGATCTGCTCCTCGTCCACGCCCATCTCGCGTAGGTTCTTCAGGTTTTCCTTGGCCGCTTCGAATGCAGCCTCGCGCTCGTACAGCTCGTTCATGATGCTGATCGAGCGCTTGGCCTCCAGGTAGCCCTGGATGATGTCGGTGCCCAGCTGGTCGCCCAGCTTGTCCTTGAGCGCTTTCTCGGCCTCGTACACACCCTTCATGCCCAGCTCTCGCTCGACAGCCACGAACGTGTTGCTCTTGGGGTCGAACTTGATGCCGCCACGGAAGATCACTTCCACGCCGATGTTGCCGCTGCGGATGGCGTTGTCGAGCGCGACCGAGCCGGTGGCAAAGCCCTCGGAGGTGCGCAGCTCACCGTTGTAGCGGTCGAAGTCACGGGCCTCCAGGCCAGAGCCGTACCAGACGTTCTTGTTGCGCAGGTAGATCAGGCCGTCCATCACCGAGTCGCCAGCGCCGACCATTGCCTCGCGGGGGTTCTCTGCGGCATCCTGGAAGAACTCCTTGCCGTTCTTGAACTGTCGCGTGATGAAGGTCTTGATGGGTGTCGTGTCCAACTGCGGCGTGTGTGGCCGGTTGTACTTCTCCATCAGCTTCTTGTCGTCCTCGATGTTCTCCAGCGTGACGTAATCGCCGCCGCTGCGCCTGACCATATCGACAAGCATGTCCTCGCGGATGCGCTCCTTGCTGCCGGTCATGACCTGGCCGAAGACCTTGTGGACATCGTAGCGGTTGTCGAAGCCCAGCACCTTCTTGATGCCTTCCCACAGGCGGCGGATGGCACGCTTGAACTTGTCCCATGCACCACCCAGCTGCGCAGCCATCAACTTCTCGCCGTTGACCGCCCAGAACTCTGACGGGTTGATGTACTGGTACATGTCGTAGCTGGGCATGGCGTTCTGCGCCAGGCGCAAAGTGCGCTCACTGGGCTTGTCGAGGAAGTCCAGCACGGCGTTGAAATACTTCTGATGCAGCTCGTCGGGGTTCTGCTTGATGGCACGCGCCAGCGCCTTGCCCCAGGCTTGCACCACGGCCATGCGCTGCTCGGGCGTCATCATCTGCTCAAGCGTGTGCGTCAGCTCGTGGCGGATGGTCACGGGATCAACCACGCCACTGGTGCCCTTGTACAGGCGCACAAGGCGCACCCAAGGCACGAACTCACCCACGGCTGCACCACGACCCTCCGGCTTGGCTTTGACGCTCAGCAGCAGGCCATCCAGCAGCTCGGGGTACTTGTCGTAGGCGACCTTGATGACATTCAGCACCTCCTCGGAGATGTTGTCGTTGTCGTACTCGGTCAGGGCCTTGGCCAAGAACTTCTCGGCGCTGTCGCGGCGCGGCTTGGTTGCCTTGATTGCCACGTTCAGATCACGCGCCCGTTGCATCAGGCGTGCGACAGTCTCCTGCATGTCGAGGTCGGCCTTGCCTTCGGCCACAGCCTTGGGCACACGCGCCAGCTTGGCACGCAGCTTGGCGTACTCCTTGATCTGCTCCTCGCGGATGTCGATGTTCTCGACAGCTGGGCCGCCACGGGCCTGCTCAATCGCGGCCTGCAACTCTGCATCGGCCAGGTCGTAGTCCTGGCTGAAGTAGTAGGGGTCGTCCACGATCTCGGTGATCTGCTTCTCAGACAGGCCTGCATCCAGCGCCTTCTGGAACAGGCCGCCAGACATCATGTCGTACTTGTTGGCCAGCGCCATCGCGGGGTGATCCACGGCGTTGTTGGCCTCAAAGAATGCGTAGGCGAAACCCTCCGGGGTCACGCTGCGTGCGTTCTTGGTCTTCAGCGACTTGCCGCCGTACTTCATCATCTTGGAGCCTTCGGTCGCCTCGACCGGGGCTGCCGGAAGGTCGGCGTTGAAGCGGCCCCACAGCAGGGTCTTCTTGGTGTACGGGTCACCAAAGTTGCTGGGGTTGAACGACAGACGCCACGGCGGCAGGCCGGTCAGCTTTTCGATGCGGCCCACCGGGTTCTCAATCGCCCAGATGGATGGCTTGAAATACTCGACGGTGCGCAGGGTCTGATGCACCAGCTCGACCGACTCCACGGTGCGGCCATCAGCATCCTTGGCAGCGAAGTGCCGGGCACCGCTGGAGGCAAAGTCCGTGCAGGGGCAGGCAGCCAGGATGGCGTACACGTCCTGGCCTTCGAATGCGCCGTACAGGTCGTTGAAGAACTCGGCGGAGAACTTGTTGACATCGCCCATCTCTGGGTCGGTCTGGATGTCGAAGCGGTACACCTGATACCCGGCTTCTTCCCACGGCCTGCTCCACTCGCCGGTCATGTCGAACAGCGACAGCACGATCTTGTCGGAGTTGGCGTTTGTCTCGCCCTGCTGCCGGGCGTTCTTCTTCCACTCCTCGATGCGCTGCTTGGCCTGGGGCACCGTCAGGTAGCCGGTCTTCTCCGTGGTCATCTTCACGAAGGCCTCCATGCGCATCACCTCTTGGCGGCGCGGCGGCTCAAAGATCCGGGTGACACCCTCGGCGTCCTGCGTTTTCTCGGCTTCCTTGAAGGCCTTGGCCACATCGGCCACTTCCTTGTCGGAGGCACCGATGAAGCCAGAGCTGTTCTCGTCGGGAGGATTGCCTTCGGCGGCAGCCAGGTCGGACATGGCCGTGTACTGGCTGTCCATGATGCGCACATTGCGACCCTCACCGACATACTTGCCGGTGAACTGCAAGGTCATCACTTGGTTGTCGGTGTTGATCAGCGTGACATCGGTGGCGCTGCCAATGGCGTCTTGCACCAGTCGCAGCTCGGAGCCAAACAGCTTGCCCTCGAAAGTGCGCGTGCGCACCTGATACAGCTTATTGTCCAGCTCGGATTCGTCGTAGCGCTCGGTGCCCTTGGCCAACAGCCTCTCGGCCATCTTGCGCACAGGCTCCATCTTGTCTGCCTCGACAGGCTCCTCGGCCAGGCCAAAGATGTCTTGCTGGCCACGGGCGGCTGCTTCGTCGGCGGCGCGGTCGCTGCCGGTCAGCACGAACTCGCCCACCTCCTGGTCGGCCTTGGCCTTGCGCTCGGCTTCCTGCTCCTCCTGCTTGGCGCGCTTGGCCTCGGCGGCCTCACGCTCGGCCTTCTGGCGCAGCTCCTCTGCGGTCTGCGCCTTCAGCTCAATCTCAGCCAGGGCCTTGTCTTCCATCTCGCGGCGGCGGGATGGCTTCAGGCCCAGGTCGTACTCGGTCAGGCCCAGCCCTTCGGTCAGGGGCTTGATCTGCTCAAACGTGGACTGGCCCAGCAGGAATGAACCCAGGGCGTCAGCGATGATTTCGTCCGGCTTGTTGGCGTGACGGCGCATCTTGGGCATCGAGCTTTTGTAGACCTCGGGGCGGAAGGCCTTGGAGATGGCGCGGATCTGGGGCCAGCCCTTGATCCACTTGCCGGAGATCTGCTCGTGCGGCATCCCGTTGAAGGACATGCCGCGCTTCTGCATGATGGCGTGGCCCAGCTCGTGGGCGAACACCTGCTCGGCGGACTGCATGTTCTCGGCCAGCTTGTCTTCGGTCGGGATGGCCACATAGCCGTCACCGGCCATCGGGCGGTCGGAGGTTTCAAACACGCGCACGCCCAGGTTGTCGGCCACTCGCATCAGCTTGGCGCGGATGTCCTCGTCAGCGATCTGGGCGGCTTCCTCTGCCGGGGTGTCGGTGGTGTCGGCCAGCTGCTCGGCAGGCTGCTCAAACAGGCCTGGGCCAGTCTCGGCTGCCGGGGCCTCAACAGGCTGCTCGATGGGGGCCAGCTCAGGCGCAGGCACTCCACGAGCCTGGCGGATCTCTGCCACCAGCTGCGGGTTGGTTGACCAGTTATCCCACGAGGCCTTCATCTGGCGCAGCTCATCGATGCGGCGCTTGACTGCTTCGGGATCCTTGATGTCGATGCCCTCGGCCTTGGCCACTGCCGGGTTCTTGGCCGCGCCACTGATGGCCGACAGGCGGGTCTGGATCTCTCGCTGCTTCTGCGAGGCGATCTTGGCCATCTCCTCGGCTTCCTTGATGGCGCTGTCGTCGAACCCGAACATGTCGGTGGTCGTGTCCTGCTCACCAGCCAGGGCCTTGACGGCCTGCATCATGTTGGTGGCGGTGTTGGCCGACTTGCCGTCTTGGATGGCCTTGATGCCCACGCTTTGCAGGCGTGAGTCACCGGGCGCGTTCAGCGCGATGTAGTAGGCTGCTTCGTCCCCGATCTGGTCGGCACGAACCGAGGCAATGAGTTCATCGCTGCCTTGATTTGCGATGGTGAAAGACCGCTTGCCCGTAGCCCTCGCCAGAAGTCCCCTTGACTCTGCGTCTTCCCGGTCGATGCCGGATTCTTTGAAGTAGTTGACATAATCCTTCACCTTTCCTTGGCCGTCACGGATGTTCAGCTCAGCGTCCAGGATGGCCGCTTGCAGTTGCCCAAAGCCATCCGCCTCGCGGTGGATCTGCGCAGGGATCGTCTGCTCCCCGCTGCGCTGGGCCAGGTCGAAACGATGGCGGCCAGAGATGACCTCCAGCGTCCCATCGTTGCGCTCCCAAACCTGAATCGGGGCCACGCCAGTGCGCTCAAACTTCCCGCCCAGCGGCTCGACCACGCCCTTCTCGGATGCGCCGATCTTGAACTGCGGCACGTCCTTGGACAGCTTCAGCTCGGTCAGCGGCACCTCTTGGATGGGCAGGCCCTGGGCCTCGTAGTTGACGGGCGGGATGTCCGGCAGCTTGGGCTGTGTCACCGGGGCGACAGCAGGTGTCTCGGGCAGCGCGGCGGCGGCGGGGCTGGCCACCACAGTCTCGGGTGTCGTCGGCTCGGCTGCCGGGGCGGCCACGGCCTGCTCGGCCAATGACGGCTGGGCAACGGTAACAGGTGTTACGGTCGCCTCGGGTGCCATCTCCAGCTCCTCGCCGGTCGGCATACCGGGCACGCGCTCCTCGCCCAGGTCTTCCGGGCGCACCATGCGCTGGCGCGGCTCTGCTGCCGGGGCAGGGGCCTCCAGCTGCGGCTCAACACGGGCCTCGGCCACGGGCTGCTCCAGCGGCTCAAAGGTCAGGGTCGGCTCGGCACGCTCAGCAATCGGCTCGGGCGGCTCCTCAGCGGTCGGCGGCGGCGGTGCAACGGGGGTGAATGTGGGCGGCGCTGTCTCGACAGTCTCGGCGGACTTCATGCGGAAGGCTGCCGGGGTGTACCCCACGCTCTCCAGGTCGGCCTTGATGGCCTTGGCCAGGGCAGATGCAGGATCCACCTTGGGCAGCACCTGCTCGTTGTAGAACCTGTTGGCTGCCTGGGCACCCTTGATGCCGCCAGCGGTCACGCCCATCGTCAGCATGGTCTGGATGAACTGCTGCTTGAAGGCGTCAGCCAGCGTCAGCTCGTCCTGCGTCAAGCCTGCCTTCAGCTCGGCGGCGTTCTGGCCCAGGCCGGTGGCAGTCTCGGTGATGTTCTCGGTGGCGACCGAGGTGGCCTTCTCCAGATACCCAGCCAGCTTCGCGCCCTTGGCGGTCTTGGCCGGGGCGGCGAATGCCTTGAGAAAGATGGCGTTGCTGATGGCCTCGGGCACGGCCTCCCACGCGCCGTACTCGACGGCGGCGGCGTTGAATTTCTTCTTGGCCTCGTTCCACTCTGCGTTGGTCAGGGGCCGGTTGAAGACTCGCTTGGAGTCGTCGTTGAGCTTGTCGCGCAGGCGGTTGAGGAAGTCGTCCTTGCTGGCGCGGTAGGCCACAGCGCCGGATGTGCCCATGCCTGCGGCCACCTGGCCATACGGGCCTGCGGGTGTGGCGGCAGCGCCAGCGGCGGCAGAGGCCACCATCGTGGTCAGGCTGTAGCCCAGGCTCTTGCCCAGGCCCATGAAGCCTTGGTAGTTGGGATCCTTCTTGTCGAGGCCCAGGCGCTCGGGCACGTTGGGGATGAAGATGTCCTTGGACTCGTCGCCCAGGTAGGTGATCATCTTGTCCACAGTGCCGGTGTCCACGGCGTTCTCGATGTCGCCAGCGCGGTAGGTGCGCAGTGCAGCCTCGGCCATGCCCTTGGGGATGTCCAGCAGGCCCTCGAAAACGTAGGGCGCAGCCTCGGTCACAGCTTTGATCGGTGCCCGGCCTTCCGGGTTGAACATGGGCTGGCCAGACGGACGGCCACCCATGATGCCGCGCACGCCCACGGCCTCCTTCATGCGGCGGTATGCCTCATCGACGGAGATGTTCTGCTCTTTGGCGATCTGCCGGGCGGTGTACTCGTTGGCGGCCTTGGCGCGGTCGCCTGGCACCAGGCTCAGGAATCGCTCCCACAGAGTCGGCTCGTAGGGGCGTAACTCTGGGCCGGTCGGTTTGGCTCGGGGCGGCGGCGCAGGTTCGCCGGGCGCACCGATGGCCCCCATCACCTGTTCTTCAGGCGAGAGGATCGGCGCGGCAGGTTCGATTGGCTCAAATTTGAGAGGGACGAACTGGAAGTCTTGGTCTTGATCCTTGATCTCAGACAGGGGTACGAATTGCATTCATCACCTCATCATTGTTTGGCGTACCCCAGTAGCGTACCGTCTTTTCCTTTGATCTCCCAGCCTTTGCCTGCGACAAACGCACCGACCGTGCTGCCAGACGGTGCGCCCTTGATCTTGCTGATGTCCGGCGCTCTGTTGCCTGCCGGAGCTGCTGCTGGTGCAGCAGGTGCAGCAGGTGCGCCACCGCCGCCAGCTGCCGTACCAGCCGATGCCAACTCTCGGGCACGCTGGTTGATCAGCTCCTGACGGTATTTCGACGCCGCAGCGCCAGTCGGATCGTCCTTCTGGAGCTTGCGGTACTGACGCGCTTCGGGCGATGCCATCTTGCCCAGGGTCTTGTCCACGCTGTCCTGCGCCTGATTGGCGTAGCGCTCGGTGATGCCGGAAGCCTGCACGGCCTGGGCACCAGCGGCGATGTTGGCCTGCGTTGCGGCACGGCCAGAGGCAAAACCGTACTCTTGGAAGAACGTGCGGTAGCCCTCGTCGCGGATCACTTCGTCCGGGCGCTTGTCGCCACCGGCTTTCTTCATGGCCAGGTAGTTGTCGGCGTACTTGGCACCGAGCTGGCTGTCCTTGGCGATGTCCCTCTTTAGCTCTCGGTCGAGGTAGGACTCGTACAACTTGGAGCCGCCCTGGATGTCTTGCAACTCCTCGCTTCGGCGGGTCTTGGCTGCCTCGGCTGCCGTCTTGAGGTCGAGCATCTTCTGGGCCTGCTGGGACTTCACGTCCTCGCCATAGCCCTTGACGGCCTCCTGCGTGCCCTTGCCGATGTTGGTGAGGGCGTAGGGGGACTCGCCGCCCATGATGCCCAGGCCAGCTTGAAGCGCACGCATCCAGCCCTGCTGGGCAATGTCCTGCTTGGACAGGCTGCCCTTCTTGACGGCCTCGCGGTATGCCTGCTCCTCGGGGGATTCGACACGCGCACCGGCAGTGAGATCCTTGTACTGCTGGATGAACTCAGCCAGGCTGGCCGGGCCTTGGCCGGGCGGCTTGGGTTGCAGCTCCTCTTTCAGCACGTTCAGGCCGCCAGGTGTCTCGACAAACGAGCCTTCCTCGCCGTTGAATGCCACGATGCCCCCGGCCTGGAAGTTCTGGCCTTGGAACATCTGACCCGTGGGAAGTCCGGCCACGCCTGCCTCGGCTGGCGCTGCCTGCGGCTGCGCTTGAGGCGGCATCTGCATGGGCGCTTGCGCTTGGGCACCGGGAGCTGCCTGCGGCATTGCACTGGGCAATCCGGGCGGCATCTGCGGAGCTTCTGCTTGGGCGTTCGCCTGCATGGCCTGTTCGATCACGGTGGGCACACGGCCACCTTGCTGCTGCATCTGGGCGGCAGCACGCATGTTCGCGGCTTCCTTGGCCATCCGCGCCTTCTCGCTGATGACCACCGGCACGACATCGGCAGGGATCTGCCCCATCTGTGCCAGTCGGATGATTTCGTTCTGTGGCAGCGCAGCCAGATCGGTGACCGACTGCTGGTTGGCCTTTTGGACTTTCAGTGCGTCAAGGATGCTCATGTGGGGCCTTTACTGCGGACGGTTGATCAGGTTGTACAGGCTCAGGCCAGACAGCCCCATACCGGCCAGCTGAGATGCGAAGCTCGGTGGCGGCGTGGTGGTCGCCTG
>JACCDS012078966.1_pt1 | contig 21187 bp, 21 predicted proteins | sample 7446441 | NCBI WGS metagenome assembly JACCDS01 (sample SAMN15323445, study PRJNA562643) | freshwater metagenome | isolation source: river surface water | place: USA:Blue River Watershed | collected 2017-08-17 | reverse complement strand
TCGACGGCGTCGTGCAGGGCTTCGTCGTCACGGCGACGGACATCACCCGCGTGCAGGAGGCCCGTCTGCTGGCCGATCAGGTGTTCAAGGTCAGCCCGGTGGCCAAGCTCGTTGTCGACGAGCGCGGCCGCATGGTGCGCTGGAACCCGGCGGCCCAGCGGCTGCTGGGCTACACGGAGGACCGCCTGAACGGGCTGCCCATCGAACAGCTGGTGCCGGCGGACCGTCGCGCCCGGCACGACATGCTGCGGCGTGGCTACATGGCGGCGCCTGCGCACCGCGCGATGGGGGCGGCAGGCGCGTTCCCGCTCGTACGTGCCGATGGCACGGTGGTGGAGGTGGAGGTTGACATCAGCCCCGTGCCAATGGGCGGGCGGCCCGCCGTCATCGCCTGCATCCGCGAGGTGGCGATGTCGCCGCATGCGCTGCAGCGGCTGGACCTGGCGGTGCAGGCGCGCACCGCCTTCCTGGCACAGATGAGCCACGAGATGCGCACGCCGCTGAATGCCATCCTCGGCATGTCGCAGTTGCTGGAACTGGAGTCGCCGACGCGCCAGCAGATGGACCGGCTGCGCCGCATCGAGGAGGCCTGCAACCTGCTGCTGGGCATCGTCAACGACGTGCTCGACTACTCCAAGATGGAGGCGGGCGGGCTGCACCTGGAGATCGATGACTTCACCGTCGGCGAGCTGCTGGACCGCAGCGTCGCCATGGTGAGCGACAAGGCCAAACTCAAGCAGCTGAGCTTGCGCACCGAGATCGCACGGGGCGTGCCCGGCCGGCTCGCGGGCGACGTGCGGCGCATCGAGCAAATCCTCGTGAACTACCTGTCCAATGCCGTGAAGTTCACGCACGCGGGCGAGGTGCTGGTGGCGGTCAGCAGCAGCCCGGCACCCGATGAGCGCGTGATGCTGAAGGTCGAAGTGACCGACACCGGCGTGGGCATTGCCGTCGAAGACCAGAGCGAGCTGTTCAAGCCGTTCCGCCAGGTGCAGCAGGGCCACGCGCGCCTGTACGGCGGCACGGGGCTGGGCCTGTCGATCTGCCGGCAGCTGGCGCGCGCCATGCAGGGTGACTGCGGCGTGCGCAGCTCGCCGGGGGCGGGCAGCACGTTCTGGTTCACCGTGCAGCTGGCCGTGGCGCGGCCGCGCACGGGCGCGCCGGCACCGACCTTGGCGGAGGACTCGTCCCAGGTGCGGGCCTTCTGTGCGGGCAAGCGGGTGCTGCTGGTGGAAGACAACGAGGTCAACCGCCTCGTCATCCACCAGCTGGCCGAAAACGTCGCCGGGCTGCAGGTCACCGAGGCCGAGAGCGGCATGGAGGCCTTGCAGCTGGCGGCGCGGCAGGTGTTCGACCTGGTGCTCATGGACATCCAGATGCCGGGCATCGACGGCATCGAGACCACCCGGCGTCTGCGCCAGTTGCCGGGCTATGCCGCCGTGCCGGTGTTTGCGCTTTCGGCCAATGTGCAGGGCGAGGACGTGACCGCCTGCATGAACGCCGGCATGAACGGCCATCTGGGCAAGCCGCTGGTCATCGCGCAGCTGCTGGCCGTGCTCGTCTCGCTGTGGGGCGGGGCCGCGCCGGGGGGCGTCACTGCGGCGGGCGGCGATAGCCCTGGTAGGTGAGGACGATGGCGACGCCGATCAGCAGCGCCTGCGGCAGCAGCGTCGCCGTGCCGGCTCCTGCCGTGGCGGCGCGGTAGTGGCTGGCCGCGAACAGACGCACCAGGCCCAGCGCGAGCGAGAACCAGCCGGTCAGCGTGACCAGCACCACCCACGAGCGCGACCAGCGGTTGTGCGCACGCACGATGGCCAGGCCCGCCACGAACAGCAGCGCGCCCGACAGGTAGACCCCTGACGGCACCTGGCCCTCATACAGCCCGGCCTGCACGAATGGCAGCTCGGCCAGCACCAGCGCCAGCAGCGTGGGGCCGACGAGTGCGGCGATCTTGCGGGACAGCGCCAGGTCGGCCTTGGGGTCCATGGGGTGACTGCAGTTGGCGAGTTCGGGGCTGCCTGTTTACCACGTGGCGTCCCGCGGCCTGTCCCTCTCCTGCCATTCGCCGGCCATGCCGTCGATTCGTCGGAATGTCTTTCGGCCCAGGCCGGGTGCCCGCCTAGCATCCGCCCCGATTTGTTCAGGGAGGCGACATGACGCGCGACGAGGTGTTGGTGGCCCGGGGGCTGCGCAAGGCTTACGGAGACCGGCTGGCGGTGCAGGAGGTCAGCCTGGCGCTGCGGGCCGGCGAGGTGTTGGGCCTGCTGGGGCCCAACGGCGCCGGCAAGTCGACCACGGTGGGCATGATCTGCGGCCTGACCACGCCCGATGCCGGCACCGTGACGCTGGCCGGCGGCGTGAGCCTGGCCTCCGACGAAGCCGGCTACAAGCGCCGCATCGGCCTCGTGCCGCAGGACATCGCGCTGTACGAGGAGCTGCCCGCACGCATGAACGTGGCGCTGTTCGGCGCGCTCTACGGCCTGGCGCCCGAGCAGCTCAAGCGCCGCACCGACGAGGTGCTGGCCATGGTGGGCCTGACCGACCGCGCCAACGACAGGCCGGCCACCTTCTCCGGCGGCATGAAGCGGCGGCTGAACATCGCTTGCGCGCTGGTGCACGACCCCGAGGTCCTGCTGCTCGACGAACCGACGGCCGGCGTCGACCCGCAGAGCCGCAACGCCATCTTCGACAACCTGGAGATGCTGAAGGCCGCGGGCAAAGCGCTCATCTACACGACGCACTACATGGAAGAGGCCGAGCGGCTTGCCGACCGGCTGGTCATCGTCGACCACGGCCGCGTCGTCGCGAGCGGCACGCAGGCCGAGCTGTTCGCGCGGCTGCCGGCCGCGCAGACGCTGCATGTCGAGATCGCCGGCGAGCCGGACGACGCCGCACTGGCCGGGCTGCCGGGTGTGACGCGTACCGGCCAGCGGCTGGACATCCGCGTGACCGACATCGGCCGCGACACCGGCCCCGTGCTGGCCGCGCTGGCCGAACGCGGCGTGCAGGTGCGCGGCCTGGCGTCGGCGCGCGCAACGCTCGAAGACGTGTTCCTGACCCTGACCGGTCGCCAACTGCGCGATTGAAGGACCGACCCATGCAAGCCTTGCTCGCCCTTGTCCGTGCAGAGATCCGACTGCACTTCTCCAACCGCCGCGCCGTGCTGCTCAGCATCGTCGCGCCCATCCTCATCGCGGCCTTCTTTGGCAGTCTCTTCGGCGGCGGCAGCCCGATGGCGGGCATCGCCGTGGGCGTGGCCGACCAGGACGGCAGCCCGCTGTCGCAGCGTGTCGTCGCCGCGCTGCAGGCCGAGTCGTCGCTGAAGACGACCGTCGGCAGCGAACCCGAACTGCTGGCGCAGGTGCGCGCTGGCAAGCTGCGCGCTGTGGCCGTGCTGCCGGCGGGGCTGGGCACGCGGGCCGGCCGCGCGCTGTTCGGCTCTGGCGCCAAGCCCGAGATCGCGCTGCATTACGACCCCTCCCAGGCCAGTGCGCTGGCCGTCGTGCGCGGGCTGCTGGCGCAGACGCTGATGCAGGAGGTCAGCCGTTCGACCTTCAGCCCCGCAGGCATGGACGACATGCAACGCCGTGTGCGCGAGTCCACCGGCATGCCGGCCGAGCGGCGCGAGGCGTTCGCGACGATGTTCGACGCCATCGGCAAGGTGCAGCAGGCCGATGCGGCTGCCTCGGCCACGTCGGCTTCACAGGCCGGCGGCCTGTCCATGCCCTACACGACGCGCGAGATCGAGGCCGTGCAATCTGCCGCCAACGCCACGCCCGTGGCCTACAACAGCTACGCCCACTCGTTTGCCGGCATGGGCGTGCAGTTCATCCTGATGGCCGGCATCGACATGGCCGTGGGCCTGCTGCTGATGCGCCGGCTGGGGCTGTGGAAGCGGCTGCGCGCCGCACCGCTCAGCCGGCTGCAGCTGCTCGGCAGCCGCGTGGTGGCCAGCGCGCTGATCTCGTTGATCGTGTTCGCCGTCATCTACGCCGTTGCCATCGTCGGCTTCGGCGTGCGTGTGCTGGGCAGCCCGGTCGGCTTGCTGCTGGTGCTGGTGTGCTTTGCGCTGCTGACGGCCAGCTTCGGCCTGCTGGTTGCGTCGCTGGGCCGCACGCCCGAGGCCACGCGCGGCCTGGCCATCCTGGCCACGCTGTTGATGGTCATGCTGGGTGGCGCCTGGGTGCCGTCGTTCATCTTCCCGGCGTGGCTGCAGACGGTGTCGCTGGCGGTGCCCACGCGTTGGGCGGTGGACGCGCTGGACGCGATGACCTGGCGGGGCCAGCCGCTGGCCGAGGCGCTGCTGCCCTGCGCCGTCATGCTGGGTTTCGGCGCAGCGTTCGCGGGGCTGGCGATCTGGCGCTTTCGCTGGGAGGAGTGAAGCGCAGGCCGGCCACGTCCAGCGCGCACTGCCAGGTCTGGATGAGGTCCATCGCCTCGCCCTCGGCGTGCCAGGTGGCCAGCGTGGCGGCGTCTGCGTGGCGGGTGAGCAGCGCGTCCAGCCGCTCGCGGTCGGCCGCCTCGTTGGGCTGGCGGCTCTCCTGCCCGCGGTCGCGGTAGGCGCGGTCGGCGGCCCCGGCCAGTTGGCCGGCGCGGCGCCAGTCGCCGCCAAGGCCGTGCAGCAGCGCCAGCGCGTCGAGCGCGCACCACAGGTTGTCGGCGGCGATGCGGCGCTGGCGGCTGGCGCACTCCGAGACGATTTCCTGCGCGCGGGTCAGGTTGCCTTGCGCCACCAGCGCGCCGATGAGGTTGCCCAGCACGCTGAACTCGGCCGGCGATGAGCCGTCGTTCGGCACCAGCGGCAGCAGCGCCTCGCTGCGGGCGACGGACTGGCTCAGGTCACCCGCCGCGCGTTCGACGTCGGCCAGGTTGGTGCCGGCGCGCAGCACGCCCTCCACATCGCCGTCGCGCTGGCACAGCGCCAGCACCGACAGCAGCAGCGCGCGGGCGCTGCGCGTGTTGCCGGCGGTCAGGTCCAGCGTGGCCTCGGTGGTGCGCCCGCGTGACAGCACGTTGGACGGCCAGCGCGGGTCCTCCACGGCCTTGGCCAGCGCCATCGCGCGGCGTGCGTCGGGGTTGTCCACGCGCCAGTTGAACGCGTACTCCGACCACGCCAGGTACTGGCCGCGTGCGTCGCCCAGCGCCTCGAACAGGCGCGCGGCGCGCTCGGCGGCTGCGCGGGCGCGCTGCGGGTACTCGGTGCTGTTGGCGCGGCTCATGCCCTCCCAGAACCGCGCCGCCACGCGGTCCGGGGTCTGCGGCGTGACGTGCTGTGTGAGCAGCTCGCCGCGCGTGCGCGCCTCGGCGTGCTGCAGCAACGCCAGCCACAGCGGCCAGCCGCTGGCGTAGAGCGCGATGGCGGCGCCGGGCGCGGCACCGAGCGCAAGGTCGATCGCGTGGCGCAGGTTGTCGATCTCCGGCGCCCAGCGCGCCGTCCAGGCTGTCGGCGGCGTGCACCAGTGCTCGTCGAAGCTGCCCTCGAACAGCCGGCACATGCCGTGGATGAAGCCCAGCTGCACCTGCTCGGCCTCGCCGGACTGCGCCAGTTTGTCCTTGGCGAACAGCCGCCCCGTTTCGAGCAGTCGGTAGCGCGGTGCGTGGGCGCGGTCCAGGCTCACGAGCGACCGGTCGACGAGATCGAGGATGACCTCGACGACGCGGCAGCTCGTCATCGCCTCGTCGGCCAGGCAGTCGGCGGCCCAGTCCAGGTCGAACGAGCCGGGGAACACCGACAGCCGCCGGAACACGCGCTGCTCGGCCTCGTTGAGCAGGCCGTGGCTCCAGTCCAGCGCTGCGGCCAGCGCGTTGTGCCGCGACGGCTGGGCCTGTGACGGCGGCGCCAGCAGGCTCAGGCGCTGGTGCAGCCGCGCCGCTAGGCCCGCGATGCCCAGCGACGGCAGGCGAGCGGCGGCCAGCTCGATCGCCAGCGCATTGCCGTCCAGCTCGCGGCAGATGCCGGCAGCCAGGGCGGTGCTGTGCTCATCCCATTGCAGCGAGCTGCCGGAGCCGGCGGCGCGCTGTGCCAGCAGTTGCAATGCATCGCATCCGCGCGCCTCGGCGGTGCTGGCGTCCTCGGCCGGCAGCGCCAGCGGGCCGAGCCGGTAGACCTGCTGCGTCGCCGCGCGCAGCGGGATCTGGCTGGTGACGAGCAGTGTGAGCTGTTCCGTCTCCTGCACCAGTGCTTGCGCGATGCGCGCCGTCTCGTCGAGCAGGTGCTCGGCGTTGTCCAGCACGACGAGCATGCGCTGCGACTTCAGCTTGCGCACGACGGCGTCCAGCGGCGCGTCGTCGCCTGCGAGCTTGATGCCCAGCACGCGCGACAGCAGCGCGGCGACCTGCGCCGGCTCGGTCAGCGGCGCCAGCTCCACCCAGAACACGCCGTCGACAAAGCGCGCAGCCAGCTGGCGCGCGGCCGCCAGCGCCAGGTGCGTCTTGCCCACGCCCGCGGCGCCGCACAGCGTGACCAGCGGTTGCGCAGTCAGCAGCGCCGCCAGCTCGGCCAGCTCGCGCTGCCGGCCGATCAGTGCCGGCACGCGCGCCGACAGGTTGCCCGGCGCAGCGGGGGCGGCGGGGCGCGGGGCTTCGCGGCGGGCGCCGTCGGCCTCGGTCAGCGGCACGGCGAAGCGGTAGCCCACACCGGCGATGTTGGCGATGGCGCGCGCGCCCACCAGCTTGCGCAGCTGCGCCACCTGCACGGCGATGTTGTTGTCTTCGACGACGACGCCGGCCCACACGCGCTGCATCAATTCGTCCTTGCTCACCAGCCGGCCGTTGCGCTGCACCAGCAGGGCCAGCACATCGAACGCGCGGGCGGTGACGGCCAGCGGCTCGCCGAAGCGCAGCAGCTGGCGCTCCTGCGGGCGCAGCAGGAAATCGCCGAAGCGGTACTCGGCCTGCAGCGGCGCGTCCGGCGCTTCGGCCTTCAGTGACAGGGGCGGGGGCGCGGTGGATTTCATCGGCAATTCATACCCGTTTAAGGACGCATCGGGGGCGTCGCGCCGAGCATGCAGGCTCTTCAACCCGAGGAGCATTCATGCCCAAGTTCGTCATCGAGAGAAACATTCCCGGCGCCGGCCAGCTGACGCCGCAAGACCTCAAGGCCGTGTCGCAGCGCTCGTGCGCCGTGCTCAACAGCATGGGCCCCGGCATCCAGTGGATACAGAGCTACGTCACGGACGACCGCCTCTACTGCATCTACCTGGCGCCGGACGAGGCCGCCATTCGCCGCCATGCCAGCGAGGGCGGGTTCCCGTGCGACAAGGTGTCTCAGATCCGCACCGTCATCGACCCGTCGACCGCCGAGTGAGGATTAGACGGCAGCCGCCTGCGCCACGGGTTCGTGAAAGATCACGTGGCGACATGGCATCGATGCTGACGCGCCCGTTGCGATGACGCAGCCCGACCGCCGCCACCTCGCGCAGTTCAGCCGTTTGCTGGACGAGCTCATGGATCTCGACCAGCCCGGCCGCGAGCGGCGGCTGAGCGAGGTCGAGCCACGGCTGGCGGCGCCACTGCGCGCAGCGCTGCGCACGGACGCATCGGGATTTCTCAGCGGCACGCTGATGCGCGGGCCGCTGCAGCCGGCGCTGGTCGGCCAGTGCATCGGCCCTTACTGCATCGAGGCGCCGCTGGGCGCCGGTGGCAGCGGCTCGGTGTGGCGGGCGCGCCGTGTCGACGGGCCGGGCGAGCCACCCGTGGCGATCAAGCTGCTGCACCTGTCGCTGCTCGGCCAGGCCGCGGCGCTGCGCTTCCGGCAGGAGCGGGCCATCCTCACGCGGCTCGCGCACCCGCACATCGCCCGCTTGCTGGACGCCGGCGAGACGCCCGACGGCCAACCCTACCTGGTGCTGGAGCATGTCGACGGCCTGCCGATCGACCAGCACTGCGACGCGCGCGCTCTGAGCGTGGCCGCGCGGCTGGCGTTGGCCGGCCAGCTGATGGGCGCGCTGACGCATGCGCACGGCCACGGCGTCGTGCACCGTGACATCAAGCCCGGCAACGTCCTCGTCACGCGCGCCGGCCACGTGAAGCTGCTGGACTTCGGCATCGCCCAGTGGCGCGAGGGGCCGGCGTGCCCTCAACACCCGCTGACCGCCGAAGGCCGCCCGGTGCTGACGCCGGGCTACGCCGCGCCCGAGCAGTGGCGCGGGCTGCCCGCCACCGTGGTGACCGATGTCTACGCCGTCGGCATGCTGCTGCACGAGCTGCTGTGCGGCCGCAGCGCAGGCGGCCAGGCCATCGGGGCAAGTTCGGCGATCCGCCGCTTGCTGCACGGCGAGCCGCCGCGCATGGCCGGCGTGCTGCCGGCCGCCGCCGTGGCGGCAGCGCGTGGCACCCAACCCGCTGCGCTGCGGCGGCAGTTGCAGGGCGACCTGCAGCGCGTGGTCTCGACGGCGCTGCGCCGCCGGCCCGCCGAGCGCTATGCGTCCATCGCAGCGCTCGCGGCCGACGTGCAGCGCTGCCTGCGCGGCGAGCCGGTGCTGGCGCGGCCGGACTCGTGGGTGGACCGCTGGGCGGGCGCCATGCGCCGCCACTGCATCGGCGCCGTCATCGCGCTGCTCAATCTCGGCCTGGGGCCCGACTGCTCATGACCCCGTTGTTCGATTCGCTGTACGGCGAGCTGTGCCGGCTGGCGCGCCGCGAGGTGCGCCGCAGCGGCGGGCAGCATCTCGTCGGCACCGGCACGCTGGTGCACGAGGCCTGGCTGGGCATCGCGCGGCGCAGCCCGCTGGCGTTCGAGGCGCCCGGCCCCTTCCTCGCCTACGCGGCACGCACGATGCGCGGCCTGATGATCGACCGGCTGCGGGCGCGCGGTGCGCACAAGCGTGGCGGCGGTGTCGTCGTCACGTCGCTGGACACGCAGCACCTCGACGAAGCGCCGCCCGCCGAGCCGCCGGACCTCGCCCGGCTCGCCGAGGCGATGGAGGAGCTGGCCGCCATCGAGCCCGAGCTGGCCGATGTGGTGGACCTGAAGTTCTTCTGCGGCTTCACGCTGGAGGAGATCGCGGTGATGAAGCGGGTGTCCGGCCGCACCGTGCAGCGCCAGTGGGAGAAGGCGCGCCTGCTGCTGCAGCACGCCATGCGCTGAGCCGCTCAAGGCGCCAGCGCCACCTTCAGCAGCAGGCCCGCGCCGGCCAGGCCCAGCGCCGCCAGCGTGATCTGGCGGTAGCCCACGTCGCCCGTGCGCCGGTAGATGGCGATGCCGGCGCCGTTGCCCAGCAACGCGACCGGCGCGGCGGCGGCCAGGATCATCCAGAAGCTGTGACTGAACAGCTGCGGCCGCGCCAGCGCGAGCACGGCCAGGCCCACCAGCTGCATCCACAGGATGAAGGGCTGGGTCAGAGCCCGGCCCTGCTGCTTGCCGACGCCATGCAGGCTGTTCCACACCAGCAGCGCCGAGCCCGGAAATGCCGAGAAGCCGCCGACGATGCCGCCCGCTGCGCCGACGAGAAAGGAGCGCTGCGGGCTGGGCGCGCGCTCGGCCAGCCGCAGCGTCGCCGGCTTGAACAGCGCCCACGCCGCATACGCGACGAGCAGCCCGCCCAGGCACGCCGTCAGTTCCGCCGCGCCGGCGGCGGCCAGGATCTGCAGGCCGAGCGGCATGCCGACGGTGCCGCCGACGAGATAGGGCAGCACGCCGTCGCGCCGGTGCCAGGGGCCGGCGTGGCGGCGCAGTTCGCCCCACAGCGAGCCGAGGCTGAAGGCCTGCGTCAGCAGCGACAGCGCCATCAGCACCGCGATGCCCAGCTGCGGCGGCAGCACCAGCAGGCTCAGGCAGCCGATGGCCGAGAAGCCGAAGCCCGACAGGCCGCTGAAGACCGCGGCGGTCATGTAGATGGCCGCCAGCGTCAGTGCGGCGGCGGGGGTGACGAGACAGGTGAAGTCGAAGAAGGGTGACATGGCGGTGACTGCAGGTGCGCCGGACCCGTGGCACCGCGGCGCGGGCCATTGCCGATCCGGCCCCCTGGAGATCGCAAACCCCGCCGCAAAGCCGCCAGGCTGCTGCGATTCGTGGGGGGTGTGTCCGGTTTTGCGCCGGGTCTCCGATCTGTCCGAGGCGAGCCCGCCTCGGCGCGGGCCGCACATCGACAACCCATCGCAGGACCCCCATGAACATCACGATCCCTGTCGGCGCGCTGCGGCGTGCCTCCTTTCGCGGCCTCGTTCGCGCCACGGCGCTGGCGCTGCCGATCGCCCTCTCCTCAGCCGCGCCGGCGGCAGACCTGGCCCCGCCGGACGGCCACCACCACGGCGATGACGCCCTCTCGTCGCCGCTCGTCAACAAGGTGCGCAGCGCGACGCGGCGCTACCTGGACATCAACGTCGCGCTCGGCGAGGGCTGGGTGCAGGCCACGCCCTGCGTCAGCGGCCCCAGCGAGGGCGCGATGGGCGTGCACTTCCTCAAGCCTGACCGCCTGCACGACGGCATGCTGAAAGCCGAGGAGCCCGAACTGCTCATCTACGAGCCACAGCGTGGCGGCAGCTACCGCCTCGTCGGCGTGGAGTACCTCGTGCTCGCCAGCGAATGGGCGGGCCGCAACCCGCCCGGCTCGGCGCCGTCGGTGGACGGCCACCTCGCCAACTTCGTCGGCGAGCCCAACCGCTACGCGCTGCCGGCGTTCTACGAACTGCACGTCTGGGCCTGGGAGGAGAACCCCAGCGGCAGCTTCTCCGACTGGAACCCGCGCGTGTCCTGCGAGCGGCAGCCGACGTCGCCGCGCGGCTGACCGGTTCAGGCCATCGGCCGCTGGTTGTCGAGCGCGCGGGCTTCGGTGTCGTGCAGCTCGACGAGCGTCAGCAGGCCGGCGTCGTCGGCTCCATCGCCCAAGGTCTCGACGTAGCGGCAGGCGGCATAGGCTTCGGCCTGTTGTTCGTAGTGCCGCACCCAGGCCTCGCGCGCCGGCAGGCGCTCGGGGTTGATGGGCCACACGCCGGGGCTGGGCTTGAGGCGGCCGGCGATGCCGATGCGCCAGGGCTTGGCCGTGAGGCGGGCGCGGAAGCAGCGCTGGTTCTGGCACATGCGGGCGTAGAGCGGGTCGGCGCCGATCGCCTGGAAGAAGTCTTGTGCTGCCGGCGCAGCAGGGTCGAATCGTGCGTGGGTGGCGATCAACCGCAAGCCGGCGGGCGTTTCATAGAGGCGCACCCGCCAGTCGGGCAGCCTCGCGACGACGGCTCGAATCTGGTGTCGGGCGCTGTCGGCGGGCGACCTTCGGAACCGCTTCAGCCGGAACAGCATGGACGCCAGCAGCGTTGTGCCGACAGGCATCACGACGAGCCCAGCCAGCAGCGCCGGCCAGACGCTGTACTTGGCGACCACGTAGCCGAGCAGTGCCAGCGTGATGATGGCGCCGGCCACGAACAGGCGAAAACCGGGTTTGGTCTCGAAATCCACATCCGCGATCAGCAGGTCCGGCACATTCAGGCAGCGAGCGCCGTAGGCGTTGCGTGTGATGACGGCCTCGCCGTGGCGGGCCAGTACCTCCTCGCGGATGGGCACGCCATCGGCGCCGTTGTAGGCCAGTTTGCGCTCGCGGCGCGGCACCGTGTCGCCACTGGCCGCGCGCTGCGCCGCCTCGGTCACGCGCAACTGGGCCTGGGCTTGTGCATCCGCCGCGCTGCTGTCGGACCAGCCGAAACGCCGCAGCGTGATGTCACGGCCCTTCACGCGGGCGGTGGTGCGGGCCTCGGCCCAGTAGCTCGGAACGATCATTGTTTTCTCCCTGCCGCAGCGCACTCCTCGGTGCGCCGGGCCGGGAGATTAGCAAGCGGGGCGGCGCCGGCAGCTCGCAGCGGACGGTGAGTGCCGCCACGGGCCGGCCGTCGACGACGGGCTGGGGATGGCGGCAGGACAACATCCGCCGTTCAGCGGATCGCCGTCACCCAGCGCCCGAAGCGGGGTGCCAGCCGCCAGCCGTCCTCGCCCAGCCAGTCGGCGGCCACCAGCACGTGGTGGGCGCGGCCGATGAGGTTTTCGCGTGGCACGGTGCCGATGAAGCGCGAGTCCTCGCTGTTGTCGCGGTTGTCGCCGAGCAGGAAGTACTGGCCCGCCGGCACGACGCGCTCGGCGAAGTCGCGGCGTGCGGTCACCGCCGGCAGGAACTGCACGGCGTGCGGGTGGCCGGCGAGGTCTTCGGTGGTGCGCACGGCGTCGACGACCCAGCCGGGCGCGAGGGTCTCGCCGTGTGTCTGCGCGCCGGTGTAGGCCAGCGCGTGGCCGTTCAGCACCACCTGGCCCTCCTTCACCGCGACGCGGTCGCCCGGCAGGCCGACGATGCGCTTGATGAGCCGCGTGCCACCGGCGGGCGAGCTGAGCGTGACGACGTCGCCGCGCTGGGGCTCGCCCAGGTGGAGCAGCACGACATCGGTCAGGGGCAGCTTGAGGTCGTAGGCCAGCCGGTTGACGAGCACGACGTCGCCCTCCAGCAGCGTCGGGCGCATGGAGCCGGAGGGAATGGGGTTCCAGTCGGCCACGGCGGTGCGCAGCAGCGCGAAGCTGGCCATGAAGACGAGGAAGCCGCGGTTGGCCTTGAGGGTGTTGAGGACCTGGTTCTTCATGCAGCCATGCTGTCACCGCCGCTGCGTCGGAAGCGGCGGCCTGCGGCGAATGGCGCAAGCCGTGAGGTGAATGGTGCCCGGCGGCGGCGGCTGACGTGCAGGCATCATGCGCCCACTTAAAAAGTAGGGAGTGTGGAGATGTTGTCTATCTTTGGTGCGGCCATCAGCTTGCCGTTTTTGATGCTGGGCCTGCTGATCTCGGCCATTCCGGTTTGGATGGCCGCCAAGATCGTCGGCGCCGGTCACCAGGAGCTCTGGCGGGCCGCGCTGGCTCTGGTGTTGGCCACGACGGCGGCCGTGGCCGTCGTGATGGTGTGCGTCAAGCTTCACGCCGTCCTGTGGGGCGTCCTGTTGATGCTGGTGACGGTGGTGGTCGTGTTCGCCAAGGTGCTGGACCTTTCCTACCTCGGGGCCTTCATCCTGTGCATTCTCAGCGCGGCTCTCCAAGTTGCCGTGTCCAAGTTGCTGGTGGCACTGTTCGGCGGCTGATCGCACCGCGCCGCACTATGCTCACCCGCTTCGGGAGGTAGCCGTCTTCATGGCGGCAAGGGCACCGCTTGCGCAAATCAACGCTTTCGTACGCCGAGGCCGGCGTGGTCACGGCCATCTGCTTCGGCCTGTTCATCCTCGTGGCTTTGCAGGCGATGGGGGCCGGCTTCCCCGACGCGCAGTTCACCGACGCGGGCAATTTCAACCTGGTGGGGCTGGAACTGGTGCTGGGCGCCTGTGCGCTGCTGTACCTGCGCGGCCGCGGCTTCGACATCGGCTCGCTCTACCCGGCGCCGACCTGGTCGGGCAGCCTGCTCGGGTTGGGCGTGTGTGCGCTGTGCGTGGTGGCGGCCTGGGTGGCCATGGCGCTCTTCCACACGCCGGGGCCGGCGGAGATGGTGGACATCTCGTTCGCAGCCGTGTCCCCGGCATCGGCCGTGGCGCTGGCGGTGGTCAACGGCAGCTATGAGGAGATCTTCCTGCTGGGCGTGCTGGTGCGCGGCCTGCGTGGATTCGGGCTGTCGGTCGCCGTGGGCCTGCCGCTGCTGGTGCGGGTGCTGTATCACGTCTACCAGGGGCCGCTGGGCGTCGTGTCGGTGGCGGCGGCTGGCCTCGTGATGACGCTCTCCTATGTCGCCACCGGGCGGCTCTGGCCAGCGGTGCTGGCCCACATGCTGCTCGACCTGCTGCCGATGGTCTGACCGGCGCGGCCAGCGTCAGGCCGGCGGGTCCTTCAGGCGGGTGCGCGACACGGCGGTCATGATGCCGATGCCGGCCACGATGAGGCAGGCGATGGCGACATAGGTGGCGGCCAGGCCGGCGGCGAGCAGGGCCCAGGCGACGCCGCCCAGCAGCACCGCGAGACCAAAGATGTACAGAGCGAAGGACATGGGCTCTCCGAGAAAGTCGGGGTGGGGGTCACTCTAGGTCGCCCGTTTGCGCCGCCGGGTCGGACGGTGCGGTGGCGCGCCGTAGGCCCCCGCTGACCCGACACGCCGGTGCGTGCCGTCACGGGCCGCCGGCCGGCCCGGCTACCGTGGCGGCCCTGGATTCCCGAACTTGGAGGAGGCGGTCATGGTCCGCAAATCAATGGCTGCCCAGGCCATCGCGTTGGCGATCTGCCTGGGACTGACGTTCGCGGCGGCGGCGCTGGGCGCGGTGGCGTCGGCCGCAGCGCCGGCCTTCTACGCGCAACTCGACCAGCCGGCCTGGGCGCCGCCACCGTCGGTGTTCGGGCCGGTGTGGTCGGTGCTGTACCTGATGATGGGCATCGCCGCCTGGCTGGCGTGGCGTGCGCAGGCGCCGCGCCGCGTGCTGGCGCTGTATGCGGGGCAACTGGCCGTCAATGCGCTGTGGTCGTGGTTGTTCTTCGGCTGGCATCTCGGCGCGCTGGCCCTGGCCGACGTGCTGCTGCTGTGGGCGCTCATCGCCGCGACGGCCGCCGCCTTCTGGCGCGTGAGCCGCCTGGCCGGCGCGTTGCTGCTGCCCTACCTGGCCTGGGTCAGTTTCGCGACGGCGCTGAACGCCGTGCTGTGGCTGCGCAACCCGGGCTTGCTGTAGCGCGCCGGGCGGGCGCGGCACGGGTATCGGGGGGATGCGGGCGCCTGCAGGTCGGCTGGCCGACAGGCGGCGTCACCTAAACTTCCCAGATGCCGCATTTGCTCGCCCTCGACAGCTCCACCGACACGATGGCCCTGGCCCTCGTGACGCCCGGGCAGACGATGGTTTTCGAAGCCGCGGGCGGCGCCCAGGCGTCGGCGCGGCTGGTGCCGGAGGTGCAGGCGCTGCTGGCGCGTGCCGGCCTGCGCATGGCGCAGCTGGACGCCATCGCCTTCGGCCAGGGGCCGGGTGCCTTCACCGGCCTGCGCACCGCCTGTGCGGCGGCCCAGGGCCTGGCCTTCGGGCTGGGCAAGCCGGTGCTGGCCATCGACAGCCTGATGCTGGTGGCCGAAGACGCGCGCGGCCAGGGTGCCGGCGACGACGTCTGGGTCGCCATGGACGCCCGCATCGGCGAGATCTACGCCGCGCATTACCGCTGGGGCGATGGCGCCTGGTCGGTCGTCGACGCGCCGGCCCTTTATGCGCCCGCCGCGCTGCTCGCCCGCTGGGGCCGGCCGGCCGCCGTGGCCGGTACCGCGCTGACCGCCTATGCCAGCGCCCTGGGTGAGCTGGCCAACGCCTGGCCGCAGGCCCGCTCGCGCGCGGCCGCGCTGGCGGCGCTGGCCTCGGCCGCGTGGGAGCGCGGTGAAACGCTCGACGCAGCGCAGGCGCTGCCCGTCTATGTGCGCGACAAGGTCGCCCTGACGACCGCCGAGCGCGAGCAGAAGGTGGCGTCTTGAGCGCCTTGCTGGAACGCACGCCGCCGCCCTGGGACGCCGCCGACATGCGCGTGCCCGACCTGACCGAGGTCATGGCCGTCGAGCGCCAGAGCTACCCGGTGCCCTGGACGCATGGCAACTTCGTCGACTCGCTGGCCGCCGGCTACCCGGCCGAGGTGCTGCGCGGCCCGGCCCAAGCCGGCTTGAGCCCCTTGGGCGACGGGCAGGGCGCAGCGCGGCCCTGGGGCCACCCGGAGCTGCTGGGCTACTGGGTGGCAATGCCCGGCGTCGACGAAATGCACCTGCTCAACATCACCGTGGCGCCGGCTTGGCAGGGGCGCGGGCTTGCCGTCGCCATGCTGGACCGCCTCGTCGCGTTGTGCCGGGCCAGCGCGCTGCAGCAGCTGTGGCTGGAGGTGCGCGTCAGCAACGAGCGCGCGCGCCAGGTGTACCGCCGCTACGGTTTTGCGGAGGTGGGGCGTCGGCGGGCTTACTACCCCGTGCAGCAGGGGCCGCGTGAAGACGCCGTGCTGATGAGCCTGGGTGTGGCGGTCTGATATGAGCTGGGACGATCGCCAACGGGCCATGCTGGCCGAGATGGGTTATCGGCTGCCCGCGCGGGCGGCCGAGGTGGCCGCGCCCGATGCCCTGGCGCTGCCGGATGCCGAGCCGGCCCCGGTCGCCGTCGTCGAACGGGTGGCTGAACGGGTGACGGAACGGACGACGGAGCGCGTGGTCGAGCGCCCGCCAGCGCCCGTGGCTCCGCCGGCCCCGGCCCCCATGCTCGCGGCCGAGGCCTTGCGCGCGGTGATGCCGTCGCCCGCCGGCTTCGCCGATCTGGATGTGCCGGCACTGCGCGACGCGGTGGCGGGCTGCCGGGCTTGCGGGCTGTGCGAGCAACGCCGCCACGCGGTGTACGGCAGCGGCGCCGAGGTGCAGGCCGACTGGCTGGTCGTCACCGACCCGCCGGATGCCGACGACGACGCGGCGGGCCTGGCGCTGGGCGGCGATGCCGGCCGGCTGCTGGACCGCATGCTGGCGGCGGCCGGTCAGTCGCGCCTGGGCGATGCGCCGACGGTGTTCGTGACGCCGCTGGTCAAGTGTCGCCCGCCGCGTGGCCGCGCGCCGCAGCCGGCGGAGCTGGACGCCTGCGGCGCCGTGCTGGCCCGTCAGGTCGAGCTGCTGCGGCCCCGCCTGGTGCTGGCCATGGGGTTGCAGGCCGCGCGGCGCCTCACGGGCCTGAACGAGCCGCTGGGGCGCCTGCGCGGGCGCGCTCATTCGTGGGGTGGCCTGCCCGTGGTGGTCACCTACCATCCGGCCTACCTCCTGCGTTCGCCCGCCGACAAGGCCGGCGCCTGGGACGACCTCTGCCTGGCCCGCCGGACGATGCCCGCTTCGTGAACGCTCCCACCGAACTCGACCTTGAACAACAGGCGCTGGACGCCGCGCGCTTTCGCATGCTGGCCGACCATGTGCCGGCGTGGATCGCGCTGTACGGTGCGGCCGACCACCGCTGCCAGTTCGCCAACCGGGGCTATGCCGAGGCCTTCGGGCTGACGCAGGCGTCCATCGTCGGCAAGCATTTCAGCGAGATCGTCGGCATGGCCGGCTACGAGCAGGTGCGGCCGCAAGTGGAGCAACTGGTGCGCGAGCTCACGCCCGTGGTCTACGAGCGCACGCTGCTGCAGCCGGGTGGTGACGAGGCCTGCCTGGAAATCCACCTGATCCCGCAGCTCGACGACGCGCAGGTGCTGCGGGGCAGCTGGGTGCTGGTCTACGACATCACGCGCCACCGCCGGGCTGAGCGCCAGTTGCGCGAGTCCGAGGCGAGGCTGGACAAGTTCATGCAGGCGTCTGTGGAGGGCATCCTCTTCCACCGCGACGGCTACATGACCGATGTGAACCAGCCGCTGTGCGAGATGACCGGCTGGTCGGCAGTCGAGCTGATCGGCCAGCATGTGCTGTCTTATGTGACCGAGGACGAGCTGCCCAAGGTGCGCGACGTCATGTTGCAGAGCGACGAGCTGCATTACCAGACCGTCATCCAGCATCGCAGCGGCGCGCGCGTGCCGGTCGAGCTGATCCTGCGCACCGTTGAGCGCGACGGCGAGCAGCTGCGCATGGCCGTTGTGCGCGACATCACCGACCGCCTCGCCAACGAGGCGCGCATCCAGCACCTGGCCCATCACGATCCGCTGACCGGTCTGCTCAATCGGGCGGCATTCATGGAGCGCATGGACGCGCAGCTCGAGCAGGCCCGCCACAGCGGCCGCATGCTGGCGCTGCTGTTCATCGACCTGGACAACTTCAAGCGCGTCAACGATTCGCTGGGTCATCTGGAGGGCGACAAGGTCCTGACGACCGTCTCCGAGCGCCTGGTGGCCGCGCTGCGCGACAGCGACCTGATCGGCCGCTTCGGGGGCGACGAGTTCATCGTGCTGCTCGACGACCTGGACAGCCGCGCCGACATCCTCGTCGTGCTCAAGGCGCTGCTGGACATCGTGGAAGTTCCGGTGCGTGCCGACGGCCGGGCGCTGTCCGTCACGCCGTCCATCGGCGTGGCCGTGTTTCCCGACGACGGCCGGCAGGCGGACGAACTCATCCAGCACGCTGACACGGCCATGTACCAGGCCAAGGCGCGCGGCCGTGCGACCTATCAGTTCTTCGAGCCGGCACTGGCCGCGACGGCCTATGCCGACCTCGTGCTCGAAGCCGAGCTGGCCCAGGGCCTGACGCGCCGCGAGTTCGAGCTCTTCTTCCAGCCCCAGGTCGACGTGGCGACCGGCCGGCTGACGGGCGCCGAGGCGCTGCTGCGCTGGCGCCACCCGCAGCGCGGCCTGCTGGGCCCGGACGCCTTCATCTTCGTCGCCGAGCGCCACCGCCTCATGCTGGCGCTGGGCGAATGGGTGCTCGCCGAGGCGGCCCGCACGGCGCGCCGCTGGCGCGAGCAGGGCGTCACGGCCGGGCGCGAGCCGATGCGCATCGCCGTCAACCTGTCGCGCATGCAGTTCAACCTGCTGGGCTTTGCCGACACCGTGCGGTGCGTGCTCGACGAGGCCGGCGCCCAGGGCGAGTGGCTGGAGCTGGAGCTGACCGAGCGCATGCTGATGGACGACATCGCCCACGCGCCGGCCACGCTGGCCCAGCTGCGCGCGCTGGGGCTGACGGTGTCGGTGGACGACTTCGGCACCGGCTATACCTCGCTGGCTCACCTGACCGAGCTGCCGCTGGACAAGCTCAAGATCGACCAGGGCTTCGTCGCGCGGCTGCCCGACGACGTCGGCGCGCAGGCCATCACGCGGGCCATCGTGCAGATGGCCCTCGGGCTCGGCCTGATTGTCACGGCCGAAGGCGTGCGCACGCCGGCGCAGCTGCAACTGCTGGCCGGATGGGGCTGCCAGCAGCTGCAGGGCGAGCTGGTGGGCCTGCCGATGCCGTTGAACGAATTCGAATCCTGGGTGCGCGCGCGATGACGTGGCGCGCCCGAGCGCTCCGTGGGAGCGCGAGGCTGCAGACATGACACTTTCCGACAAGATCCACGCCGAAATCGCCGACGCGGGCGGCTGGGTGCCGTTCGACCGCTTCATGTCGCTGGCGCTGTACGCGCCCGGGCTGGGTTATTACGCCGGCGGGCGGCGCAAGTTCGGCAGGCTGCCCAGCGAGGGGTCGGACTTTGTCACCGCGCCCGAAATGTCCGCGCTGTTCGGCCGCGCGCTGGCCCGGCAGGTGGCGCAGGCCATGGCCGCCAGCGGCTGCCGCGAGGTCATGGAGTTCGGCGCCGGTTCCGGCGCGCTGGCGGCGCATCTCATCGCCGAACTCGACACCCTCGGCGCCGGCCTCGTGCGCTACCGCATCGTCGAGTTGTCGGCCGAGCTGCGCGAACGCCAGCGTGAGCGCCTCGCGCCGTTCATGGGCGAGACGGGCGACCGTGTCGAGTGGCTGGACACGCTGCCCGACGCGATCGAGGCGGTCGTCGTCGGCAACGAGGTGCTCGATGCGATGCCGGTGCAGCTGATCGCCTTCGACGGCCAGGTCTGGCGTGAGCGCGGCGTGGTCACGGCCGGCGACGGCTTCGCCTTCGATGACCGCGACAGCCCGCTGCGCCCGCCGCTCGACACCGGTTTCGTGCCCGGCACCGTCACCGAGATCCATGCGCAGGCCGAAGCCTTCACGCGCACGCTCGCCCAGCGGCTGCAGCGCGGCGCGGCCTTCTTCATCGACTACGGTTTTCCCGAGGCGGAGTACTACCACCCGCAGCGCCGCGGCGGCACGCTGATGTGCCACCAGGCCCACCTGGCCGATGCCGATCCGCTCGTCGCGGTGGGCGACAAGGACATCACCGCCCACGTCAACTTCACCGGCATCGCGCTGGCCGGCCAGGACGCGGGCCTGGTCGTGCTGGGCTACACCAGCCAGGCCAATTTCCTGCTGAACTGCGGCATCGCCGAGCTGCTGGGTGACGCGTCGCTGAGCGAGCGCGCCATGGCGCACCGGCTGCTGGCCGAGCACGAGATGGGCGAGCTGTTCAAGGTCATCGGCTTCGCGCCGCAGCACGCACCGCTCGACGCCATCGGCTTCCAGCGCGGCGATCGGTCACACAGGCTGTAGCCGCCGGCCCTGGCAGACCAGTGTCGGCCGCGGCCCGCAGGCCGCCACGCTCACCAGCTGCCGACGTTGGGCATCGACACCCAGGGCTCGGCCGGCGCCAGCGCGGGGCCGTGCTGCAACAGCTCGATGGAAATGCCGTCGGGCGAGCGCACGAAGGCCATGCGGCCGTCGCGCGGCGGGCGGTTGATCGTCACGCCGTGGTCGGCGAGCTTCTGGCAGGCGGCGTAGATGTCGGCCACCGCATAGGCCAGGTGGCCGAAGTTGCGGCCGCCGGTGTAGACCTCGACCTCGCCGTTGGCGTCGGGCCAGTTGTAGGTCAGCTCGACTTGCGCGTCCTCGTCGCCCGGGGCCGCGAGGTAGACGAGCGTGAAGCGGCCGGCCTCGTGCTCGGAGCGCTTGACCTCGACGAGGCCCAGCGCGTCGCGGTAGAACTTCAGCGACGCCTCGAGGTCGTGAACGCGAACCATGGTGTGCAGGTATTTCATGGGGCCGATTTTCGCCGCGCCCGGCTTCCGTCGCGTGGCTGGGGTTGCTGTGTGCGGCCCCGGGCGCCGGGGGCAACGTTGCGTGCCCATGCCCAGCTCGTAAGCGTCTGTTTTCTAGGGGTCGAGCGGGCCCCGCTTGGCTTCAGGCCGGCGCGCGACATGGCCGATTCCGGGTGCACAAGTACTTACGCAAGCGCCGCTTGCTTACGGCGCCCGGTGGCGGTTCCTACAGGATGCCTCTCCCGCAACCGCGCCGTCCGGCGCAGGAGACATCCTCTTGTCTGAACATCGACGCTTCAACGCGCGGCGCTCGCTGCTGGCAACGGCGCTGCTGGCCGCCGGTTGGTCCGGCCAGGCGGCCGCCGCGAGCCAGGTCTGCTTTTACGAACACATCAACTACGAAGGCCGGAGCCAGTGCGTGAGCACCAGCCTCGCCTGGGTTGGTGGTGCCTGGAACGACCGCATCTCGTCCGTCCGCGTGCCCAGCGGCGTCACCGTTCGCCTCTTCCAGGACTCCTACTACCGCGGCCGTGCACTGGTGTTGACGGGCGACACGCCCAACCTCGTCACCCGAGGCTTCAACGACCGCGCGTCGTCGCTGCAGCTGATCGTGGCGCCGCCTGCACCGAGCCCGGCCCCGACACCGGCTCCCACGCCGGCCCCGGCGCCCAGTGGAAGCTGCGCGCCGGCCTGGGTCGCCGCCACCGCCTACAGCGGCGGCGCCATCGCCTC
>JACCDS010832876.1_pt1 | contig 21191 bp, 5 predicted proteins | sample 7446441 | NCBI WGS metagenome assembly JACCDS01 (sample SAMN15323445, study PRJNA562643) | freshwater metagenome | isolation source: river surface water | place: USA:Blue River Watershed | collected 2017-08-17 | reverse complement strand
TGGAGCCGATTGGATATATTCCACCGGCCGAAGCTGAGGCAAACTACTTCCGGCAACTCGCCGAGAAGACCGAGACCGAAGTCTCAACTTAAGCCAAACAGCCTCCTCGATACCCGGGGCGATTCACCTTTCTTCCAGAGCCATGAATCAAGAACCTTGTCAATCTCCGTCAGCCGTATATCGGCCGATTCGGAATCGAGGCTTACTTCCATTGAATACACGGCTAGGCTCTGCATGTCTCCCTCCAAATTAATAACTATTTATTCGTTTTTGATGCACGGCGAGATGTAAAGCATATCCACTTTTCCAAACACCCAAACAACGCACGACAACGTCTAGTGGGCCCGTAATGCTCTGGGTAGCCAGGCACACGGCCAACTCATGGCGCGATCAGTGATCTCCCCATTGCAAAACGGTATATACGGTTTATATTGAAAACCTGTTCCGTGAACTGCATGGAGGTCCGGCATGTCACAAGAGGTCTATCTGTGGTGGACGCTGCTCGTCGGCATCAGCTGCGTCAATCTGCTGGCATGGTCCTGGGCAGCGCGGGCGCTGCGCCAGCGCCAGGGTGCGCTGCCGGGGCAGGTGTATGCCTCGCGCAGGCTGCAGCTTCTCTTCTCCGCCGGCTACGTGCTGGGTTGCGCCTACCGCTCGGCCCTGCCGGTCTTCGATGTGCAACGCATCTGTCTTGTTGACTCGTGGTTTTCCAGCGTCATCGTGGGGCGCAGCGTGGCGACGATCGCCGAGCTGTGCTTCGTGGCGCAGTGGGCCCTGCTGCAACGGGAGATTTCCCAAACCACGGGCAGCAAGGCGGGCCGAGCCATCGCGCTAGCCGTCGTGCCGCTGATCGCGATCGCCGAGACTTTTTCCTGGTATTCGGTGCTGACCACCTCCAACATCGGCCACGTGATCGAGGAGTCACTCTGGGGCGTCACGGCTGCGCTGCTGGTGGCCAACCTGTTGACCAACCAGCAGCGGCTGTCGCCTTCGGTGCGCCCCTACCTGCGCGCGGTGTGTCTCGTCGGCGTCGCTTACGTGCTCTTCATGTTCTCGGTGGACGTCCCGATGTACTGGGAACGTTGGGTATCGGACGAAGGCATGGGTCGCCAGTACCTGAGCCTGAGCCAGGGTTTCGCTGATGCCTCCGGACGCTGGATCGTCTCGCACGACTGGAGCATCTGGAAGACCGAGGTGACGTGGATGACGCTGTATTTCAGCGTGGCAGTGTGGCTGAGCATCGCCATGGTGCATGCACCCATCCCCAAGCGGCAGACGGCCCTTGTGCGGCCCGCTTGATGGAGCCATGCCAGCATGGCTGGCTCATCCGTCCAGATCACCCCACCCACTGACCTTGCTGAACAACACCTCGCCGGTGGGCACATGGACCACACGAATCACACCGCCTGGCGGGTCCGTGATGCTTTTGGCGGCCAGGGACACGGCCAGCTCGCGATCCGCCAGCCGGGAACCATCATGCACCTCCGCGCCGGGCAGGGACGCCACGATGGGGGCCGTGCTGACGATCTTGTAGTCCGGAGCATCCATAAGCACCTCGCTTTCCTGAGTTCACACCGGGAAAAGAAAGCTTCTCACGGGTGTATGACCAGCGTATGGCCAGGGCCGGAAAACTTCTCATCGAGATGTAACTATCGAGACGAATTGCCTGTCGCTGTCATGGCATTGACACTTGGGCGTTACGCCTGGAAGCATCAAAAAAACCCGCCTCCTGCTTGCGCAAGAGGCGGGTTTCTCCTTGAAGCTTCAGTTCAGGGCGCCGCCCAAGGCGGATCACGCCAGGAAGTAGTGCAGCACCACCATGACGTCATGCAACTCGTCGGGCTGCACCGCCAGCTGCTTGTAGTCGGTCACGGTGCTGCGCTTGAGCTTGAGAGTGACAGGCTGGTCGACGTCCAGCTCGTCCAGGTTCATGCCCGCATCGGTGGTGTCGATGCGGGTATGGTTGATATCGCCATACCCGGCCGCGGGCGCCACGCTGATCTGCGAGGAGTCCACGACATCCTGGTCGACATTGGTGTAGCTCATCCGCAGGTGATAAGTGGCGCTGGCGGTGGAGCGTACGAACACGTCCATCTGCATCACCGTCACCGTGCGATCCTGCGCAAAGAACGGGAAGCGTTGCCGCGCGGGGGTGAACGTGAGCAGCTGATCGGACGCCGCCACCACCGGATGCAGGAACCGGTACCACTCGCCGGGGAAGTCGTGCTTCAGGCTGAACATGTGCATCAGCGGCTGTTCGTTCAGCTCGGCGGCGTTGGCGATGAAGTCCTTGATATAGGTCAGCGCTTTCTCCCTGAACAGGCCCACATCTTCCCGCGCGGTGTAGCCCACATGCAGGAGGACATCGCTGATGGTCGCATAGTCGAACTGCCGCACCTGTTCATCCGGCGCCAGCTCGATCTGCCATTCGCTGATGGCGCCCGCATATTCGAACGGCAGATAGCGTTCGTCACGGAAGTTGAATTCGAACAAGCCGGGGTCGGCCTGCGCCTGGCTGGTGGCGATGGCCGTCACCGGCACGTAGTTCACCCGGAAACGGTCGTCATCGATCCAACTGCCCTCGTCGTTCTCGTGCTCGTAATTGCCGGCGCTGTTCATCGTGGTGTTGGTGCGCAGCGCGTTGTTCAGCAGGCGCAGCGTGCAGTTGACCGAGGTGTAAGGTCCGGCGATGCACGGCAGCGACAGGCGCACGTTGCGGATACGCCGGAAGTAATGGCCCTGGAAGTCGAGGTCGAACAGCTCTTCGGGGAGACGCATGTAACAACGCCCGGTTTCGCGCAGCTCGATCAGCGCCAGCGGATTGAGCCGCGCCAGCGACACGCTCTTGGTCAGTTCCAGCTCGCGGCGGTTTTCATCCAGGTACGACTTCTCCAGCTGACGCAGCGCCAGCTGCAGCTTCTCGCCGGCCAGCAGGCCCTGTTTCTGGTTGTCCCAGTAGCCATACTGGATGAAGCTGGCGAGCTCGGCGCCGAGTTCGTACTTGTAGGCCTTCTCCGCTTTCTTGGCCATGTCGTACGAGAGGTTGTAGCTTTGCTTGTACACCGCGAAGAGCTGCTCCTTCATCCATTGGTACAGTTCCTGGTTGGTGAACTTGTCGGCCAGGAACTGCGCCACCTCGGCGGCGTTGTCGATGGCTTTCTGGTGGTAGGCGAGCTCCTTCTCGGCGATCTGCACGCGGATTTGCGCCGAAGTGAGCTGCTTGTCGATCTGCACGATCTCCCGCGCCGTCTGGTTGGCCTGGAAGGTCCACTCCTGCTCGCGGCGTATGAAGGAGGACATCTTCTGCGCAATGACGGCCGCATGGCCGCTGAAGCTGCCGATGAAGTCGAGCACCTTGCCCGCGGCGCTGAACGCGTTGCCCAGTTGCGTTCCGCCCCAGGAGGCGCCGCCACCGACGCCAAAGGGCATGCCGTTGACTTTGACGGTCGGGATGACGTGTGCGATGGCGGCCAGGCCCTCCGAGGCCTGCGCGGCGATCTGCCAATTTCTGGCGGCGTTTATCTCGTCGATCTCTTTCTTCTCCCTAGGGATGATCTTGACGCCTGCCTCGTCGGCATCCACCAGGGAGACGTCCACGTCCGCGGCGATGGCCGGGATGGCGGTGTCGGCGGGCAAGGCGCTGTCGGCGGCCAGCGTGGACGGCAGCGACGGCGCCGCCGGGATGGTGACGGTGTCGTTGCCCAGCAATCCCAGATAGTGCCGCAGCTTGAACGACGCCGTTTCGCGCGCCCCCTCCAATTGCTGCTGCATCGCCTTGGCGTCAAGCAGCTGCCGCTCCTTCACCGCCGTCATCAGGTCGAGCAGCTGCGATTCATGCGTGGCGCGCAGCCGTGCCAGCTCTTCGGCATCCTTCTTTTCCAGCGCCGTCAGCAAACCGCTGCCCAAGGCCTTGACATCGGCGCAGAACTCGTTGGCCTTGGCGATGAGGTAGGTGAAGCGGTAGATGGGCGGCGGGCTGGACAGATCCGCCAGGATGCTGCCCAGGCTCAGGCCCTGCGATGCCGCCTGCACCAGGGCCGCCGGGTCAATGGGTGGCGCGAACAGCGCCAGCTTGCGGAACACGCCATCGATGTTCAGGCAGTGGCGGATCTTGTACAGGCGATCCGCCGCCGTGTCCCAGTAGTCCATGAGTTTTTCATTGGGGGGGATGCAGAAATACAGCGCCGACCCGACGCCCAGCAGGTTGGTGCCGTTGGTGGAATCGCTCACGCTGGTTTCACTGCTGTAGGGGAAGATGTTTTCCAGCTCGACCAGCGCGTTGGAAAAGTCATCCCACTTGCCTTGCAGCGAGGCGTAGGACTCGGCCTTGATCGTGCCGCGTTCCGGCACGAACTCGGGCCGTGGCCCCAGGATGTGATTGGCGATCACGTAGATCTGCAATGCCTCGTTGACGCTTTCCATGGTGTCCTGGCGGAACAGGGAATCGCCCCAGGCCAGCAGATTTTCGACGTACTTCACCACCACATGCTTCATGTAGGCCAGCGGACGGTTGGAAGCCACCAGGTGCGGATCGAAGGGGTTGTCACGCCACTCGGCGATGGTGGCGTTCTCCACCTCGGGGTCGTTGTTGGCGGCCAGCGCGCGGAACCAGTCTTCCAGCGACTGGGAAGGCGTGGTCTTGAACGGCAGCACCTTCCAGTAGCGCGAGGTTTCCGATTCGCCCGCCGCCGGCAGCGCGTCGGTGGTGGGATCGAAGATGTAATGGAACCATTTCATCGCCAGCTCGTATTGGCCGTTTTTCGACAGGCGCGTGGCGATGTACAGCGGCGCATGAAAGAACAGCTCCCAGTTGTAGATGCTGTTGGCGCCATGGACGTCGAAGCAGACGTTTTCCTTGTAGTAGGTGCGCGTGGCGAAGTCGGACGGCTTCTGCACGAAGCCGCTCGTGAAGTTCGGTTCGTAGGCGTTTTCAAACGTGCTGCCATCGTCGGACGGCAGGGTGGTGTCGCTGTCCATCAGCAACGCCACGTCGCCACGATTGAGGTTCTTCACATAATCAGCGGAATACGGGTGATAGAAGGTATGGAACTCCAGCCCCTTGTCGTAGCGCTGCCAGGCCCATTGCCAGGCGCCCTTGACCTTGCCCACGCCGGCAAACGCCTCCTGCGTATAGCCTATGTCGAGGTTGTGGTAGCTGTTGTAAGGCGTCATGGCGAATGCCGATGCGTCCGACACCATGGCATGCATGGTCGGCTGCGTCTCCCGCCTGAGCGCACGCGTCGCCATGCCCGCGGGCGCCGCTCCGGCCACCCCAGAGACCCCCATGGTCTGGTCCATTGCCGTGGGCAAGGGAAACTCCGCCGCGCCCACGGCATCATCCGCCAGCATGACCGGTTTGCCATCGATGGCGCTGGCGCCGAAGAAATAGGTCGGACGGCCGCCATCGTATTTGGGAATGAATCCGAGTTGCGGCCGATCACCGAAGTAGTCGTCGGGGCCGATGTGCGGAACCTCATGGGGAATGCGCCACTTGCGGTCATCCACCAGGCCAGGAAGGTAGGGGTAGAACTTGTCCGGATTGCGCACCCAGGTGATGATGCTGATGTCCACCGGCCGCACGAAATAGCTGCGCTTGGATTCGGTGAAGAAGAAGGGATTGTCCAGCGCAAGGTTCAGGCCGTTTTGCGTGTCCACCGGCAGCAAGGTGTGCGAGGTGTATTTTTTCAGATAGGTATCGCCGTCCAGTTGCAGCTGGCCATACGCCCAGCGCTTGGCATGGAAGTAGTCGTAATTGCTGGCAGGCGGGTTGGTCCAGCGCGACTTGCCGGAGTCGTGCACCGAGATCGGCGACTGGATATCGTCCAGAACGAACGATCCTTTCCCGATATTCCAGTAGGCGTCCTTCACCGATATCGTCAGCTTTTGCGTGCTCTGGTCGATGGCGGCATAGAGCAGCAGATCCTTCTCGGCCTGGAAGCCCTCATCCGGGTACTGCGTCATGCATTCCTTGGTCATCTTCTTGGGTGACCACTTGCCATCCACATGCTCGCTGTAGCCCAGGCGGATTTCATAACGCCGCTTCGACTGGTAGGTGGACAGCGGTTTTTCCGACGCCGCCTTGGCCGAATCGCTGCCCGTTCCGGCAGCAGCTTCCACCCGGTTGAACTCCGGCCAGAACAGGAAAAGGCGGTTTTTCCAGACCACGGGCAGCAGCTGCACGCCGCTGTCGCCGCCCGCCTCGACAGAGCGCACGTCCACCGGCAGCTTCTCCCAGGCGCTCCACTTGCGGTATTCGTTCCAGCACCGGTAGAAGTACTTGTACGGCGCGGCATGGGTGCGCGCGAAAACGTGGATGTACTTCAGCTTGCCGTCGTCGTAATTCTCACGATGCAGGCCGCACACCTCCAGATTGGCCACGTCGTTGAGCGAGGACAGGTAGTTGCGGAAGGCCTGTTCGACGCTGGCGTCGGTGATGTCGTTCTGCACCAGATACGACTCCAGGTCCTTGAAGAACTCGCTGCGATCATTGCGCCAGTCGGGCTCCAGCCAGTTTTCCGGGTACAGAAACACCTTGCGATTGGCCTCCCACACGCGGTAGTTCTTCATCCATTCCCAGCGCTCCTTGTCGATGGCGCCGGGCGACACGCCCAGCTCGTCGCCGGTGGACAGATCGCTCTCCAGATTGAGCAGGCAGCGGTTGACGAACATCTGCACCGACGCGTTGGCCTGCACGATGCGCGAGGTGTCCATGCAGGCGCCCATTTGCACATCGATCAGGAAATACTCGAACAGGCCATCGGCGTCGGTGGCACCCCAGCTCTGGATGGAGGGACGCGTCAGCAGATAGGCGATCAAGGCCTGCTGCTGATTGCGGCGCAGGGTGTCGCTGAGTTCGCCGGCGATGCGCAGCCAATCGTCCTCGTCGTACCTGGCCTTCACCGTGTTCTTGAGCAACTGCGCGGTGTCGTGCAGCGCATCAAAGTCGGTCTCGACCATTCCCACCTGCACCAGGGTTTCGGTCGACAGGCCGGCCCGGTCGGCCAGTTCGATCACCTTGCGCAGGCGATTGAGCGCCCTCTCGTTCTTGAAATCGTTCACGCCCAGCGTGAAATGGGTATCGACCAGATGGTCGACATGGCCGCTGTCCCAGGCCGTGGCCTGGCACAGAAGCGCCTTGAGATCCCCCACCGTGGGCGCGGGGCTGCCGACATTGGCCGCGGCAAACACCTCGAGGAGCGAAGCCAGCGCCTGCGGTGCGCCCTTGCGAAGCGTCACATAGTCGTTCACACGCACCCAGTCGTCCACGCCGAGGGCGGCGAAGTCTATGTTGCCGAAATCCGCCGGATGGCCGATGAAATGATGGACTTCGGCGTCGCTGAGCTTGAAGATGTCGATGAACCTGGCCGCGCGATGCAGCTGCGTGGCCAACGCCGAGAAGCCGTCCACGACCAGGGCCGGACAGGCCACACTGGCCGGAATGACCTCCAGCGCGCTGGCCGCGGTTTTCCACTGCAGCTTCACGCGGGCGTTCTGCGCGGTCTCGGCATACGCCAGGCTCAGACGGTGCAGCCGTGCCGCATTGAGCGTGATCACCACTTCCCACGAAAGATTGGTGTTGGCCGCGGCCTTCTGCAGGATGAGCACGTCATCCAGGTACAGATTGAAGGCCTCGTCGGCTTCGGCCACGCTCACAACCAGGGTGTACTCGCCACTGGCGGGCGCGGCGATGTCGGCCTGCCAGCGCGCACTGAAGCTGTTGGCCGGCACCAGTGCATCGGGCGCGCCCGCGGCCCAATCGAAATCCACCGTGGCATCGGTCCGATCAAGCACGGCCGTGGTCCAGGTGGCATCGCTGAAATACGTGGCTGAAAAACCCTGCGTGGACAGTTCGCCGATCAGCGCATCCATCTGGTCTTCGATCAGCTTCGCCGTGGCGGCTTCGCTGAGGCCGATCAGCGAAGCGATATGCTGGGTGATGGCATCGCGGCGCAGCTTGGTCTTCAACACCGGCAGGTAGTGCTGGTAGACATAGGCCAGGCGCGCATCGCTGGTGGCTGCCGTGGCCTGCTTGGGATGATCGAGCAGGATGCGCCGGGCTTCAGCGATGTCGTCGAACACACCGCCCGCCGCGCTGGCGAAGTGATCCGCCAGGAAGTCTTCCGGCGCCTTGTACAGCTCGTCCACGGCCGCCTTGAAATTCACCGAGGCATTGGCCAGACCCTTGAGCGTGGTTTGCTCGTCATCGCTCATCACACCAGTGCAACGCAGACGGCCACTGCCCTTGATATAGCTGTATTTCGCCGCCAGCGCGTCGGGGATGGCGATGGCCAGGTTGTTGTCGGTCATGGCCTCGAAGGCCGCCGTGCCATCGATCAGGCCCAGCAGGCGGCTGGCGATGTCCGAGGCGAAGCTCAAGGAGAGCTTGGCGTGCAGGGCTTCCGTCGTGAGCGGCGCGGGAACGGCATCGGGATGATTCTGTTCAATGGCGGCGAAGGCATCGCGTATGTCGGTGACGGTGCGCGAGACCTTGTCGGCGTCAAGGCCGATAGGGGCATCGACGGGCAAGACCCCCTGCACGATGTATTGCAGTACCGAGGCCTTGAAACCGGCCTCCTTGGTCGCCGCCGCCCATTGCGCAAACTCGAAAGTGGTCCGGGGATCGATGCCGTCGAAGGTGGCGGCCTGCACATTCCACAGGCTGAAGGGCGTGGCGCCGCTGACTTTCACCAGGGCGCACAGGTCCACGACCTTGAGCTTGAGCGATTTGGCCAGCCGCACGTAGCGGTACAAGGTGCTCAGGTTGCCGATGCTGAGCAGGTCCGTCCCCATGTCGATGGCACGGGGCGTTCCGTTGTCCTTGATGCGCGCCACGTCCAGTATGGCCTGCAGGTCTTCATCGCGCAGGCGGAAGGCCGCCAGGATGGCCGACTGGTGATCGGCCAGCACTTCGCTGCCCGGCAGGTAATGGCCCCAGGCATCGGCGGCAAAGGCGCTGTCAATCTGCTGCACCGCCTTGTTGAGGAACAACTTCCGGTACAGCGATTTGTCGCCGTAGGTGTCGATGGCGCCCCACAGCACGGCCAGCAGATTGATGTCGAGTCGGGTCTGCGCCCGGAGCTGCATGGCCTGGTCGAGTTTGGCAATCAGCGCGGGTGTGACATCGCTTTCCCCCAGCGCGATGATGAGCAGGTCGGTTTCGTGCACCGTCAGGCCCAGCTTGCGCCACAGGCGGATGAAACGATGCAGCCGGGTCCAGGTGCCCTGGCTCACGCCGCTGGTGATGCCGGATTCGTAAATGCTCTGGATCGTGCGCAGCTGGGTGGTGTCGAGATCGCACTGCGATTGCGGCTGGTGCAGCGTGATCACCTGCTGGAATTCCGCAAAGTGGCTGCCCAGCCAGTCGGCCAGTTGCACCGCCGTCAAGGACATGCCTTGCGCCGCGTTGTAGGCATTGATGGCGGCCATGACGTCGCTGTCGGAGGCCGGATCCAGTGTTTCCGCGGCGATCTGGCCCAGCTTGGTGTAGAGCGTGCTGGCATCGAGGCCGCCGTAGGAGAACAAAGCCTGCAGGAAATCGAGGGATTCCTGGTGGGGGTTGACGAAACGCGTCTTGATGATTTCCACCAGATCCGCGTAGCCCACCCCGGTGCGCGCCATGAGCTCGCGCACGGCGCTCAGCGTTTCCAGTTGCCCCACAGCGGTCAACCCGTAGTGCGCATGCAGCGCCGTGGCATCGGCGCTACCGTCAAAGGATGTGCCGGTGAGCACGCGATGCTCTTCCTGGGACAGCTTGAGGGATTCGGCGGCGATGGCCTGCGCCTGCGCGGCGGTGGACGCCGGATTGATGGCGTCGAGCACGGCGTGGCGGCTGGCTTTCAGGTGGTCGCCAAAGGTGCGGATGGTGTCCAGCGGCTGGTGATAGGGCAAGGAGAAGGGATACTTGGCGTCGTTGACGTGGCGATAGGCATCCAGGATGAAGTTCTGCGGATTGGCCCGCAATTCCTCCGTGGTGGTCTCGCCTGTGTCGTAGCCTTCGTAGCTGGTCAGCGAGTCATGCGCCGCGTAGTACTCCATGACCTCGTTGGCCAGGTCGATGTAGGGAATCACGGTGTTGGTGTTTTCACAGGTGAGCGGCAGGTGCAGCAGGTCGGGCCGCCGCGCCTGCAGCAGATCCAGCGGCGACTGGCCCGTGTGATTCGGTTCGCCGCGCCACAGGAAGCGCAGCAGGTCGACAAAATAGGCCGCCGCGCCGTACACCGAACGGCATTGCTCGCATTCGCACAGATCAGGACTGCCGAACAACTCGCTGTAGTTGGGAATCTGATTGGCCAGGGCCGCGGTGGCGGCCTTGAAATCCATGTCGTCCATGGCATACGCCGGCGCCTGGGTCTGCGTGTAATCCATGATGCGCATGGCCGTCATCTCCGACCGGGCCGCCACATGCGAAGCGCGCTGGTGGATGCTGTAGGCCACGGCCTGCCCCCCCACGGCATCGCCATGGGTGTTGATGAAGCTCTTGCGCGGCATCGCGGCAATGGCGGCGGCAGAGTTGAGCCCGCGCTCCATGAGCGCCACCAGGGGCTCGGGGCCGGGGCTGATCTGGAACAGACGCTGGATCTTGCCCAGTTCGGCCTTGGCTTCGGTGTAATGGTCCTTGGCGATGGCCTTCAACTCCTTGTCGAATTTCTGCACGCGCGAGGTGGCGATGTCGAAGTGCGGCACCTCCTTCAGGAAGGCGCCCACCACTTGCGCCACCCGGCTCTTCTCGATGGGCAAGCTGTTGTCGCGCACCATTTGCGCGATGCGCTTGGTGGGAAAAGCCGCATCCAGCACGTTTTTCATCTGCTCGACATAGTTTTTTGCACGCGCGGCGGCGTCTTCACCCGGCATGCCTTCGGGCACGCCCGCCGCGTCGGCCAGTCGGAGCCAGTCGTCCGCCTTGAGGGCGAACAAGTCGTCGATGGCCTGGACCTTATGCTCGTTCAGCAAAGCCTGCACGAGCGGCATGTGGGCGCCGCTGATCTGCGTCAGCTGTTGCGCGAGCATGATCTTTCCGATCAGCTCCGGCTTGTCCTTGAACTCGGGCTGCGCGGGCAAATGCTTGCGCCAGAAGTCGCGATAATCCGTCCCGACAAAGCTGCTCACGCTCCCCAGGAACGCCGCCTGTTGTGCCGCCTTGGGCAAAGCGGCCTGCAGCATGGCATTGAGCGTGGCGCGCTGCGTTCCCTTGTCTTCCAGGACCTGGCGCGCCGCCTGCGCACGCAGCAACTTGAGCAAGGCCGTCAACACTGCAGCATCGACGGCATCGATGATGCGCTGCCGCACCGAGCGTTGCACCGCGGCCTGCAGCTCGGCATCCGTCTTGCGCTCGAGCGTCTCCAACGCCAGCAGGATCTGTTGCCGGCCGATACCGTACAGCATCTCATGCGCGGCGCGCTTGTCGTACTTGCCTTCCAGTTTTTCAAGCAGCGACTCCGCCTGCGCGGCGAGTGTCAGGCGTTCCAGCGGCACATCGAGCTCGCTGGCGGCGAAGCGCAGCTGATCGGCGTTGGCGGCGATCTCCGCCAGGCTCACCTGGCTTTCCTGCAGGAAAGCATTCAGCGTTTCCATCAGCGCGGCGTATTCGCTGCGTGTGTCGATGTTTTCCAGCGTCACACTCACATCGGAGACCTGCCCCTGCGCGGAATAATCCTCCGCGGCGATGAGGCGCGAACGACCGCTGATACCCTGCTTCTTCTTGTCATCCACGGCGAACACCACCACATCCGCCTTCCTGCGTTCGGCGCGGCGGTACTGCCAATCGTAAAAAGTCACCGAATAGCGACCCTCGGCATCGGACGTGGCTTGCCCCAGGAACTCGAAGCCGCCGTTCTTTTTCAGCTCCACCAGCGATTTGACGCGACGGTATACCGAGGCACCGCGCAAGTCCACATCAAACACGAGCAATGGCACGCGCTTTTGCGTTGTATTGCCAGCGCCATACACTGTCCCGTTGACGGTGAACGCGCGCGCGCCATCGGTCAAACCGCGCTGTGCCAGGGCCTCGGCAAGCGCGCGCGCGCCGGCATCGTTCAGGACGGCCTCTTCGTCCACGGGCAGCTTGAGCTGCTTTTGCAGGGCATGCACCTTGGCACGGGTATCGGCGCCCGCCTTGGACTGGCCGAGTTCGGACTCCGCCACCGGGAAGCCCAGCGAACTCAAAGCCTGATGCAAAACACTGACGCGATAAGAAACTTCGTTCAGCGTCACCGCCGAGATCATCTGTTTGGTATCCACAATCGCACCTCCTGTACAAAAGCTGCTTCTGTCTTTCCATGCCATGCAAGGGTTGGAGATCAACTACCCAGCCATCGCCCCAGATTGAAACCACCGGCCAGCGCAACCAATCCCACGCCAAGCAGGCCGACCCAACCAACGGGCGTGAACAGCGAGGCCACCAGCAGGATGCCGCCCAGCACACCCAGGCCGTTCATGATCACGCCGGCGGTATCGCCCCTGTCGTAGGCGCGCTTTGCCAGGATGCCGAAGCCCAGGGCCGCGCCCGCGCCACCGAGCGCGATGCCCGCGCTCATGGCCGACACACCAAACACCGTGGCACCTTCCGCCCCCATCGCGTACAACTCCAGCGCGCCACCCGCTGTGGACAGGGCGTCCGCCCCGGCCATCGGGTAATCGCCGTGGTACAGGTCGGCCCCCAGGGACAGCGCCGACAAACCCGTTCCCGCACCCGTCAATCCACGCGCGACACTCCCCGCCCGGCCGGGTATGCCACGCACGTGCTCTGGCGCTGTGGAGTTCGGCACCGGCCGGCGAATGTTGTCGTAACCGGCATTGATTTCCGCGCCGGCGCCGGCAGGAATATCCGTGGGCGTGATGACCACGGCACGCGGTGATTTGCCAGCCATGGACGGATTTCGGCTGATCGCCGTCCCGGCGTCGCGCGTGGCGCGGCTGGCATGGGTGCGCAAACCGTCCATGCTGTTGCTGGATTTGATCTGCAAGACTTCGGTGGCCGTCTCGACGTCATACAAGGGCCGGTTGTCGCCGAGGGCGCGGATCGCATCCATGAAGCGGTTGCTGTACAGGTGCTCGAGCGTGAAGCCGCGGTTGCGGAAGCTGCGCGCCCAGATGGCGCGCTCCAGCGCAGGGCCGGCCAAGGTGGCCGCGTCCGCACCCGGTCCGGGATGGGCTGTGGAGCCATCACCCGATCCCGTGCCGGAGCCGGTTCCCGAACCCGATGCCGCATCCGACGACGAGGCATCGGCAGCGCTGTCACCGGTGCCGCCACCGGTTGCGGCATCCGCACCGGTACCCGTATCTCCGCTTCCCGATCCGGCGCCGGCGCCACCATCGCCTGTGCCACCACCTCCGGATGCCGCATCGCCGCCCTCGCTGCCGGTGCCTCCGTCGCCGGCGCCCGTCCCCGCGTCACCGCCACCCAGACCTTCACCCTCCTCTTCCTCTTCGGTTGGCTCTGGCGCCGCGCGTATGACGCGCACCGAGCCGCTCACCACCGTCCAGCTGTTGGCCTGCCAGAACTCGCGCCCATCGGCACCCGTGATCCGCGAGGCCCCCGTCACCCTCACACGAAAACCGATGATCGTGCCGTCCTGGAGCGCGCCTATCATCTCGTGCGAATTCATGTGATTGATGAATTGCCTTCGGGTGCCGGAATAGGCAATGGCCGGCGGCGGCACGAAGGGGGTTTCATCCATGCCGTTCGGGTCCTGGAACATCACGGGATTGTTCGAGCAGTAGCGGTAGAGATTGAAGCCGCGCACGAAACCCGCCGGGTCGGCGCTGGTCCAGCGCCCCAGCCACGGCGCGTAGTAACGCGCGCCGAAGTAATACAGGCCCGATTCGTCGTCGCGTTCCTTGCCGCTGTAGCGGAAGCGTTTCAGGCTCAGGTCATAACCGGCGCGGTTGGCGCGGTAGGCCGTCGTGCCGAAAGGGTGGTATTCCTCGTACGACACCACCGCGCCGTCCACATCCGTTTCAATGCCGCAGGATCCCAGGTGATTGCCGTGCTGGTAGCGGATCAGGGGGACGTTCAAGGCATTGGCGGGATCATCGTTGTTGACGTCGACCGTCTTGGTGTCGGCCTGCGCGATGACGCCAGTGTTGTCATTGATATGAACGGTGCGACGCTCGAACAGCAGTTGGCCGGTGTCGCGCCGGCGGCGTCGAAAAATCATCACGCCGCCGAGGAAGATCCAATCCAGTTGCAAGGAGCCCGCGCGGTCGATGACCTTGCGCACACGCTGGCCGCCGGCGTCATAGACATAGGAGACCTCGCCACCACCACCCAGGTCGATGCGGCGCAGCTGGTCCATGGCGTTCCAGTCCAGCTGGGCCAGATGCGGCAGGTGCGTCATGTTGCCGTACACGTCGTACTGATAGGTCCCGCTGTAGGGGCCGCTTTCGGCATCCCCGGGCAGACTGGTGGATTTCAGAACATTGGTGCGATTGGTGGCATCGTCCTGATAGGCATAACGGTAATGACGCGTCCAGCCGGCGCCGGCGCCCGCCTGATACGCGTAGCGATGGCGCATCTGCGTGATGTTGCCCAGCACATCGTAGGCATACTCTTCCTTGTAATTGCGCACGGCACTGTCGTTGTTCGCCGATGGCATCTGCGGAATCGACGAAAGATCCGAGTGCGTCCGGATCTCGTCATTGGGTCCCCCGGCCAGTTCGCGTCCGGTCGCGCGAACCAGTTGCTGGATGGCGTCGTATTCAAAGAGTGATTCCGGACGCACCACCGCATTGTTGAAGTAGTGCGTCTGCTGCGCGTCATCGCGCACCTGAACGATGTTGCCGCTGGCATCGAATTCGAAGTTCAGATCCTGCAAGGCCGCTGCCGGGGAAGCGCCGTCGACGTGCGTCAGCAGGCGCAGCAACCTGAATGAGCGTGGGTCGTAGAAGTACCGGGTGATGAGGTCGTTGCCCAGACGGGCGTACTGCCGCTGCCCCTTGGCGTTGTAATCCTGGCCGCGCAGGAACTCGACGAACGGGCCCTGGCCGTGCAGTTGCGCCTGCATGCTGGCCAGCATGCCACCCACGTCGTAGCTGGGTCGCATCACGGTGTTGTCCGGCAGGGTCACCTGCGTGGGACGGCCCAGCGCATCGTAACTGCCGACGGCCGCGAAGACTTCACCCGTTTCCAGCAGCGGATCGGCCAGCGCCTGGATATTGGCGTAGTTGCCCTCGGCCAGCACCGCGCTCCAGTCGACCACGTGCCGGTAGTCGCGCGCCAGCACGCGCTCGGCCCGGGAGGGATGCCCCTCGAAATCCAGCGCTGGCACCCGCACCTGCCCGGACTGGTCGAACAGCATGTGCGGCACGCCCAGCAGATTGAGTTGCCGGGCATTGGGATGACGGTCGCCATACACGACGCATTGCCACACACGTTCCGCCTGGCCGGGCTCGGTCACCGCCGTGCCGACCGGCCGGCGCAGATCGTCGATCAAGGCCCGATGCACGCGGCCATGCGTGTCCCAGATCTTGACCATGGCGCCGGTGATGTCGAAGAAACTCCAGCGCTGGCCTTTTTCCGCGCTGATGGAGGTCAGCGCGGTGCCCACCATGCTGACGACGCCGCTGGCCACCTCACGCCCCAGCTGATCAAAAGCGGTGACATGGCGCCCCGTGAGATCGCGCTGCACGCGCGACGCGGCGGTGACGCCGTTGCCGTAATCGGTGACCACATGGCAGGGCCGGCCCAGGCTGTCGAAATGCGCCAGGCCCGGTGTGTTGGCGTGCTTGGCCGCCAGCCACGCCGCGCGGCGTGGCGCGTTTCCCACGGGCTCGGCCTCGACCGCCGGATCGGGGCTGCCGCGATCGGCATACCAGTCGCTGTCGCGCACGGTATCGCCGGCACTGAAGACGCGCTGCAGCCACGGCGTGAACTCCACGCGCGCATGGGTGCCGTCAGGATAGTCGGTGCGGATATTGCGCCCCAGCGCGTCGTATTGAAACAGAGGCGTGACACCCAGTTCGCGCAGGGCTTGTTCGTCCTCATACCCGTGCGTGACGCTGAAGTAGGGCTCGTACTGTTTCACGACGCCGCCTTTGTTGTTGAGGATGGCGCGGCCGTTGCCGATCCAGCGCGGATCGGCATCCACCTCCAGCGCATGGCCGCCGCCGTCCACCTGCAGCGCCCGGCCGGGATGCGCCTGGGCCTTGACCAAGGCAACGCCGCCGCGGCCATTGGTATAGGTGTAGCTCTCCACCCAGCGCGCATTGGCCGCGCCATGCTGCTCGCGCGCGTAGCTGTGCACATAATTGGGCAGGCCGGTGCGCAGATAGTTGAATGGCGCGTATTCCATGCGCGTGGTGGGATCGTCCAGCGTGTCGCCGTCACCGCTGCCCTGCTTGCCCATCACGGCGGTGGCAATCACCTGCCCCAGCACATCCAGCCGGATGGCGGCACGGTTGCCGTTGGCATCGGTGGCCTGCACCGGACCGAGCGCGCGATAGTCATTCACCACCGTGGAGATATTCCACGGCGCCTGCACCACGGAAACGCGCTCGATCAGCAGGTCGTAGGGATCGAAGGTCGCGCGGGTTTCAATGCCGAAGGGATTGCGCGCGCCGACCGGTAGATAGAAATGCGCCGCCGGATTGGCCGGGTACACGGAAACCGCCGAAGGGATCCACCAATGCGCATCTCCGTCGAAATGCACATAACCGGCATTCGATAACTCGGCAGGACTGACCTGGCCGGCATAGTGCGCGGCCACGATGCCGTCGGTCAGCGCCAGCGTAAAGCTCCGGGCCCCCAGGCCCAGCGTGTCCCATTGGCCCAGTGGCAGGGGATTGAGCGCGTTGTCGAAAAACAGGCCGCGATGCTGAGACAGCAGCCGCTTTTGCGGCGTGGCGTTGTTGGCCGATGTCTCGTAGGCGATGGTGGCTGTCGCACTGATGGCCGCGGCCAGGGCCTCCAGTTGAAACAGCGTGACGGCGGGTGCGATACCGGTGACTTCATAGGCCCGGAACTCATACGGCGCTCGCAGCCGGTAGGCGGCGGCGCTGTCGATGTCCGGGGTGTAAGCCGTCTCGGCATAGGTGACGGAACGCCGGGCTTGCTCATCTCGCACCACGGAAGGCAGCGACATGTCGGCGGCTTGGCGCCCATACACCACGGACGCGGACTTGAGCACCTCGCCGTACGGCCCGACCTCGAGATTGAAGTGATGCGTGGTGCGCGGATCGCCGATATTGCGCTCGTAGTATGCGCTGATGGATTCGCGGTCGACGCGCATGAAAACGGCATGCTTGCCGGTAAGGCGCGCTTGCAGACAGCGCAGCTCGTAACGGTTTTCGTTGACCTGGTACGGCAGTTTCTCTTCGGGCGAAGCATCGTGGCTGTACACCTCGCGCCGCAGCACGGCGCCCTTGAGCGCGCGCATGCATTCGCGATACTCGTCGGCATCCAGGCCCTCGGGAAGCAGGGTGGGCGGCAGCAGGCCGCTGGCGCCAAAGTACTCGCGCTGCAATTGCGCTTGCATGGGGCGTTCCTCAAGGTACGCGCCGGTGTGGAACCAGGTGCGCGTCAGCACCGGCGGCTGGTAAAACTGCGGCGCCGTTTCCTGCCCCCCATCGATTCGGGCCACGCCCGCCACATAGTCTTCGTAGGCGTCCGTGTCCCACTGTTCCACCATGGCGAAGCCGCGGAACTCGCGCTCCACCCCCTCGAAGTATCCGTGGTGGTAGGCATAGCGCGAAGCGAACCGGTTGCGGCTGATGGCATCGAAGCTCTCCACCTGCTCCACCACGTGCACCGGGAATGGCAGCTTGGTGATCCATGGCTTGCCGTCGCGCAGATCCTGCAGATAGAACTTGGTCGAGGGCGCATAACGCACGTGTATTTCACCCCCCGAGTTGTTGCGCATCGAGGAAAGCAGATAAGGCTTGTCTTCCATCAGGCGCACATAGCGCATCGGCGCATGGGCCTGCGCGGCCAGCGGCGAATTCCATACCAGGCAGGCCGTGCCATTGCCCAGCAGGTCCACCACCGCTACATAGGCGCTGTGGTCGATTCGTGGGGTGCCGATGGGATGGCCTTCGCTCAAGCGGTTCCCGGACTGGTTGAAGAACAGCATGGCACCATCGCTCTTCAGATAGATGACGTCGACCGTTCCGGAACCGGTGATATCGGCCAGGCGTATCCGACTCGGATCGAATTGATCCCGCGCCTCGAACAAGGGCGCGTTGTCAAGCGTCACCTTGGCGCCAAATCGGGCATACCCCAGATTGGGCCAGTAGCACACCTCCGAATGACGAATGCGCACGATATCGGTCAAACCGTCACCCGTCATGTCCGCCAGGAAGAAGGATTGGGTTCCATCGGCGAACAGCGCGCGCGGACCCTGCTCTTCATCAAGCATCTGGTGCACGCGCCGCGCATCGGAAAAACCGTCCTGGCCTTCGCCTCGATGCCACACCAGCGCTTCATCCTCCGTGATCAGCACATCGGGCAGGCCATCGCCCGTCAGATCGACGAGGCGCAAATTGGGATCCTGCCAGTCGATATTGGGCAGGTGCTTGAAGGGGCGATGCAGGCGCCAGTCTTCGCCGGCGGTACGCTCGAAATATCCCGGGGTCGGCCCCGCAAGCTCGGTCAGATCGAGTTCGCCGTCGCCGTCCAGGTCCAGCCACTGGCGCGCCGCCCGCAAGGCACTGGGCTGAGGAAGATGGGCCACCCGCTGCAAGGGCGCGAAACTGGCCACCACTTGGCCGGCGCCATCGGTCAAGGGCCCCCGGTTGGGCTTATAGAACCAGGCACCGCCCTGCTCGGTCAGCACGCCGGGCAGGCCCTCGCCCTCCAGATCGAGCCAATGGTAGCTGGCGTCGTCAAAACCCGCGGGCATATGCGTGAGGCTCTCGCTTGGCACTTCCTCCACGGCCTCGCGTATCCTGGCCCGGGTGTATTCAAACGCCACCGGCGGCAAGGACTGCATGTCGTACGACTGGTAGGCAAAACCACCGCGCATGACGACCGGTACGTCCCGACGGCGGTAGCGCACGTGCGAGATCGACTGCAGCTGCGACATGAAGCGGGTGCTCCCGACATGTTCAAGCTCGGCCCGGATCGGAGGATGCGCATCGACATCGATGTCGGCGTAATGGAACTCCGTGGACGCGACCAGGCAAGGCAAGGGCCCCAGTTCCTGGAATCGATGAAACATCAGCACGCGCCTGCAGCGCCGGTACGTCCGCACATCGAACCCCGCGCGGTGCGATGAAAAGGGATCCGGCCGGCTGTTCCATGGGAGCGCCGCATCGATCGACGCCTCCGCCCTGCCGGCGCCTTGATCGTCGAGCGGGACGGTCTCCAGCCTGTGCCCTTCCTCATAATCGAAAACGAGTTCGAAAAGCCATTCGGTCAAGGCCAGGTCAGGCTTCACCAGTAGCGATTCGCGATTCCCATAGCGGATGCGTTTGAGGTAGCGATTGACGCCGCGGCTCTGATCGTCGCGGTTGCGCTCGTTGGCCTGGGTCTGGTCGACGCCGCGCGAGTCCTCCGCGACATAGTCGAAGACCGTTCCGTTGCCCTTGTCGTCCGTGGTCGCGCACAGCAACCAGCTGAAGACATGCTCCGGATGGGCTGGATCGGTCAAGCGGCTGGCCGACGTGCGGCCGTAAACGCTGGTGACGTTGTCGGACGATACGACCCGCCAATGCGTGTCTGCATCGCTCACACGCGTCCAGCGCTCTATGCGCGCAAAAGATCCCTCGATCCGGGGGCGGTAGCGCCGGATGCGGTGGCCCGCTCGCACCTCGCCCCACAGTGTGCCGTCGTCGTTGCGGATGGGCACAAGGTCTTCGGCGCCAGCGAGCAGGAAGACATCGGATTCTTCCTCATCGCGATACTGTGGAATGCCGCGCTCCGTCTTGCGCGTGATGGCATCAGGCGCAAGCGACCATCCGATGCCGAACACGCCATTGCCAGCGCCGGAGTCGTACTGCAGCGCCAAGGAAGGGCCGGTACCTCCGCGCGATGGCGACGAAATGATGGGGATGGAAACAGACCCGGTCCCCGTTGCCGGATTGGCCGCGAATTTCTCGCCCATCCCGCGTATGGACCCGCCGCCCTTGGGCAGGTTGATACTCGGGATCGCGTGCCCGAAATTCGAACCGAACTGAAAACTTTTTTCGGAATTGGGCGTCAGCGCCGGATCGCCTCGGCTCTGACCTGACGGCTCAGGATTTCCGTGAGTGTCACGCATGAAGTCATCTCCATCTGTGTACCAACTTCACGTCAAACATGCATGGGCACGTCGTTTCTCGGATCTAGCCAAGAACCACGGATCGCCATCTCCTGCCTCGTCTGATGGTCCTTGGACCAAGACCTCGTCAGTACTGACCTCTATCTGGTGTCATCAGCATATTCACGTCACGAAATTTTTCAATCCCATGAATGTGGGATCACTTGCGCAGGTCCGCGCAACATCTGGAACCGTGATAACTCGATAGCACGCCAATAAAAACCCCGCCTCCTGCTTGCGCAAGAGGCGGGGTTCTCCATCAAGCTTCAGTTGAGGGCGCGGGCCCTCAGGCCTTGTCGAAGCTGAACTGCCCCGGGTTCTTGATCGGGTCCACGTCCACGGCGATGACGTCCTTGGCCACGAACTTGCCTTCGAGCAGCAGTTTCGAGAGCGGGTTCTCGATACGCTGTTGGATGGCGCGCTTGAGCGGCCGGGCTCCGAACACCGGATCGAAGCCCACCTTGGCCAGTTCGGCCAGGGCCTTGCCCGACACCTGGAGCGCCAGCTCCATCTTGCCCAGGCGGTCCTGCAGGGCCTGCAGCTGGATGCCGGCGATGCTGGTGATGTGCGCGGCATCGAGGGCGTGGAAGACCACGGTCTCGTCGATGCGGTTGAGGAACTCGGGGCGGAAGTGGTTCTTGAGCTCACCCCACACGGCGTCCTTCACGTCCTCATAGGGCTCGCCCACCATGCTCTGGATCAGGTGTGAACCGATGTTGCTGGTCATCACGATGACGGTGTTCTTGAAGTCCACGGTACGGCCCTGCCCGTCGGTCAGGCGGCCATCGTCCAGCACCTGCAGCAGCACGTTGAACACGTCGGGGTGAGCCTTCTCCACCTCGTCGAGCAGCAGCACGCTGTAGGGCTTGCGGCGCACGGCCTCGGTGAGGTAACCGCCCTCCTCGTAGCCCACATAGCCCGGAGGTGCGCCGATCAGGCGGGCCACGGAATGTTTCTCCA
>JACCDS012245277.1_pt1 | contig 21202 bp, 22 predicted proteins | sample 7446441 | NCBI WGS metagenome assembly JACCDS01 (sample SAMN15323445, study PRJNA562643) | freshwater metagenome | isolation source: river surface water | place: USA:Blue River Watershed | collected 2017-08-17 | reverse complement strand
GATTGGCTTTTTGCGCCACGGCCAGGCGATTGGCGTGCTGCCACGCCTGGCGCTGGACGCGGGCGCGCGCGACCTGATCGTGCGGCCCCTGGTTCAGCCGGTGATCGCCCGCGACATCGTGCTGATCCGCCGCCCCGACACCGAACTCAGCCGCCCCGCCGCCCGGCTCTGGGAGCTGCTGGCGGCCAGCCTGCGCGGCTGAGGGCTCAGCGCTTAAGTGCGCACCGGCAAGCCGATCAGGCCTTCGAGCTCGGCGTGCGAGAGGCCGTCGACCCGGTCGATGAGCGCCAGGCCATCGGGGGTGCAGGCCAGGGTGGCCAGGTCGGTGTAGATGCGCTTGACGCAGGCGATGCCGGTGAGCGGGTAGGTGCAACGCGGCACCACCTTGCTCTGCCCGGTCTTGGTCAGAAGGTCCATCATGACCCAGGTCTGTTTGGCCCCCACCGCCAGGTCCATGGCCCCGCCCACCGCCGGGATGGCACCGGGCTCACCGGTGCTCCAGTTGGCCAGATCGCCGGTGGCCGACACCTGGAAGGCGCCCAGCACGCTGATGTCCAGATGACCGCCGCGCATCATGGCAAAGCTGTCGGCATGGTGAAAGAACGCCCCGCCCGCCAACAGCGTCACCGGCTGCTTGCCCGCGTTGATCAGGTCGTAGTCTTCCTGCCCCGCCGCAGGCGCCGGCCCCATGCCCAGAATGCCGTTTTCGCTGTGCAGAATGACCTCGATGCCCGCGGGCAGGTAGTTGGCCACCAGGGTCGGCTGGCCAATGCCCAGGTTGACGTAGGCGCCATCGAAAATGTCTTGCGCCACGCGTTGCGCCAGTTGCTGCTTGTCGCGCTTGTGGATCGTGCCCATGGTGCTGCTTTCCTTAAGACACTTGCTTGAAGCCGCCGGCCTGCGTGGCCACGCGGGCAATCGGCACGATGTGGGTCACAAAGATGCCCGGGGTGACGATGGCCTCGGGGTCGAGCGTGCCCAACTCGCGCACCTCGTGCACGGTGGCGACGGTGCGCCGCGCTGCGGTGGCCATCACCGGCCCGAAATTGCGCGCGGCCTTGCGGTAGACCAGGTTGCCCCAGCGGTCCCCGGCCTCGGCCTTGATCAGCGCCAGATCGCCGTGGATGGGGTACTCCAGCACATGGTCGCGGCCGTTGATGCGACGCGTCTCCTTGGGCTGGCCGTCGGGGCCGCGTGCCAGCTCGGTGCCGTAACCGGTGGGGGTGAAGAAGGCGCCGATGCCCGCACCGGCGGCGCGCAGGCGCTCGGCCAGATTGCCCTGCGGCACCAACTCCAGCTCGATCTTGCCGCTGCGGTAGAGCGCGTCAAACACATGCGAGTCGGTCTGGCGCGGAAAGCTGCAGATCACCTTGCGCACCCGCCCGGACTTGAGCAGCGCGGCCAAGCCGCTGTCGCCGTTGCCGGCGTTGTTGTTGACCACCGTCAGGTCGCGCGCGCCCTGCTCGATCAAGCCTTCGATAAGTTCATTGGGAATGCCGGCGGTGCCAAAGCCGCCGATCAGCACCGTGGAGCCGTCGGCCACACCGGCCAGGGCGTCGGCCACGCTGTTTGCAATTTTGTTGATCATGACAAGTGGACGGAGAATCGAACACGTACCCAGACAAGCATAGCCCAAGCCACCCAAGCGTGACGCTACACTGGTCTTTCCTCCTGCCCCAAAACCCCACCCCCATGCGCCACCTGCTTGCCGTCAACATCGGCTCTTCCAGCCTGAAGTTCTCGCTCTACCCGATAAGCGGCATGGGCGCGCAGGCGCAGCTCGGGCCGGTGCAGATCAGCGGGCAGTACGAGGGGCTGGAGCCGGGCGGGCAGCCGCAGCGCCAATGGACCGTGCACGGCCAGCGCCAGTCGCAAGCCATGGCCAGCGGCAGCCAGCTGGCGCACGCCATGGCCGATTTGCAGCAAGGGCTCAAGGCCGCGGTGCCCCAGTTGGTGCTGGCGGCGGTCTCGCACCGCATCGTGCACAGCGGCAGCGTGCACACGGCGCCGGTGGTGATCACGCCCGAGGTGTTGGCCACCCTGGACGCGCAAGGGGCGCTGGCCCCCCTGCACCAGCCGCACAACCTGGCGGGGGTGCGGGCCTGTCTGGCGCATTTTCCAGGGGTGCCGCAGATCGGCTGTTTTGACACCGCCTTCCACGCCACCCAGCCCGACCTGGAGCAGCGCTTTGCCCTGCCGCAGGCCCTGTATGAGCAGGGCATCCGGCGCTATGGTTTTCATGGCCTGTCGTACACCTATGTGGCCGAGCAGCTGGCGCGCTGCAGCCCGCGCGGGCGCGATCGGGTGCTGATGGCGCACCTGGGCAATGGCGCGAGCCTGTGCGCCGCACGCGATGGCCGCAGCCAGGCCACCACCATGGGCTTCTCGGCGCTGGACGGTCTGATGATGGGCACGCGCAGCGGCAGCATCGACCCCGGGGTCTTGCTGCACCTGATGGACCGCGGCTGGGACGCCGCGCGCATCTCGCACCTGCTCTACAAGCAAAGCGGGCTGCTCGGGGTCTCGGGCCTGTCGGCCGATATGCGCACCTTGCGCCAGAGCGACTCGGCCGATGCGCAGCGCGCACTGGCCATGTTTGTGCACCGCATCCGCCGCGAGGCCGGCGCGCTGGTGGCGGTGCTGCAAGGCCTGGATGTGCTGAGTTTTTCGGGCGGCATTGGCGAGAACGACGCCGCCACCCGCGCCGAGGTGTGCGCTGGACTGGGGCATCTGGGCGTGCGCCTGGACGAGGCCGCCAACCGCGCCATCACGCCAGGTCAGCCCTGCCCGGTGCATGCCCACGACAGTGCGGTGGCGGTGTGGGTGGTGCCCACCGACGAGGCCCTGGTGGCCGCGCGCGCCGCCCTGGCCCTGCTGGCCTGATCGGGCCTGGCCCCGGGCGCGGGGCGCTTCAGACAGCCTTCAGACTGGGGGCGTAGGCTTGTGGGCATGAACAAAGCCCATTCTTTTTTTCAAGGCACCCTGGTCCTGCTGGCCCTGGTCAGTGCCCTGGGGGCCCAGGCCGAACCCACCAGCCCCATGGCGCAATTGCGCCGCTGGGAGCAGGCCGCCGGTCAAGCCGGCCAGGCCGAGCGGGGTCGCCAGTGGTTTGCCCAGCGCCATGGGGGCGAGTGGTCGTGTGCCTCTTGCCACCAGGCCGTGCCCACGCAGGCCGGACGCCATGCCAGCACCGGCAAGCGCATCGAGCCGCTGGCACCGGCGGCCCATCCCGAGCGGCTGACCGACCAGGCCAAGGCCGACAAATGGTTCCGGCGCAATTGCAAAGACGTGCTGTCGCGCGAGTGCAGCGCCCAGGAAAAGGCCGATGTGCTGGCCTATCTGATCGCCCTCAAGCCATGAGCCGCCCAGCACCGACACGGGGCCTGGGCCTGGCCGCACTGTGCATGAGCTTGGCGGGCCTGGCCTGGGCCGACGACCTGCGCCTGCCCGCACAGGTGCCCAAGACCTACCTACAGGAATGCGCCAGCTGCCACCTGGCCTACCCGCCCGCGGCCTTGCCCGCGGCCTCCTGGCAAGCGGTGATGGGCGGCCTGGCGCGTCACCACGGCGTGGACGCCTCGATCGAGCCCGAGCAGGTCACGGCGCTGAGCCAGTGGTTGCAAACGCACGCCGGCACGGGCCGCCGCATGGCGCAGCGCCCGCCCGAAGACCGCATCACCCGCAGTGCCTGGTTTGAACGCAAGCACCGCAAGATCAAGGCCGAGGTCTGGCAACGCGCCAGCATCGGCTCGCCCGCGCGCTGCCAGGCCTGTCACCTGGGCGCCGAACAAGGCCGTTACGACGACGACAACATCCGGATCTCACCATGACCCCCACCCACCCACTTGCCAGCCCGCCCGCCGCCACCGAGCGCGCGCCCCGCGCCCCGGCCCCCTCGCGCCGCACCGTCGACGCCGTCACACGCAGCCTGCATGCGCTGCTGATCCTGAGCTTTGCGCTGGCCTGGATCAGCGGCGACACCGAACGCTTTCGGGGCCTGCATGTGGTGATGGGCTACACCCTGGGCCTGACGCTGCTGCTGCGCGTGCTGTGGGGCTTTGCCGGCCCACCGGCGGTACGCTGGCGCACCCTGGCCCTGCGCCTGAAAAGCCCGTGGCAGCGCCTGCGCCAGGGTGATCTGGCCGGCGCCTGGCCGGTGCTGCGCCAGGGGCTGCTGACGCTGAGCGTGGTGCTGCTGCTGGGCCTGATCGTGCCGCTGGTGCTGTCGGGCTATGCCACCGACCAGTCGCTGGCCGGCGAATGGCTCGAAGAGGTGCACGAGGCCTTTGGCAACGCCATGCTGATGGCGCTGCTGGCGCATATCGCCCTGGTGTTGCTGTCGGTGCTGGGGGGGCGGCGCCACCTGCTGGGCAGCATGGTGCACGGGCGCATGCCCGGCCCCGGCCCGGACCTGGTGCGGGGTTGGCACGACCGCGCCCTGGCCGGCCTGCTGTGGCTGGCCGCGCTGGGCTTTTGGGGCTGGCAGTGGCAGGTGCTGCAGTCGCCGCAAGACTGGCCCGGCCTGGCCTGGATGCACAGCGGCGCGGCACAATCGGGGCAGGCCGATCGCCACCGCGATCGTGACGACGACCACGACGACTGACCCTCCATGCGCATTTTGCTGGCCGAAGACGATGAAGCGCTGGGCGCCGCGCTGCGCACCGGGCTGACCGCGCAAGGCTTTGCGGTGGACTGGGTGCGCGACGGCCACGCCGCCTTGCGCGAGGCCCAGCAGGCGGTGCACGAGGCGCTGGTGCTGGACCTGGGCCTGCCGCGCCTGGACGGCATGCAGGTGCTGGCGCGCCTGCGCCAGCAGGGCCTGCCCACCCCGGTGCTGGTTCTGACCGCGCGCGATGCGGTGCCCGACCGGATCGCGGGCCTGGATGCCGGGGCCGACGACTACCTGGTCAAACCGGTGGACCTGCTGGAATTGGCCGCGCGCCTGCGCGCCCTGGTGCGACGTGCGCACGGCGCGCCGCAGGCGCTGCTCGAGCTGGGCGCCCTGCGCCTGGACCCGGCGGCGCGCGCGGTGTGGCTGGACGGCACCCCGTGCGAGCTCTCGACCCGCGAGTTTGACCTCTTGCACATCCTGGCCTTGCACGCCGGCCGCGTGCTCACCCGCGAGCAGATCGAGTCGCACCTGTACCAGTGGGGGCAGGAGGTGAGCAGCAACAGCGTGGAGGTCCACATCAGCAATCTGCGCCGCAAGCTGCACAGCGGCGTGATCGCCACCCTGCGCGGCGTGGGCTACATGATGCCGCGCCAGATCGCGCCAAGCGCCCCATGATGCGGCCCGTGCTGTCCCACGGCTTGCGTCGCCTCAAGCGCCTGTCGATCCAGTCGCGCCTGCTGTTGATCGGCCTGCCGGCCCTGCTGGCGGTGGCGGTGGCGGCCATGGTCTGGACCTGGCTGGAGACCCGGCACGAGATCAACGAGTTGCTCGACGCGCACCTGGCCCAGGCCACCGCCGTGGTGGTCGCGCAGGCGGGCGAAGGCCACGACGACGACTTCACCACCGCGCCCATGCTGCACCGCTACCAGGCGCGCGTGGCCTTCCAGATCTGGCACCACCGGGAGCTGGTGGCGCGCTCGGCACAGGCGCCGGCCGAGCCGCTGGCGCCCTGGGGCACGGTGGGCCGCAGCGACCGCGAACTGCAGGGCCAGTCCTGGCTGGTGTTCAGCGCGGGCGGGCGCGACGCGGACATCTGGGTGCATGTGGCCGAGCGCGCCTCGACCCGCGACGAGATCCTGCACGCCGCGCTGCGCGGCGCCATGCTGCCCTGGCTGCTGGCGCTGCCGGTGCTGGCCCTGGTGCTGGTGGTCGCGGTGCGGCAAGGCCTGGGGCCGCTGCGCCGCCTGCGCGAGGACCTGGCCACCCGCGACGGCGAGCACCTGGCCCCGCTGCCCGAGACCGATCTGCCGACCGAGCTGCGCCCCATGGTGCAGGCGCTCAACCGCTTGCTGGCCCGGGTGGGCCAGGCGCTGGCACAGCAACGCCAGCTGACCGCCGACGCAGCGCACGAGTTGCGCACCCCCTTGGCGGCGCTGCGCATGCAGGCCCAGGTGGCGCTCACGCACCCGGACCCGGCGCAGCGCGCGCACAGCCTGCAGCAGGTGATGGACGCCTGCGACCGCATGACGCACCTGGTGCAGCAAATGCTGAGCCTGGCGCGGCTGGAGGCCCAGGGGCCCGCATCCGCCCCGCCTGCGCCGCTGGAGGTGCAGGCCGTCACGCGCCAGGTGCTGGCCGAGCTGGGCCCGCTGGCCGTGGCGCAGCAGCAATCCCTGTCCTTGCAGGACCAGGCCCCGGCCTGGCTGGCCGTGCCCGATTGGCACCTGCACATGCTGGTGCGCAACCTGGTGGACAACGCCATGCGCTACAGCCCCGTCGGGGCGCAGATCGAGGTGGCCTGGCACCGCATGGACGGCCGCCTGTGCCTGCAGGTGCAAGACAGCGGGCCGGGCCTGAGCGCAGACGAGCAGGCCCAGCTGGGCCAGCGCTTTCGGCGCGGCGCGCACAGCGGATCGCGTCAACAGGGCAGCGGACTGGGCTGGTCGATCGTGCAGCGCGTGGCGCAGCAACACGGCGCGCGCATCACGCTGCAGCGCAGCCCAGCGCTGGGCGGCTTGCAGGTGCAGGTGTGCTTTGCGGCCGCTGCACCGCCCCAAGCGGACAGCGCGGACTGAGCTTCCTGAGCGGTGGCCTTCAGACCTGGTCGCTCACCACAAAGTGCTCGACCTTGGGCGGGCTGGCAAAGAAGGGACCGACGATGGCGCGCCAGTTGGGAAACAGCGGCGACTCGCGAAAGCCCACGGTGTGGTCTTCCAGCGTTTTCCAGCGCACCAGCAGCACAAAGCGACCGGGGCTTTCGATGCCGGCCAGCACCTGGTGCCCCATGTAGCCGGGCGAGCCCGACAGCACGCTGTCCAGGCCATGCGCGATCGCGGTCTTGAAGGCCTCGTGCTGGGCGGGATCGATCTGGAAATCGGCAACTTCAACAATCATGGGGGCCTCCGGGGGCAGCATTGAACACAGGCTGTCATCTTAGTTCAAGCATTGGCGACGGCGTGTGTGCGCCTGCCACGACCGACCGCGGCATGATGGGCGGCCGAGTCTGGAGCCCCCCATGCGCCCCCCTGCCCGCCCTGACCGATCGGCCCACAAGGCCACGCCCCCATGCTGGCCCGGCCGGTCCTTGCGCCGCCGTGCAGAGGGCCGTCTGCAGCCGGGTTTGCGAATGGCGCTGCTGATGGCGTCGTGGTGGCTGGCACTGGCGGGGGCCCCGAGCGCCAGCCATGCAGCGCCTGCGCAGCTGCTGGGGCTGGCCACCGCCCGCGGGATGGACCTGGACGGCCTGGCCGGCCTGGGCCCCGCGCTCACGCGCCGCGTGCTGACCGAGCGCGAGCGCGCACCCTTTGCCGATTGGGCCGATTTGCAGCGGCGCGTGCCCGGCATCGGGCCGGCCAGGGCGGCGCAGCTCTCGGCCCAGGGCCTGCGCATCCAGGGCCAGGCCTGGCAGGGACCGCGCACCGCACGCGGCCCAGCTGCTGCCAAACCGCACCCGACGCCGGGCGCGCCTTAGGGCGTGGCCGCGCCGGCTTGCTCGCCCGGCACGTGGGCCTCGGGCGTGCCCAGCCCGCCGCCGCCCGGGGTCTCGATCTCGAACACATCGCCCGGCGCCATCTCGACCTGGCCGATGTGGCCCAAGCCCTCGATCCGTCCATCGGCGCGCAACACCCGGCAGCGGCCGGGCGCACCGGGCGCGCCGCCTTGCAAACCAAACGCAGGGTGCACGCGACCATTGGCCAGGATGCTGGCCGTCATGGGGGCCAGAAAGCGCACCCGGCGCAAGCCCCCATCGCCCCCACGCCAGCGCCCAGCCCCACCCGATCCCTGGCGGATCTCGTAGGTCTCCAGGCGCACCGGGAAGCGCCACTCCAGCACCTCGGGGTCGGTCAGGCGCGAATTGGTCATGTGCGTCTGCACCACCGACGTGCCGTCAAAACCGCCCACCGGCTGGCCCTGCGCATCAAAGCGCAGCCCCGCGCCGCTGCCGCCCGAGATGGTCTCGTAGTACTGCAGGCGCGCGTCGCCAAAGGTGAAGTTGTTCATGGTGGGCTGGCTGCCAGCCATCACGCCCAGCGCGCCATACAGCGCATTGGTGATGCAGCTGGAGGTCTCGACATTGCCGGCCACCACCGCCGCCGGTGGGCGGGGGTTGAGCATGGAGCCCTCGGGGATGATCACGCGCAGCGGCTTGAGGCATCCGGCGTTGAGCGGGATGTCGTCGTCGACCAGGGTGCGGAACACATACAGCACCGCCGCCATGCACACTGCGCGCGGGGCATTGAAGTTGTTGGGCAGCTGCGCGCTGGTGCCGCCAAAGTCGATCACCGCGCTGCGCGAGGCCACGTCCACCTGCACGCGCACCGCGATCTGCGCGCCGTTGTCCAGCGGCAGCACAAACTCGCCGTCGCGCAGGCGCGTGATCACGCGGCGCACCGACTCCTCGGCATGGTCCTGCACATGCTGCATATAGGCCTGCACCACCGGCAGGCCAAACTCGGCCACCATGCGGCGCAGCTCCTGCACGCCCTTCTCGTTGGCCGCGATCTGCGCCTGCAGATCGGCCAGGTTCTGCGCCGGGTTGCGCGCCGGGTAGGGGCCGCTGGCCAGCAGCTCGCGCATGGCCTGCTCGCGCCACTGCCCGGCCTCGACCAGGCGCACATTGCGGATCTGCACCCCCTCCTCGTCGATGTGGCTGGAAAACGGCGGCATCGAGCCGGGGGTCAGGCCCCCGATGTCGGCATGGTGCCCGCGCGAGCCCACATAAAACGCCGGGGCCGCGTCGTCCGCCTGCAGAAACACCGGCGTGATGACGGTCACATCGGGCAGGTGCGTGCCGCCGTGGTAGGGGTCGTTGAGCACGAACACATCGCCCGGGCGCATCTGGCCGGCGTTGTCCTCGATCACGGTGCGGATGCTCTCGCCCATCGAGCCCAGGTGCACCGGCATGTGCGGCGCGTTGGCGATCAGGTGGCCGTCGGCGTCAAACAGCGCGCACGAGAAATCCAGCCGCTCCTTGATGTTGACCGAGTGTGCGGTGTTCTGCAGCTGCAGGCCCATCTGCTCGGCGATGTTCATGAACAGGTTGTTGAACACCTCCAGCAGCACCGGGTCCACCGCCGTGCCAGCCGCGTGCGCATGGGGCCGCGCCTGCACCCGCTCGAGCAGCAGGTGGTCGCGCTCGGTCAGGCGCGCGGCCCAGCCCGGCTCGATCACGGTGGTGGCGTTGCGCTCGGCCACAATGGCCGGCCCATCGATGCGGTCGCCCGCGCGCAGGTCCTCGCGCAGCACCAGCGCGGCCTCGTGCCAGTGGCCGTCGCTGTACATGCGCACCGTCTCGCGGCGCGGCACCTCGCGCGGGGGGTGCAGGGGCAAGAGCGGCTCTTGCGGGGCCTGGCCGGGCAGCACCAGCTCGACCGACACGGCCTCGATGAGCAGGCGGCGCTGGCGCATCAAGAAGGCGTAGCGCTGGCGATAGGCCTGCTCGAAGGCCTCGGTGATCTGGGCCAGCGTGCCCATGGGCACCACCAGCGCGGTGTCGGTGCCCTCGTAGCGCACATGCACGCGGCCGTGCAGCTGCACGGCCTGCGGGTCGGCATCGCCCAGGCCCTGGCGCTGCATCTCCTGGCGGGCCGTGTCCGCAAGCTGCGCCAGCGTCTGCTGCATGCGCTCGAGCGCCGCCTCGTCGAGCAGGCACTCCAGCGCCTGCTCGCGGATCAGGGTCTGGTCGGCCAGGCCCATGCCATAGGCCGACAGCACCCCTGCCAGCGGATGCACCAGCACGCGGCCCATGCCCAGCGCATCGGCCACCAGGCAGGCGTGCTGACCGCCCGCACCGCCAAAGCACTGCAAGGTGTAGCGCGTCACGTCGTAGCCACGCGCCACCGAGATTTTCTTGATGGCATTGGCCATCTGCTGCACCGCGATGCGCAGCGCCCCTTCGGCCACCTCCTCGGCCGCGCGGCCGCTTTGCTCGGCCAGGCGCGCAAAGCCCTGGCGCACGGCCGCATCATCGAGTGGCGCATCGCCCTGGGGCCCGAACACCGGCGGGAACCAACGCGGCTGCAGCTTGCCCAGCAGCACATTGGCGTCGGTCACCGTGAGCGGCCCGCCGCGCCGGTAGCAGGCCGGGCCGGGGTTGGCCCCCGCGCTTTGTGGCCCCACCCGAAAGCGCGCGCCGTCAAAGCCCAGGATCGAGCCGCCGCCGGCGGCCACCGTGTGGATGCTCATCATGGGCGCGCGCATGCGCACGCCGGCCACCTGGGTCTCGAACTCGCGCTCGAACTCGCCCGCAAAGTGCGACACATCGGTCGAGGTGCCGCCCATGTCAAAGCCGATCACCCGCGGCTGCCCGGCCAGGGCAGCGGTGCGGGCCATGCCGACAATGCCGCCGGCCGGCCCCGACAGAATCGCGTCCTTGCCGGCAAAGGCGTCAGCGCGTGTGAGCCCGCCCGAGGACTGCATGAAGTACAGCGCCACGCCCGGCATGTCCTGCGCCACCTGCTGCACATAGCGGCGCAGAATGGGCGAGAGGTAGGCGTCGACCACCGTGGTGTCGCCCCGGCTCACAAACTTCATCAGCGGGCTGGTCTGGTGGCTGGTGCTGACCTGCTCGAAGCCCAGCTCGCGCGCCAGCTGCGCGGCCTGCAGCTCGTGCTGCGGATAGCGCCAACCGTGCATGAAGACCACCGCCACGCTGCGCAAGCCGCTGGCATGCGCCGCCTGCAATTGCGCGCGCAGGTCCGCCTGGTCCAGGGCCTGCACCACCTCGCCGTCGGCGGCCATGCGCTCGCGCGCCTGCACCACCTGCTGGTACAGCAGCTCGGGCAGCACGATCTGCCGATCAAACAGGCGCGGGCGGTTTTGGTAGGCAATGCGCAAGGCATCGCGAAAGCCCTGCGTGGTCACCAGCAGCGTGGGCTCGCCCTTGCGCTCGAGCAGCGCGTTGGTGGCCACCGTGGTGCCCATCTTCACGCACTCCACCAGCGCAGGCGTGATGGGGGCGTTGGCCGGCAGGCCCAGCAAATGCCGCATGCCGGCCACGGCCGCGTCGCGGTATTGCTCGGGGTGGTCGCTCAGCAGCTTGTGCGTGACCAGCGTGCCATCGGGGCGGCGCCCGACGATGTCGGTGAAGGTGCCGCCGCGGTCAATCCAGAACTGCCAGCGGGCGGTGGGGGGCGTGGGGGTGTCGGTCTTGGTCATAGCGATGCCGCCGCGCGGGCGGCCTGGTCGTACATGCCCGAGAGCACGCGCAAAAGCCGCGCCAGCTCGCCGATGTCGCGGTTGAGCGCGTCATCGGCCTTGAGGGCGGCAATCAGGCAGTTGTCCCGGATATCGCGGTAGCGGCGCACCAGCTGCTGGCCCTTGTCGGTGGCCGCATAGGTGACGTCCTTGCCGTTTTTGTGCGAGGCCACCACCCCCAGTCCTTGCAGCTTTTTGAGCGCGTAGTTGACCAGGTGCGTGTCCTCGATGTTCATGATGAAGCAGATGTCGGCCAGGCGCTTGTCGCGCGCCCGGTGCGTCACATGGTGCAGCACCAGCACATCGAGCGGCGTCAGGTCCTTGAGGCCGGCGGCCGACATGCAATGCACGATCCAGCGATGAAAGGCATTGCCGGCCACGATGAGGCCAAACTCGAACTCGCTCATCTGCGCGCTGTCGGGCGAGACCAGGTGCGCGGACGAGACGATGGGTGGGGCAGCAGCCGGCGTTTTGCGGGGCATGGCGGTCACCTAGGAACGGGTGGAATGGTGGGGAAGTCTAGACTTGATGCCAGCATTTTGCCAACAATTTGTTGACATTAAGGGAAACTACCAATCCATCGAATCCGCCTCTTTCGTACATTGGGGCATGTGCGCTGACGCTCGCTCGTTGGCGCCCTGTCTGAACCGGATGATCCCCTTTCAACCTCACCCCTGATGGAGCTGTTCATGAAGCGTCGCACCCTGTCCCTGAGCGTGGCCGCCGGCCTGCTGGCCGTGTCCGGTTGGGCATCGGCCCAAACCAAGTGGGACCTGCCCGCCGCCTACCCGGCCACCAATTTCCACACCGTCAACCTGAACCAGTTTGCCGCCGATGTGGACAAGGCCTCGGGCGGCAAGCTCAAGATCACCGTGCATCCCAACGCCTCGCTGTTCAAGGCCCCCGAAATCAAGCGCGCGGTGCAAGGCGGTCAGGCCCAGATTGGCGAGATCCTGATGGTCAACTTCCAGAACGAGTGGCAGCTGTGGGGCGCCGATGGCATCCCCTTCCTGGCCGACAGCTACGACGAGGCGGTCAAGCTCTGGAAGGTGCAAAAACCGCTGGTCGAGAAGAAGCTGGCCGAGCAGGGCATGATGGCCCTGTACGCCGTGCCATGGCCGCCGCAGGGCATTTACAGCAAAAAGCCGCTGGCCAGCGCCGCCGACCTCAAGGGCATCAAGTGGCGCGCCTACAGCCCGGCCACTGCGCGCATTGCCGAACTGGTGGGGGCCCAGCCCGTCACGGTGCAGGCCGCCGAAGTCAGCCAGGCCTTTGCCACCGGCGTCACCGAAAGCATGATGTCCAGCGGCTCGACCGGCGCCGACGCCAAGCTGCACGAGCATGTGAAGTACTGGTACGACACCCAGGCCTGGCTGCCCAAGAACCTGGTGATCGTCAACCGCGCGGCCTTCAATGCGCTTGACAAGCCCACGCAAGACGCGGTGCTCAAGGCCGCTGCCGAGGCCGAGACGCGTGGCCTGGCCGCCAGCAAGGTCGCCAACGGTGCCTCGCTCGATGTGCTGCGCAAAGGCGGCATGCAAATCCTGCCGCCCACGGCCACCCTCACCTCCGACATGAAGAAGGTGGGCGATGTGCTGCTCAAGGAGTGGCTGGAAAAGGCGGGGCCTGAGGGCAAGCAGCTGGTGGATTCGTTCCGCAAGTAAGCCCGCATGCGACGCTTTCTGGAGGCCCTGTACGGGTCGACGGCCGCGCTGGCGGCCGTTTTCATGATCGGTCTGCTGGTGATGGTGCTCCTGTCCATCATCAGCCGGCAGCTGCACTTTCATGTGCCGGGCACCGACGCCTACGCCGGCTACCTGATGGCCGGCAGCGGCTTTCTGGCGCTGGCGCACACCCTCAAGCGCGGCGAGCACATCCGCGTGACGCTGTTGCTGCAATACCTGGGCCCGCGCGCGCGCCACGGCATGGAACTGTGGGCCCTGGGCCTGGCCAGCTTGCTGGCGGGCCTGTTTGCGTTTTACAGCGTGCGCCTGGCATGGCAGTCGCGCCTCTTCAACGACATCTCCACCTCCAACGACGCCACGCCCTTGTGGATTCCGCAGCTGGCCATGGCCCTGGGGGCCTGTGTGCTGCTGGTGGCCTGCCTGGACGAATGGCTGTTGCAATGGCGCGGACAGCGCAGCAGCGAGGCGCCCAGCGAAGCGCTGCGCAACGAATGAAGGCCACGCCATGAGCGATATTTCCATCACCCTGTTGCTGATCCTCTCGCTGTTCCTGATCCTGGGCAGCGGGGTGTGGATCGGGCTCACCCTCTCGGGCGTGGCCTGGATCGGCATGCAGCTGTTCTCTTCGCGCCCGGCGGGCGACGCGATGGCCGTGACGATCTGGGGCTCGGCCTCAAGCTGGACCCTGACGGCCTTGCCGCTCTTCATCTGGATGGGCGAGATCCTGTTCCGGACCCGCCTGTCCAGCGATATGTTCAAGGGCCTGGCGCCTTGGCTGCAAGGCCTGCCCGGCCGCTTGCTGCACACCAACGTGGCCGGCTCGACCATTTTTGCGGCGGTCTCGGGCTCCAGCGCGGCCACCTGCGCGACCATTGGCAAGATGACCCTGCCCGAGCTCTCGCGCCGGGGCTACCCCGACCACATGGTGATCGGCTCGCTGGCCGGTGCCAGCACCCTGGGGCTCTTGATCCCGCCCTCGATCATCATGATCGTCTACGGCGTGGCGGCCGAGGTCTCGATTGCCAAGCTTTTCATTGCCGGCGTGCTGCCCGGCCTGTTGCTGGCAAGCCTGTTCTCGGGCTACATCATCGTCTGGTCGCTCTTGCACCCCGACCAGATCCCGGCGCAAGACGATCGCCCCACCCTGCTGCAAAAGCTGCAGGCCGCCCGGCACCTGATCCCGGTCATGCTGCTGATCGTGGGCGTGCTCGGCTCGATTTACTCGGGCGTGGCCACCGCCACCGAAGCGGCGGCTGTGGGGGTGGTGGGCGCGCTGATCCTCTCGGCCCTGCAGGGCTCGCTCAACTGGACCAGCTTCAAGGACGCGCTCATGGGCGCCACGCGCCTGTACTGCATGATCGCCCTGATCCTGGCCGGCGCGGCCTTTCTGACGCTGAGCATGGGCTATATCGGCCTGCCGCGCCACCTGGCCGAATGGATCAGCTCACTGGGCCTGACCCCGGGGCAACTGATCCTGGCGCTGGCGGTGTTCTACATCGTGCTGGGCTGCTTTCTGGACGGCATCTCGATGGTGGTGCTGACCATGGGCGTGCTGATGCCCACCATCCAGGCCGCAGGCATCGACCTGATCTGGTTTGGCATCTTCATCGTGCTGGTCGTCGAGATGGCGCAGATCACCCCGCCGGTGGGCTTCAACCTGTTTGTGCTGCAAGGCATGACCGGGCGTCAACTGCTGTGGATTGCGCGCGTGACCTTCCCGATGTTCATGATGATGGTGCTGGCGGTGGCCCTGATCTACTGGTTGCCGCAGATCGTGACCTGGCTGCCCCAGCAGATGTGAGCGCGCGGGCGCTCAGCGCAAAAAACGCCCGGGCGCCCAGGGGCTCGGGTCCATGAAGGGCGTTTGCCCCAGCAGCAACTGCGCCAGCAGCTCGCCACTGGCCGGCCCGGTGCTCAGCCCAATGTGCTGGTGCCCCAGCGCCAGCCACAGGCCTTGCCGGCCGGGCTCGCCCGGGGCACGGCCCAGCATGGGGCGGCTGTCGGGCAGGCTGGGCCGAGCGCCCAGCCAGGCGGCCTCGTCGCAGCGTGCGCCCAAGGGCAAGCCCTCGCGCGCCAGCGCCTCGGCGCGATCGAGCATCCGGGTGCGCGGCGCATCCTGCGCGTCCCCCAGCTCCACCCCCGTTGACAGGCGCAGCCCCCGCGCCATGGGCGAGACCACCGCGCCAGCCGCGGTGTCGTACACCGGCCGCCCAAGCGCTGGCCGCTCGGCCTGGGGCTGGTAGTGCATGTGGTAGCCGCGCTCGTGCAGCATGGGCAGGCGCCACCCCCACTGGTCGTGCAAGAACTGCCGACTCCAGGGGCCGGTGGCGAGCACCACGTCCTGCGCCTGCAGGCATTGCCCGTCCGAGAGCTGCACCCGCCAGTCTTGCGCGCCCTGCGCCCGCAGCTGCGTCACGCGGGCCGGATGCAGCACCACGCCATGCTGCGCCAGGTGCTGCGCATAGGCCTGCACCAGGGCCTGCGGATCGTCCACCGACGCGGCCCCGCGCACCCACAGCGCTTGCGTGTAGATGGGGGCCAGGCCGGGCTCGAGCGCGCGCAGCTCGGCGGCATCGAGCGCCTGCGTGTCCAGCCCGTGCGCCGCATACTGCGCGCGCTGCCAGGCCGATTGCTGCCAGGCCTGGGGCTGGCGGTACAGCCAGAGCCAGCCGGTCTCGCGCCAGTGCCGCTGGGCGCCCGCCTGCGCCAGCCAGCGCTCGTGCAGGCCGCGCGAATGCCCGATCAGGGTGTGCAAAGCGCCGATGGTGCGCTGGGTGTGGCTGGGGCGCGCATGGCGCAAAAAGGCCAGCAATTCGGGTGCACGCCGCCACAGCACCGAGCGCGGCATATCGAAGCCCGCCGTGCCACGCCAGAGCTGCGGCAGCTGGCGCCACAGGCCCGGGTGGTTGAAGGGGATCAGCGAGGTGGGCGAGAGGACACCGGCATTGCCATGGCTGGTGCCCCGGCCCGCCCCCAAAGGGTCGACCAGGGTCACCGCACAACCGCGCTCGCGCAAGGCCCAGGCACACGAGACCCCGACCATGCCGGCGCCGACCACCAGCACCTGCTTCATGCGATGATCATAGCGCCCTGCCCCATTCCACCGGCCCACCATGCGCAACCGACCGCCCTTTCTGGGACTGCTTCGACTGGACACCTCCTTTCCACGCCCCCTGGGTGACCTGGGCCAGCCCCGCACCTGGCAGGCGGCGGGTCTGCCTGTGCGGGTGCGGGTGGTGCCGCAGGCGAGCGCGCAGCGCGTGGTGCTGGCCGCCGATCCGCTGTTGCTGGGCCCGTTTGTGGCCGCGGCGCAGCAGCTCCAGGCCGCGGGCGCGGTCGCGATCGTCACCAGCTGCGGCTTTCTGGCGCGCGATCAGGACGCCTTGCAAGCGGCGGTGCAGGTGCCGGTGCTCAGCTCGGCCCTGCTGTGGTGCCAGGCGCTGTCGGCCCCGGGCATCCTGACCTTTGATGCGCCAAGCCTCAACGCGGCAGTGCGCGCCGGCGCACGCGTGCCCCCCAACACCCCGGTCGAGGGCTTGCAAGCGCAGGACCACCTGCGCCAGGTGATCCTGCACAACGCGCGGGGCCTGTCCCGGCGCGAGGCCGAGCGCAATGTGGTGAGCGCCGCCCAGCGCCTGGTGCAAGCCCATCCGCAGGTGCGCCAGATCGTGCTCGAATGCACCAACATGCCGCCCTACCGAGACGCGGTCGCGCAAGCCACCGGCCGGCCGGTGCACGATCTGCTCACGCTGGTGCAAGCGCGCCAGGTGCTGGGCCAGCGGGCTAAGATAGGCGTTTGATCCAACAGGCATGGCATGTTCAAGAATTTGATGATTTACGCGCTGGGCGAAGCCTGGCATCCGCAGCTGGCCGACGTGGAGGCGGCCCTGCAATCCCAGACCTTTACCCCCTGCACCGCCTTGCAGGACAAGTCGGTGGGCTGGGTGCCGCCGCGCGGGCAGGCGCATGGCGCGCTGGTGGAGGCGGTGGCTGGGCACTGGGTCATGCGGCTGATGATCGAGACGCGCAGCGTGCCCGCCTCGGTGGTCCGGCGCGAGGCCGAGCAGCGCATCGCCGAGATCGAGCAACAAACCGGCATCAAGCCCGGGCGCAAGCAGCGCCGCGACATCCTGGACGATGTGCGCCTGGCCCTGCTGCCGCAAGCGTTTGCGCGCCAAATTGGCGTCTGGGTGTGGGTGGACCGCGAGCAGCAGCGCTTGCTGGTGGACGCCGGCGCCCAAGGCCGCGCCGACGAGGTCGTCTCGGCCCTCATGAAAACCTTGCCGGGCCTGCAGGTCTCTTTGCTGCACACCACCCAGACCCCGCAGTCGGCCATGACCGGCTGGTTGCTGGCCGAGAGTCCCGATGAGTGGCCCGAGGGCCTGCATGTGGAACGCGATGGTCTGCTCAAGGCCATGGGCGACGAACCGGCCAGCATCCGCTACAGCCGCCACCCCCTGACCAGCGACGACGTGCGCGAGCATGTGCGCCAGGGCCGGCTGCCGGTGCAAATGGCCATGAGCTGGAACGGCCTGGTTGGCTTTGTGCTGACCGACACCATGCAGATCAAGCGCATCCGGTTTCTGGACGGCAGCGACGAGGCCATCGACGATCAGGACCGCTTTGACGCCGACGTGGTGCTGGCCACCGGCCACCTGGGGCCGCTGCTCGACGGCCTGATCGAGGCCCTGGGCGGCCGCCTTGAATCGGCCACCATGGCCGCCCTGAACCACGCACCGGCGTGAACACCGTCCTGGGCATCGCCGTTGGGGCCACGCTGGGCGCACTGGCCCGCTGGCAGTTGGGCCTGTGGCTCAACACGCCCGGCGCACTGCTGCCCTGGGGCACCTTGGCGGCCAACTGGGTGGGGGCCTACCTGATCGGCCTGCTGATCGGGGTCTTTGACCACTGGCCGGGGCTGGATCCGCTGTGGCGCCTGACCCTGGTGACGGGTTTTCTGGGCGCGCTCACCACCTTCTCCAGTTTCTCGGCCGAGGTGATCGCCCTCTTGCAGCAAGGCCGCCTGCTGCTGGCCTTGGGCAACGCCGGCCTGCACCTGCTGGGCTCGCTGCTGCTGACCTGGCTGGGGCTGCAGACGGTGCGCTGGGTGGGGGCCTGAACGAGGAAGGTGTGGGGCGGCTTACCCGCCCCCGCGCTGCATGTACAGGTCAAAGCGCTGCATGAAGCGCTGGCGCGCGTCGTCGGGCACGTCGCCAAAATCAAAGCGCACCTGCAGGCGCGGCATGCGCAACAAGGCAATGGCGCGCGGCGGCAGCACCTGCCAGTCGATCTGCACGGCGCCCTCTGGCAATCGAATCTGCAAGCGCTGCGCTTGGGTGTGCCAAGGGTGCTCGCCAATGGCCTGCGGCAGGGCGCGCGCCCATTCGGCTTCGGTGCAGCCCATCTCGCGCACAAACTGCGCCGGCAACCAGGGACTCATGCGGGAGGGCGCTCAGCCGCCGGCAATGGGCGGCCAGATGGCCAGCACATCGCCCTCTTTCAGCACGTGGGAGGCGCGGGCTTCGGGGGCCACATAGCGGCCGTTGACGAGCACCAGGTGCACCATCTTGGCCGGCAGGTTGAAGGGCACGATGACGTCCATGATGCAGCTGCCCTCGGGCAGGGTCAGCCGCATCTCGTTGCCGGGGCGAACCTCGGCCGGGAGGTAGTCGCCCAATGAGGCAAACAGCTTGAAGGTGATGTCCATGCGCGAATTGTCGCTGGGGCCGCAAGCCCGTCAGCGACGGCGGGCATCCTGCGCGCCGCTCCAGCGATGTTGCGCCTGCGCGCACGCCAGGTAGGCATGCGAGAGTTGGGTCGGGTCTTTGAGCAAGGCGTCTTTCCACTCACCCAGCGCGATCTGGCCTTCGACCAGGCCGCGCATCACGCCCACATGCTCGGTCCAGCCGACGGCGTTGCAGCCCACCAGGCGGTCGCCCGCAAACTGCAGGCTCAGGTGCTGGTGCTGCGCCTCGTCGGTCAGCTCCACATGCTCGCCGTCGGGCACGCCTTGCCAGTTGCCAAAGCTGCACGAGATCAGGCCCAGGGTGTCGAGCACGTTGATCTGGGTGACGCCCTTGAGGCCGGTGCGCTGGCCCAGCATGTTCAGCGCCGCCACGCGCGCCTGCTCGGCGGCGTTGGGCTGAATGGCCGACACAATGGTCTGGCCGCTGACCTTGTCAAAGGCTTCGGCGCAATCCCCGGCGGCATAGATGCCCGGCACATTGGTCTGCAGGTGTTCGTCGGTCAGCACGCCCTGCAAGCAGGTCACGCCCGAATCCTTCAGGAACGCAATATTGGGCTTGACGCCCGTGGCGCTGATGACCAGGTCGGCCGGCAGCTTGCTGCCATTGGACAGGCGCACCGACAGGGGCGCGTCGCTGGCGGGTTCGCCAAGTCCCACGGCCTGTGCCAGCCGGCCCAGCAGACCGGGCGAGCCGCCTTCGGTGGGCACAATGGCCTCCACACGGGCCTGGGTGTGCACCTGCACGCCCTTGTGCTCGACCCAGCGGCGGATCATGCCGCCTGCGGCCGGGCCCATCATGCGCGGCACCATGCGGTCGCCCATCTCGACCACCGACAGCTGCACGCCGCGGTTGGCCAGGGCCTCCATGATGATGCAGCCAATAAAGCCAGCCCCCATTTGCACCACGCGCGCCCCGGGCTTGGCCAGGGCCATGATGGCGCGGGCATCGTCCAGGGTCCAGCAGGTCTGCACCCGCGGGTCGTCGATGCCCGGAATGGGCGGGCTCACCGGCCGCGAGCCGGTGGCAATCAGCAAGGTGTCAAAGGCCAGCGACTGGCCGTTGTCCAGATGCACCACGCGTGCCTGGGTGTCCAGCCGCTGCGCGCGCGCCGGAACCTGCTCGATGCGCAGGTCCTGGTAATGCGTCGCGCTTTTGCGCAGGTAAGTTCCCCGCTCCTCGATGTTGCCCATCAGGAGGTAGGGGATGGCCATGCGCGAGTACGGCGGCTCCGGCTCATCACCGACCAGGGTGATGCGGTCTTGGGGCGCGTGCTTGCGCAGCGTCTCGGCCGCGATCACGCCGGCCGGGCCGGCACCCAGAATGACGTGGTGCTTCATGGTTTACAGACCCAGGCGCTGCTTGGTCTCGGCGGTCGGACGGCCTTCGCTGTCCCAGCCGCGGGCGGCGTAGTACTTGGGCAGCATCTCGGGCAGCTTGCTCACCACACCGGCGCCAGGGCCGGTCTTGGCGGCCTCGGTCAGCAGGCGCTTGGGCAGGCTGTCGTCGGCCTTGGTAAAGCCTGCGGCGTTGTTGAACTCGCGCTCCATGTTCCAGATGCGCTCGCCAATCATGGCCAGCTCTTCGGTGGTGTAGTCGTCATCACAGGCGGCCTGCAACTGGGGCGCCAGGTCGGGCAGGCTCCAGGCGAAGGTCGTGAAGATGCACAGGCCCGAGGAGTCAAAGGCGGCGGTGGCGTCCTGGAAGGCCTTGACGAGTTCGGGCTTGCCCTCGGACTCGGTGGGCTCGGTCTTGACCGGAATGCCCAGCACTTCGGAGGCGATGGTGTAGCCGCGCAGGTGGCAGGCGCCGCGGTTGGAGGTGGCATAAGCCAGGCCAATGCCCTGGATCACACGGCCGTCGTAGGCCGGGAATTCCTGGCCCTTGACGCTCATCGACAGGTCGGGATGGCCGTACTTGGCGGTCAGGCGCTTGGAGCCCAGGCCGATGTCCTTGCCAAAACCGATGCCCTTGGCGGTCATGTCGGCCAGCTCGCACAAGGCCTTGGCCGAGCCAAAGTTGGCCTCGATGCCGATCTGCTCCTTGGTCAGCACGCCCATTTCATAGAGCTCCATCACCGCGCCCACTGTGGCGCCAAAGCTGATGGGGTCAAAGCCTTCCTCGTTGCAGATCAGGTTGGCGTATTGCAGCGCCTCCAGGTCGTTCACGCCGTTGGCAGCGCCCAGGGCCCAGGCCGCCTCGTACTCGAGGCCACCGGACGCGCCCCAGTACTCGGGCTTGTTCTGCACCGAGAAATGCGACTCGTCGATCTTGGAGATGCGGCCGCAGGCAATGGTGCAACCAAAGCAGGCCTGGTTGGTCACCAGGTGCTTTTTGCCGTCGGTCTTGCGCGGGGTGGCCATGGCCTCGGCGGAGATGTCCTTGGCGCCCTCGAACTGGCTGTCACGGTGGTTGCGGGTGGGCAGTGCGCCGACCTCGTTGATGACGTTCATCAGCACCTGGGT
>JACCDS012432180.1_pt1 | contig 21204 bp, 3 predicted proteins | sample 7446441 | NCBI WGS metagenome assembly JACCDS01 (sample SAMN15323445, study PRJNA562643) | freshwater metagenome | isolation source: river surface water | place: USA:Blue River Watershed | collected 2017-08-17 | reverse complement strand
TCAGCCGCCATCACACGCTCATCTGTGAGAGGAAGAGCTGACGCAAGCGCAGCAGCCATTGCCAGCCCAGGGGCATGAGGCCGAGGTCGAAGCGAACCTGGCACCGGTTGCCGAACACCAGCCCCTGGCCCGCCGGCGCGCGCTCCAACAGCAGCTCAAGGTCAAACACTCGGTGTAGCGGCTTGGTTCCTTTGGAATCCTGCGGATCGACTGCAATCTCGCCGCCGCCAGTGGTGCCCAGCGCCGGCGAAACCAGCTCCTGTTCGCCGCCGCCCAGCGCTCGGTGCAGCCGTGCCGCAATGGGCAGTTCGAACGGCAGCCGCACCTCGGCACTGATGCTGCCGCTGCTGGCCCGCCGCGCTATCAAATCCATGTCCTCCTGCGTCACGGCCACATGGACCCGCTCGGCCGGGCGGTTCAGCACATAACCGACCACCTCGCCGCGCTTCACGTAGCGGCCTTCGGGCCGTGTGGGCTCCTGCGGCAGCCAGGTGCCGTCGCTGCCGGCCGTGAGGCTCAGCTCCTGGTACCGGCGCCATTGCTCCTGCCATTTCGCCCGGCGGCCCTGGAGGTCGGCCCGCAGGTTCTGAGCCTTGGCCTGGTCGTCCACCTCGGCCTGCCGAAGCTGCGCCTCGGCCTGTGCCACGTCGGCAGCCGCCACGGCAAGCTCTGAAGCAATATTGAGGCTCTCCAGCTGCATCAGCAGCCGCCCCCGCTGAACCGTCTCGCCGGGTGCAGCCGCCTGCATCGTTGTTCCAGCCACCTGCTCCGCCCCTGCACTCACATGAGCATTCACCGGCGCCCGCACCATCGCTTCATCCGGCAGCCACAAAACACCCTGGTGCACCGCATAAAACGGCAGCGGGACGGCGAACACCAGCACGCCCACCAGGCCCAGCAGCAGCAGCACACGGCGACGCACCCAGTCACGACGCAGCGCCAGGTTGGCGCTGTCGCGCACATGCTTCCAGGCTCGCCACAAGGGCATCACCAGGCTGCTCCAGGCGCCGAACAGCGCGATCAACACGCCGACCCAGAAATACTGCCCGGCAATGAACCACAGCATGCCGACCGACACGCTGAACCTGTAAAGCGGTGCGATGCCGCCGTAGATCAGCAACCACCAGCGTTCGGCATGCGCACCGACCGGCTCATGGGCCTCGGGGGAGCCCAGCAGGTAGCGGTCGACCAGATACGTCCAGTACTGGGTGCAGCGCTGCGCCAGGTTGGGGATCTCGATGAGATCGCTCAGCGCGTAGTAGGCGTCATAGCGCATCAGCGGATTGCCGTTGACCACGAGCGTCGAGAAGCCGGCGATCAAGACCACGTTGTAAGCCACCGCAGTGACCACGCCACTTTGCGCGTTCAGCCACACGTAGAGCGCGACCGCTCCCAAAGCCAGCTCGGCCATGATGCCGGCCACCGCCACCGCCGCACGCTGCCACTTGGAGTCGAAACGATAGGACGAAGTCGCATCCACGTACGGCACCGGCGTGAACATGATGAACATGACGCCGATCTCGCGCACCGTACCGCCCCAGACCTTGACGGCCAGGCCATGGGCGCACTCATGCACCGCCTTGGCGACCGGATAGACCAGCCAGAGCACCACCAGGTTGCTGGCCGAGAGCACCCGGTCGGACAGGTTTTGCGTGAGCTCCGACCAATGCTGCCAGGCCAGCACCGCCGCAGGTGCCACCAGGGCCAGCCAGGCCAGCAGTGCGGGCCAGGAGAACAGCATGCGCGCCAGCCCAGCATGCCGCTCGAACCAGGCATCGGGAAACAGCAGCGGCAGCTTGAGGCTCATGGGGTTCAGCCAGCTCTGCATCAACTCGGCACGCCGCTGGCGGCGGTGACGCTCGAAGACCTCCTCGGCATCAGGGGAGACTTGTGACTGCAGCAGGTCGTTGCTGTAGAGCGAACCCATCAGTTGCACCAGCTCCTGCTGCGTGATGGCAGCGCGCTGTTCGTCGCCGCTGCCCATGATGACGGCCTCGGCCCAGACCTCATCCAGCGTCCTTCGGCCATCCAGCAGCGCGACCACATCCCACACCGGTGAGGCCAGACGATGGAAGCGGCCCGTCACCGGGTCCTGCAGCAGCACCCAGGTGTGGCCCCGCAGCCGCCGGAACAGCGGCTTGACGCCGTCGCGCAGGCGCGGCCGCAGGTAGCGCACCGCATGCCAATGCTCAGAGAACAGCGCGGCCACGGGTCACCACCACCAAGTCCACCACTTCATGCGCAGCCAGTCCAGCGAACTGCGCGTCCATATGGTCAGCAGGTTGGCCTTGCCCACCGTGACCTTGCCCACGCCCTGCATGCCCGGGCTCAACGGCGGGGGCGTTCCCTGCCAGTTGGCTTCGACACGGAAGCCGTTGTTGCCATCCTGAACGGTGGCCGTGGCAGTGACGAGGCTGACGACGAAGGGATAGCCCTGTTGCGGCAAGCCGGCCAGGCGCAATTCGCCCACCTGCCCAGCATGCAGGCGCGCGATGTCGTGGTCGGCGACGTGCAGCACCACGCGGTACTGGTCGACCGCAGCGATCTCGAACAACTGCTTGCCCACCTCCAGCGGCGCGCCGATCTGCTGCGTCCAGTCGCCGCTCACCACCAGGCCGTCCAGCGGCGAGAGCACGTCCGCGCGGGCCAGCTTGTTTTCCACCAGGCTCAGCTGGGCCTGCGCTTGCTGCACCACGGCCGACGCCTGCGCGACCCCCGGGGCGTCATGCTCGGCCATCGCCTGGCGCAGCTTGCCGTTGGCCTGGTCGCGGTCGCTGAGGTTTTTCGCCTGCTCGACCTTGAGTTCGCGAGTCTCCATGCTCAGCAGCAACTGGCCCTTGCGCACGCGCTCGCCCGGCCTGACGCTTGCCTGGGCCACGAAGCCCTCGAACGGCGCCGTCACGAGCTGGCGGGTTTGACCCTCGATGAGTAGCGGTGCCGTAACTCGGTCGTCGAATGGAACACCCAGCACCAGCACCGCTAACAGCAGCGTGGCCACGGCGCCCAGCTTCCAGCGCAGATGGCCACGTTCGCCGTTGCGGCCCAGTTGGCGCGCGGCGTGCCCCATGGCGTTCCAGCCGTGCAGCCAGAGCGGACGCTCGGCCAGCCGCCATTGGCGCAACAGCGGCTCGGCCAGCGACAGGCTGCTGCGCAGCACCCGCTGGACTTCAATGTTCAATGCAGGCACATCGCCAGACAGCACCAACACGGCCGTCGCCTGCCCCTCTGCAAGCACGGGCAGCGCCCACCAGCCGGGCCCCTGCACCTCGGCCAGCGCGGCCACTGCGCGGCTGGCCCGCTCGGTCGACTCCAGCACCACGGGCGCGGCCTTCTGCGCCCAAGCCGTGTCGGAACCCACCCACCAACGCGGCCGCCCGCTGCGCACCTCGAAGAGCGCCAGGGTCAGCGCCGCCGACGCGCCGCCCTCGCCTGCCGCCAGCTCGCGCGCCCAGGCGGCCGTGCGGTTGACCCACTCTTGCGCTGCGGCATGGGCGCGATCCTGCGACGACACATGCCCCAGCACCTCCAGCAGGCGCGCGGTGCGCAACAAGGCCGTCTGGTGATGCTCGGTGAGCGACCACTGCAGGCTGGCCAGGGCCAGCAACACAGCTTGCACGATGCGCTCGTTGTGTGGTGGCGGCAGACACAGCCCAACCACGGCCGTCTGCCCCTGCCCGTAGGTGATGCGCGCGGCCATCACCAGGTGAGTCGGGCCGCTCTTGCCGTCAACAACCAGTTGGCAGCGCTCCAGCGCCACGGGCTGCGCGGCGCTGACACGCGCCAGCAACTGCGGCCACAGGCTGGCCAGGCTGGCCCCCAGCTCTGGCGGGAACGGCAGCTGGGCGTGCGGCCCATCGCCGTGCAGCGCGACAGCGGTGCACGCCGTGCCAGCGGCTTCAAGACGCTGGCGCCAGGCATACAAGCGTGGCTTCAGGGCATCCTGGCCGTCCGCCGGCAGGCCTTCATCGGCCGCCACGTTCTCCACCGGCTCGCTCACTCATCGCCCCACAAGTTGCCCCGGTTGCCGCGCTCGCTCGGGGGCACGGCGCCGAGGGGCCGCAGCTTCAACTGCGGCAGTTCGATCGGATGCCGGATCTCCTCCGACAGCTCCAGGGGCTTGTCCAGCGGCGTCAGCACCGTGTCCAGGTTGGCCAGGTCGTTGTCGTCCAGCTGCCCAGACGCGCCCTTGAGCTTGATGAACGCCAGCCACGCGTCGTAGCGGGCCTTGGACAGGTCGCGCTGGGCCTCGAACAGCTTGGACTGGGCAGCCAGCACCTCGGAGTTCACCTTCATGCCCACCTCGTAGCCACGCTGGTTGGCCCGCAGGGCAATGGCCTGCGAGTTGACGGCCGTGGCCAGCCCACGCGCCTGGCTGATGGCGCTGAGCGCCGCCGCAAAGCTCTGACGGATGTTGACCGACATCGCCCGGCGGGCCACGTCCAGATCGGCCTGGGCCTTGTCCTGCAGTGCGATCGACTCGCGCTGCTTGCTGTGCATGGCGCCCGACGAATACAGCGGGATGGTCAGCGTCACGCCCATCTGGATCTGGTTGGCAAAGCGCCGCTGCAAGCTGGTGACCGAGGCCGACTCGGACGTCCGGTTGTAGGCGTAGGAAGCATCAAGCGTCGGCGAATGGGCCATGTCTGCCTTGCGGGTTTCCTGGCGCGCGGCTTCCAGCGCCCACTGCGCCTGCCCCAGCGCCGGGCTGTCGCGGTGCGCTCCCAGCACCCACTCGGGCAGGCTGGCCGGGTCTAGCGCCGGCAGCACGTCGCCCTCCAGACCCCGGGTCAGCAGCTCAGGCGTCTCCCGCCCCACCAGATCCAGGAACAGTTGATGCCGCAGCGACAACTCGAACTCGGCCGCCGAGACCTGGGCGGCCACGGCATCGGCCTTGGCCTGGGCATCACGCACGTCGGTGATGGCCACCGTGCCTACCGTGAAGCTGCGCTTGGCTTGAGCGACCTGGGCGGTGGTGGATTCCTGCTCGACCCGCAGATAGCGCAAGGCATCCCGCGCCTTGAGCATGTCGAAGGCAGCTTCGACGAAGCGCTGCATCGACTCGATGCGCGTCTGCTCGCCCTGCAGCCGGGCCTGCTCGCTCTGCGCCTTGGACTGCTGCAACTGGGCCATCAGCGTGGGCTTGTAGATGGGCTGGTTGACCTGCAAAGCCCCCTGCTTGGTCTTGAAGGTGCGCGGGTCCGGCGTGACGGCGTTGCTGGGCTCGGCGTATTGCGAGTGGCTGCTGCTGATGGTGAGGTTGGCCGTCACCCCGAACGCAGCACGCGCCTGCTCCTCACGCTCCAGCGTGGCCCGGTGCTGCGCACGCGCGCTGGCCACCGTGGGGTCGGACGCATCCGCAGAGCGATAGAGCTCCAGCAGGGACTGGGCCTGTACGGACGTGCAGAGCCCTTGGGCGGCCAAGGCGAGGCCAATCAACGCACCGAGGCAGCGCCCGGAAGCAGGTCGAAGGTTCGGGATCACGGAATTAGGAAACTGGCCTGGATCGGGGCAACCCGAGATTGTCGTCGCAAGGCGCTCGGCTCCCGTTGGGCTGGGCGCCGAGCAAACCTGCGAAGACCTTGAATAGCCCCGTCAAACCCACGCGGTCAAAGGGCTCGCCGGCCAGGTTGCCCATCGCAAGCGGCAACCTGGACCGGCGCTCACAACATGTCCTTCAGCGCCTTGCCCGCCGAGCGCTCCAACGCCAGCAGCCAGTCCTCGTCAGCCACTCGATGCGCAGCATGGGCCGACGTCACCACCGGCGCTACCGGCTCGATCAACTCGAAGCTGTAGTGCGGCTGGGCATGACCCAAGGGGCGAGCAACCAGGCGGCGCGCCGCCCAGTCGTGGTGACGCCCCTTGGCACGCACATCGAGGCGCTTGATGAACCCATTGAGGGCCATGTCGCCTTCCTCGTCCTCTCCGGCAGACCGGCTGCCCGACGGCGCGGCCGGCACCGGCTGATGCACATCGAACCACACATCGGCCATCTCGCGGCTGGAGCCGTCGATGGCAACAAAGCTGCCCGCAAGGCCCAGCAGGTTGCCGTTGTCGACCGCACTGCCGATGGTCGAAGCCAGCCGGATCGAGTCAACGCCGGCCTGCGGCAGGGTCAGCAACTCGATGGCCTGAGTCACGCCGTCGCGGTTGGCATCGACCCAGACGCGCAGCTCGCTGAAGACCAGGTCGCGCGAGTCGATGACGCCGTCGCCATTGCCGTCGTGCTGGGCCAGGGCCTGGAAGCCGTCGGTGGCTCGGCTGCCATCGGCCAGGTGGGTGCCCGAGCCGAACAGTTCGCTGCCGTTGTCGATCAGACCGTTGTGGTTCAGGTCCAGCGCCAGCAGGCCGTCGGTGCCGTCCACCCAGCCAGTGCTGTAGACCGGCTGTGAGCCATCCGACAGATCAAAGCGCCCGGCGATGCCATCCACCAGGCTGAACGCGCCGGTGTGCACGCCGTCACCGTTGAGGTCCAGCACCAGCGGCGTCGTGTTGCTGCCGTAGCCGGCCTGCTGGGTCACGCTGACGGAGCGGAAGAAGTGGTTGGCATTGATCTGGATGCCGCTGTTCCAGTCCTTGACGATCACGTTGCCGTTGATCTGCCCGCCACCGCCGCTGACCAGGGCTCGCGGCGCGAGGATGGTGCCCCAGACGCCCACGTTGTTGAAGTTCAGCGTCTGCGCACCGCTGAAGTTGAACAAGGTGTTGTAGGCAGAGAACCCGTTGGGCGTGCCGCCGGTGAAACCGGCCGCGGTGCCCGTCACGTTCACGATCACCGTCTGCCCGGCGCTCAGCTTGGCGAAGCTGCTCCAGTTAGCCGCCATCAAGTCAGCACCGCTCACGGTGAACACCTGCACACCAGTGGTGCCATCGCCCGAGAAGTTCAAGCCTCCCGATTGCGCCGTGACCGTGCCGGTGGCGCTCAGCGCCGCGATCTGGTCGGACAGGGCCGTCAAGCGCGCGGCCTCGGTGGCAAACGAGAAGTCGGGGGCGGCTCGCCGCACCGCATCGCCACTGGAGAGCTGGCCCGTGTCCTGCGAGCCTCCATACGACGCGGCGCCATGCAGGCTGCCGCCGTGGAAGTTGAGGTTGCCCCCGACCACGGCAGACAACCCGTGATACGCCAGCGAGTTGGCGTTGACGCTGTAGTTGGCCAGCGTCAGGTTGTTGCCCACCGCCATGGCGCCTTCGGTGTCGCTGCCCGTGCTGGTGAAATCGTGCAGCGCGAACACGTTGAACAGCCCGGCGACGCCCAGGTCGACGGCCACCGTCGTGGCAGGCGGCGGATTCACCGTGATCTGCACCGTCGCAACGTTGGAGTCGAGCTGGCCGTCATTCACCTTGTAGGTGAAGCTGTCGGTGCCGGCGTAGCGAGCCGCCGGAGTGTAGACCCAACGGCCATCGGCCTGCCTGACGACACTGCCGTGCTTTGGCGCGCTCACGATGCTGTAGACCAGTGCCGATGCGTCGTTGTCCACATCGGTGGCCGCCATCGCGATGACGCTGCCGGCCGTGCCGCTGGCGCTGCCCGTCACGCTCACCGGCAGGTTCTGCGCCACCGGTGCGTCATTGGCCCCTTGCAAGGTGATCGTCACCGTGGTGAAGGCCGTGCCGCCATGGCCGTCGCTGATGGCGTAGGTGAACACATCGCTGCCGGTCGCACCCGCCTTCAAGGCTTGTGCGGCGCTGCCCGGCTTGTAGGTGGCCAAGCCGTCGGCGGCAATGGTCAGCGCGCCATAGCTGCCAGCCACGGCGACACCCACGCCGGCGGTCGGCGCGGCACTCGCCGAGCCTGCCACCACCCCGCTCACGCGCAGCGTGTCCGTGGCATCCACATCGGTGTCACGGCCGTTGGCGTTCAGGATCAGGCCCTGGGCCGCCGTGAGGACCAACGTGGCGTCCTCGCTGACGACAAACGCATCCGCCTTGGCCGTGGGCCCGTCGTTGCTGCCGTTGATGGTCACCAGCACCGTCTTGCTGCTGCCGTCCAGCGACTTGACGGTGAAGCTGTCGCTCACCGCCTGGCCCGCCGCCAGCGCCTGCACGTTGGCTGCGGTGTTGTTGAGCGTGTAGCTCCACAGGCCCGCCGCGGTCATGCTGAGGCTGCCATAGGTGCCGGCAGTGCTGCCCAGCGCCTGGAAGCCGGCCTGGCCGGCATCAGCGTCAGCCACCGTGAGCTGGCCCGTGGCCGCCAGCGTCACGTCTTCGGTCACGCTGCCGGTGCTCACCCCGGCGATCACGGCGGCGTCGTTGCTGCCGTTGATCGTCATCGTCAGCACCTTGACGGTGCCGTCTGCCGCCTTGACCGAGAAGCTGTCGCTCACCGATTGGCCGCTCACCAGCGCCTGCACATTGGCAGCAGCGTTGTTGAGCGTGTAGGCCCACAGGCCCGCTGCCGTCAGGCTCAGGCTGCCGTAGGTGCCCGCCGTGCCGCTCTGGGCCTGGAAGACTGCCTGGCCGGCATCGGCGTCAGCCACGCTGAGCTGGCCGCTGGCGACCAGCGTCACGTCCTCGGTCACGGTGCCGGTGGTCACCCCGGTGATCACGGCCGCATCGTTCGTGCCGTTGATCGTCAGGGTCACCGTGCTGGCCGTGCCATCCAGCGCCTTGACCGTGAAGCTGTCGCTCACCGCCTGGCCTGCGGCCAGCGCCTGCACATTGGCGGCGCTGTTGTTCAGCGTGTAAGTCCACAGGCCCGCCGCCGTGAGGCTCAGGCTGCCATATGCACCGGCGGTGTCACTCTGCGCCTGGAAGCCCGCTTCCGCCGTGTCCGCATCGGCCACCGTGAGCTGGCCGCTGGCGGTCAGCGTCAGGTCTTCCACCGCCGTGCCGGTGCTCACGCCGCCAATCACGGCGGCGTCATTCGTGCCGTGGATGCTGATGACCACCACCTGGCTCGTGCCGTCCACCGACTGGACAGTGAAGCTGTCGGCCACCACCTGCCTGCCCGTCAGCGCCTGCACCGCCGGCAGCGCGTTGTCCAGCACATACGTCCAGGCGCCTTGGGCGTCCAGCGTCAGGCGGCCATAGCTGCCCAGCGTGCCGTTCTGAGCCTGGAAGCTGGCTTCACCGGCGTCCACATCCGTCACGCTGAGCTGGCCGGTGACCGTGAGGTTCACATCCTCCGACACCTCGCCAGCCACCGCACCGCCGATCACCGCCGCATCGTTGCTGCCCACCACGGTCAATGTGAGCGTGGTGGTGGCCACGCCGCCCTGCCCGTCGCTCACGGCATAGGTGAACACGTCCTGCCCGGTGGTGCCGGCCGCCAGCGTCTGGGCGAAGGCATCGAGCACATAGCGGTAGGAGCCGTCGGCGTTGAGCGTCAGGCTGCCATAGCTGCCCTGCACCGCCGTGCCCACGCCAGCCTGTGGCGCTGCGGGCGGCTGGCCCGCGGCCACGCCCACCACCGTCAGCGGATCGTTCTCCACGTCGGTGTCCTGCCCCGCCTGGCCCGCGCCCTGCCCTTGCAGCACGCCCTGGGCGGCCGCTACGCTGAGGGCGCCTTCGTCCTCACCCACACGGCCCGCATCCGGCGCCGCCACCGGCGCGTCGTTGACGGCCGCCACCTGCAGGCTGACCGTCGCGATGTTGGACAGCTGGCCCGAGGCGCTGTCCAGCAACTGGTAGGTGAAGCTGTCGGCGCCAAAGTAGTTGGCGTCCGGCGTGTAGATCACCTGCCCGTCCGCGCCCACGCGGGCCTGGCCGTGCTGCGGGCCTTGCACCAGCTGGACACGGGTCGTGCCCGGGTTGCCCACCTGGTCGTTGGTCAGCAGATCGAGGCTCAGCGGCCTGTCCTCCACGCCGTTCGGCGCCAAGTCATCCGCTGCCGCCAGGGCCTGGCCCAGATGCACGTTGCGCAAGCTGACCGAACTGCCTTGTGCACTGGCGTCCGCATCGGCCCCGAGGCCAAAGCCCAGCAGGTCGAAGCTCAGCATCAGGTCTTGCCCAGCGAGGCCGGCCGGCAGGTCCAGCGTGTAGGTGCTGCTGCCATCGGCATTGACGATTCGGTGCACGCCATCGGCCAGGCGCAGGGTGCCATCTGACTGAAGGTTGAGCAGCGCGTCGGAGTGCGAGAGGTCCACCGTGCCGGTGCGAGTACCGTCCGCCAGGGCCGACAGATGAGTGCTGGCGTTCAGCAACGCCACCTCGAATGCATCCTGCGGGCCACCCGCGTTGGCGGCCAGGCCCGCGTTGACCACGGTGAAGGTCAGGAAGCGGTCATTGGCGCCAATGCGGAAGAACTGGCTGAGCTGGGTCTGGCTGCCGGAGGTTTCGGACAGCGTGGCCTCGCCATGGCTGGCCATGACCCGGCCCGTCGTGAGCCAGCCACTGGTGTTGCCAGTGGTGGGGCCAGCGCCGCCGAAATCACCGTTGCTGAGTTCGGGGTTGGCGGTGAGCTGGAAGCTCGGTTGTGCGGCAGAGGCCACCCCGCCGCGAGACGCCGCCGCGCGTGTGATGAACACCTCATCCGTGGCAACGAACTGCCCCGCCGCGCGCAAGCCGGCGACATCGGCTGCCCCCGGCAGGCGGCGCTCGCCCGGGTTGAGCACGGCGTCCATCACGTCGCCATCCTGGCTCGAATGCCCCAAGCCCAGGGCGTGGCCCATTTCGTGGATGAGCACAGTGAGCAGGTCGAGCTTGCCAGCAGCGGCGCTGCCGGCCTGCGCCTCCATGTCCTGCGCAGTGTCACCGGGCAGGAATTCCTCGGCTTGGGCTGGTGTGCTATCCACAAACCAGCCCCAGCCAGCGCCGTCGACAGAAAGAGTCACCTGATTGCCCTGAGCAACACCAGCGATACCAGGATCCAAGGCAGCAATGTCGACGGAGATGGCGTCAAGCGCGAAGATAGACGCTCCAGAGTCAATCCAGTACTGACGCGCCTGGGCCAGGACAGTTGCTATGTCCTGTCGGGTGAGCAATTGCACGCCCGCAGGCACAACAGGTACACCCACGCGTTCATGTTTATCGGGGTTCGGCCTGATGGTGACGGTAAGCTCACCCCTCTTACCCGCCTCAGGCACCTTGATTTCCATGATGAAAGTCTGAATATCCAGATGTCCTTCGTTCCACATGTCGTAGGCCGCCCGGAACTCGGCTTGGACGTGGGGAGGCAACTCCTGGCCGTTGAGGCGGCCGATACCGTCGGGGAAGGCTTGACCACTGCCTTCGTAGATCCACTTCTCGACCTTGGCGTTCAGCTTGAGGGACTCGACGCCTTGGTAGTTACTGCGCGTAGAAGCCTTTTCATCCCCGACGTATAAGGTGGGCTTGCCACCATTAGTGCGCCCATCGCGGTCAAAGAACCATTCATCGGGCCCGTTGTTGGACTTGTTGCGCATGTCGGTGCGGAAGTCCTCGCCGGTTGCTTTGTAAAGCGCGTTGTTGCCGGCAGCCTCGCCGATCCGCCCTGTGTTGGCGACTGTGTCCTTCACTGCGGGATTTAAGAAGTCCGGATTCTTGTAGATCTCTACCCGATCGGTCTGCTTCAGGGTATCGAGTTTGGAAAGCTCGAACTTCTTGATTTCCGGGCCGCAGGTGTTGTGAACCCACACACCCTCCTTACCGACGTAGTAGGTATGGAAATCCTCCACCTCGAAGTTGTAGACACGGCCCCTCGCCACGTTTTGATAGCAGCGGGAAACCATTAGGTTAGCGAACTGGAATTGTTCTACGCAATCGCAAGCGTCGATTTTTGATACCGGCACCCAGCCACGCCCCTGGCAGTAAATCGGATGCTCCGGCGTCACCAGGTACTCCTCCCTGTCACCCGACGCCAGGTTGTCAACGATCAATCGACACAACGGCTTGTCCTCGGCAACAAACACCTGAGTCACCTGTTTGTAGGTGTACTCACTTTCATCCCGCAGCCTCCGAGGCCGCGCCATGTCGTCCGGGTAGGACAGCACCCAGTCACCAACTCTGATCTCTTCAATAGGCTTCAGACCTTCCCTGGTGTGCACGAGCGTCCCAGCGGCAAAGCAAGGTGGCTGCCCTTCCTCAAGGAACGCGGCCTCCTCGGCACGCGTCACCGCGCGTTCAATCGCGACGTTCACCGGACATCCCGTGTTGTGTACCCAAACCCCCACGCTATCCTCGCCCACATAGTACGTATGAAAGTCCTCGACCTCGAAGTTGTAAACCGGTGCCAAGTACGTCTCACCGAGTCGCAGAGGGTCAGCACCAAGTGATGCTTCCAGCCCCACAGGCGCCACTTGCAAACACTCGCCTTGCATGCACAGCAACTGGCCGACCTTCACGCGCTTATCTGCAGCGAAGAACACCCCCTTGTGTTGGGTCCTCCGGATGAGCGCCGCCGAGCGGACTTCGGCACGACGGCCGTCGGCCAATTGCAGGCCTATCCCAGCCTCCAGACACTCCGCAGCCAACCAGTGCTTGCCGTCTTCGGTCAGCGATGTCTCCACCCAGAACGGATGGTTGGGCGTCGCAAACAGCGTGGTGAACGTTTCTGCGCCGTCCGCTTCTATCGCCTTCACCTGGATCGCCATCAGGGGCTGATCCAGCCGCGAGAACTTGTTGACCACGCGCCGCATCGCACGCTCACCGCCGTCTTCCGGCTGCGACAACACCATCGTGCCGGCGCGAAGCTTCTCGATCGGTACCAAGCCATCGGCGGTGTGCACCAAGGTGCCGGCCGCAAAGCAACCAGTGGGCTTGACCTTGCCGTCCGGGCCAACCTCAAGGAAGCCCTCCAGGGCCTTCGCAAAGTCTTCCACGGCAACCATGCGGGGTTCTGCGGTGGGTTTGCCGGTGACCGGGTCCTTGATCACGGGTTCGATCACGTAGCTGGTGGCCTCGGCGGCGGCGGCCATGCGGTTCTTGAGCGGTGACACTTCAATCACGCCCCGCGTGGCACGCTCCTTCAGGAACTCCATCTCCTTGACCTTGAGCTTGAGCTTGTTCCAGAGCCAGGGCGCACCGCCGTCCTTCATGGAGACGATGAACTCCAGCGCCTCGGTGCCGGCTTCCAGCGCCTTCTGATAGTCGCCCTTGATGAGGTTGTAGCCCATCTTGACGAAGCTGAAGCCGCCCTGGACGACGCCCTTCACCCCAGCCGCCACGATGTAGTTGAGCTGTTCACCAAAGCCCTGATGTTCATCGACGAACTGCAGGAACGGCGTTTGCGCCGGCATGGTGTTGCTATTGCCGGTCAGCGCAGCAAACTTGCGCGACAGCCAACCCACCGCATTCACACCCATTTGGGCTGTGCCGACCGCAATGCCCGTTCCCACCTTGGCAGCGGCAGCACCGAGCTGCTCACCGGGCTTGTCGGAGCGGAGATTGAAACCGAGCGACTCGATGGTTTTGTGCGCTCGCGTTGCCTCCTGAATAGCGTCATCGTTGGCCTCACCGGTCAATGCCTGGTATGAGGCCTTGAAGGTGTACCAAAACTCGGCCATTGCGGCACCCAGCATGATTTTGGTGGTGTTCCAAGTGCCGTTGGAGGTGTCGAGTTCGGGTTCCTGCGGCTCGCCGGCGCGCTGTGCGGCGGCGAGAGCATCGGCATAAGCGGCCGGGTCCAGATCCTTGAATTCAGGCAAGGTCTGGAGTTCCAGACGGGGTGTTGCCTGTTGCGGCGCATAAGAGCCTACGCCGTAAATGGCGCCAAATAGCTTGTTGTCTGGCGTGGTGTCGTAGCGGCCAGGCGTCACCGCCGGATATTGCTGGCTTAGCGCACCCGCGCCGTTGCGATCGAAGGGAATGATCTGTGGCCGTCCCTTCGCATTGATCGCGGCCTGGATCAGTGCCCCCGCGTTCCATACGAACAGCGAGTTGTACATAATGTCTGAAGGCTGCCCGCCGGTGTAGTAACCGGATTCGTCTTCCACCCATGCGTCGGCGTAAAGCATGCCGTTGGGGTCCAGCGCGAGGTGCTGCAGCGATACACCCGGGATGGGCGTCGTCGCGCCGAGATACTTGGCCTCGCCGAATGGGTCTTCGATGACGCCAATCTTGCCGCCAATCTGCTTGCCAAAGCCCCATTGGGAATCGGCGTTGTAGTGCACATCGTTGAAGATGAAGTTGTAGTCAGCGACAAGGGCATACGTCTTGTCGCCATATTTCAAGACTACTGAGCCGGCCGAACGTTGGATTTCTTGCTGATACTTGTTTTCCAGCCAACCCGGTTGGTTAGGAACAAGGTAAGGCAGATTGATGGCCGCCCCCCCTGTCAACTTGCCATCGCGCGGGTTGGTGGCAAAAGTGATCGCGGCACTGCCAAAGTGAATGTCCTTGGCGGCGGAAAGCAGGAATTCGCCGCGCCCTTCGCCACTGGTGATGAACTGCGGTGCGCGCTCCTTGTTGGATTTCGGGAAGCTCTCCGGCCCCAAGCGAACCACGGAGTCCGCGTCGATGCGACTGTCTTTGCCGACGCTCATGAGGTCGATCACATAGACATTGCCCCCCTCACCGCGCCATGTGCGACCCACACCAAGGCTGGCAAGCGGTGCCGTGACGGCGAGATAGCGGCCACTGTTGACCGCCATGCCCCAATAGCCCTGGGGCGCAACGGCCTCAGGGATGTTGAGCGACTGCTGATACTTCAGGAAATCTTGCCCGGTATCGACATTGATGCGCAGCAGGCGTCCGCCACCGCCCTCAACACCCTCGGCCACGTAGAGCCATCCTTGATTGATGGTGAGGGCACGGATTGGTGCTGTGGCGCCCTTCAGCTCGTAGGTGGCGACGATGTCCTGCGTCAGCGTGTCGAAGACGTGAATGCGATTGTTCCGCGCGGCGATGAAGGCCAGCGTTCCGTCTTCACTGAAGACGATTTGCTGCGCGTAGTTCCCAGAGAACTCAAGTGCTCGCCCTTGTTCATCGAACTTGACCTGACGGATCAGCACCGGTTGCCCGCTTGGAGCACCGGGCTGGAAGACGTTGATGGTGTCGCGCGTGGTTACCAACACGTCAGGTGAAGGCTCAAAGGGCGCCACCGGTGCCAAGCTGCTGTAGTTGGGTGCATCTTTCACCCTGCCGTGCTGCAGTGCATCCAACAGGGCGCTGGGCGCACCGATGCCTTTGTCTTTCTTGACAGTGCTCTGCAGATCGGCGGGAGTCGGCAGGCGCCGAATTCCAGTGGCGATCTCGGGGTTCAGCGCGCTGGAGCTGGCCCTGCTCTGCCCCCCTTCCGTAGACTCGATCTCGCTGCCCGCGAGCCCCATGAGGCCACCCAGTTGCTCAACCAAGGTGGTGAGCAGGTCGATACGGCCCTGTGCTGCGTCTCCGGCAACCGCGATACGCTCGTTCGCGCCCAGGTAGGCCGCATTGAACCGAACATCGGTGTCAGGGTCCACGCCGGGGTCAATATTGGTGTACCAACCCCAATGCGCCGCATCCTTGGACAACGTGATGACGCCATTGGCGGCCTGGGCCAACAAGTTGCCCCCGAGATTCCCCAGCTCCAAATGAACGTCGGCCAGGCTGGCAACGTTCGCCCCCTGGGCCCGCCAGACGAGCAATGCCTGCTCCAGCACGATCTGGGCAGTGGAAAGCGTCAGCTCCTCGGCGCCACCCAGCTCAGGCCCCGTTGTCGGCGCGTAAGCGATTGTCGAGTCGAGCGGCAACGCCACTGGAATGTCCAGGTCATAGCCGGGTGCGTTCGATGGATTGGCTGCCCGTTCCACGTACACAAAGTGCTGTGACAGCGCCACGCCCGGAGGCAGCGTGATGCGCAAGCTGCCATCGGATGAGGACGGACTCACTTCAAAGGCTTGCCAAATGAGCCCGTTGACTGGGGCCGTTCCCGGTTTGGTGATCGAGTCCAGCTGATCGCCGTTGGGCACCAACCAAAGCTTGAGCTTGAAGAGTGCCGCAGGCTGGTCGGGTGGCGTGAAATTGACGCCACGCACGACAAGCTCGCGCGTCGTTGGGTTGTACTCCACACCGGTCACTGCCGGCGTCGTGTCCGGCAGGCTTGGCGGCGTGGGGATCGCAACGGTCGAGTTGGGCAGGAAGGCCTCGGTCGGGATCTGGACCTGGTAGGCACCCTCCGTGGTGTAGGTGATGCCTATAGGCATGGCTGCGGCGGCAAAGATGCCCATCACGCTCACGGCAGCGAGCGGCGATGGCGCGAGCGCCGCAAACATGGATGCCTCGTACCAAGCCATGGTGTTGACCACGGCGGTACGCACGCTGGTCGCCCCCGTGCTGTGATCCACCTTGGGGGTCCCGGTCACGAGGAACCTTCCACCGCCCAGAGCTGCGGTGAATGGCGGGCTGGCCGTACGGGCCATGCCATCGGCACCGATATAGCCGTTGTCGACCAGCCACCACACGTTGTGCTGCACGCCGTCGGCCGTGCGGATGGTGCCTTCCTGCCAGAAGAAGACCTCGGTGCCAGCGCTGAGGTCAGCAGCTTGGCCCGTCAAAGGATCGATGGCGGCATTGACGTGCACCGCCAATTGCAAAGGCAAGTTCAAACTCGCGCCGCGCAGGTCCACCTCAACAGCGGCTAGCGCCGGGACGACCGGTGAGAACGGTGGCGGTGTCGACAGATCGGCAAAGTTGACCGCTTTGATCGAAGCCAGCGTCGCGTAGGGCAGCGAGTTCGCACCGATGGTCAGGGTGTTGCCCAGCTCGTCCTGGGTCACCACACCGCGCTCAACCGTGGCTACGGTGGTGCCGATGTTGGCGGCGCGCACACGCAGTTGGATTTGACCTTGCAGACCGCCATGCACCACGGTGATGGTGGCGCTACCGACCCCCTTGGCCGTGACATAGCCATCGGCGGTGATTTCGGCAACGCTGGAGTCGCTGATGAAGTAGCGCGTACCTGCAGTAGCCGAGCTGATGTCGGCCCCCATGTGGCTGCCAGCTAGCTCGTGCACGTCGATCTGACGTTGCCCGCCCTGAGCCGCAAGGTCCAGTTCGACGGGGTACAGGCTGAGTTCGTTGCCAAAACGGTCCACTTTAGGCGCCGCCGCCGTACCGCTCACGGTGATGGCGTTATAGGCGGTGAAGCCGCCCGTGGTGACGGTGATGAGCGCAACACCGGCCTTGTTTGCATGGAGAACGCCAGAGGCGTCTATGGACACGACCTCCGGGTTGTCGGAGCTGATCTGCAGATAGCTGACAGGCAGCGCCACCTCGAGTTGATCAGCGAAGTCGCCGGTGACGGTGAGGCCTGCAGTTGCGCCTTGGCTCATCGTGGCCTGGCGCAACACATGCGTCGCGACCAGCGGCGCCGCACTGACCTTGACCTCGATCGACAGCGCGGTATTCAGACCGAAGCCGTCATCAGCCTGCAGGTGAACTGCTGCATCGCCTGCATAACCAGCATCGGGGACAAAGTGAATGGTGTGCCCGTCAGCGAGAAGTGTCGCGGTGCCATGTGTGGCTCGCGTGATGCGCCAGAACAACCCATCCGCTTCAAAGTCCTGCGCGACGGCGGTGGCAGTCGCGTCTGCATCCAAATTGGTATGGGTCCGCAGGGTGGTTGCATCGGCGGCAGCGACGGGCGCCTGGTTGGCGCGCCAGCCGTAGTTGGCGTACAGCACCTGGCGGTCGGTGGCGTTGACGCTGCCGTCGCCGTCGAGGTCGCCCGTGGGGGCATTGCCGGCGATGGCAGCCTGCTCGAAGGCGGCACTGTCCAGGCCGTCGATGCGACCGTCATGGTTCAGGTCGCCGGCGACGCTGAGGTTGACCTGGGCGGCGCCGCTACCCGTGAGGCTGACCATCTGCATGCCGGCCACGGTGGTGCGCAACAGGAAGACGGTGGTGCCGCCAAGGGTGTGGGTGCCCAGCAGGGTGGCGCCGGTGCTTTGCAGCAATTGCAGCTGGCCACCGCCTTGCACGGTCAGCGCCAGCACGATGGCGCCTTGGGCGCCGGGTGTTTTGACGCTGCTGGCCAGCTCGCTGTCGCGCACGACGTAGCCGAGGTTGACCGGGCTGTCGCCGAGGGTGCCACTCCAGGTGTTGGACGCCGCGGCGCCCTGCCAGTTCACAGCGGCGCCGAGGTTGGCGGTGATGCTGTCGCTGATGGGGCTGCCGTCAGCGTGGTAGCCGATCAAGGTGCCGGTGCCGGCCGCGAAGAGTTCGCGGCTGAGCATCAGGCGGCCTTGGCCGTCGTAGCGGTAGACCACGCTGCGGCTGGCGCCCTGGGCGTCCTGGCCGCTGACCTGTTCGATCTGGCCGCTGGCGTTGCGCACGAATTCCACGCGCTGTGCCGCGTCACCACCGGCCAAGGTTATGCCGGCATCGCTGACCAGCCAGGCCTGGCCGTCGGCGAAGCGCACGCCAGTGACGCGGCCTTGCGCGTCGAGGCTGTAGCGGGTGCCATCGGGGCCACTGAGCCAGTAGCTCTGCGGCACCCAGGGCAGGCCGGTGTCGGCGTTGAAGAGCCGTTGGCCTTGGAGTTGCACGGAATCGGCGCGGACGTCGACGCCGTCACTCAGCGCTTGCGGGCCATCGCTGGCGGTGTTGTCGGCAAAGGCTTGCAGCGCCCAGCCGGCCGGCGAGCCGGCGGCGAGGCTGAAGACCGGGTGCAGCACCTTGGGCGCGTTGGCGGCATTGGCGGCGTTGGCGAGCGTCTGCGACTGCAGGGCCAGCGTGAAGGCCAGGGCCTGGCCACCGGCGCCGTCCAGCAGGCCGGGCAGCTGCATCCAGACGCGGGCGCCCTGGGTCCAGGGGGCCGTGGCGCCCAGCGGCGTGGCGAGCGGCTGGTCGTGGCTGAGTTGCAGGCTGAGGGCCGGCAGCGTCCAGTTGCCGAAATCGCCGTTGGTTGCTGCCGTGGTGGGCAGGCTGCGGCTCAGCTCGAAGCTGTGGTTGCCGATCTGGAAGCTGGCATCGGTGGCCGTGGCCTGGACGAGCTGCTTGGCGCTGCTGTCCACCACCACGCGGGCTTGCAGTTCGGTGGTGCGGCCGGCCAGGTCCCAGGCCGACAAGCGCAGGGCATAGACACCGTTGGCGAGGCGGCTGGGGTCGAGGCTGGCCAGGGCGGCCAGGCCATGCATGGCGTCAGCCGCCACGTCCTGCTGGGCCAGCACGCGCCAGCTGCTGTCGTCGGTAACGCCGCCGGAGGCGGTGGCGATCTCCAGGCGCCAGCCCATGAGCTGGGCTTCGTCGATCTGGGCTTGCAGGTCGGTGAGGTTGCGCAGGGTGACCGGCGCGGCGTCGAGGCTCAGGCCGGCAAGCGCCCCGCTCCAGGCGAGCTGGGGCGCCGCGTTGTCTTGCGGGTCTCGCACGCGCACCGTCTGCGTCTGGGTGGTGGTGAAGCCGTCGGCATCGGTGGCCGTGACGCGCACCTCGATCAGGCCCGGCAGCGTGGCCGTGAGCTTGAGGCGGCCGGCGCTGTCGAGCGCGGCGGCCTGCCAGTTGGCGGCGTCACCCAGGGCGGAACCGCGCACCTGCACGGCCACGCTGGCGATGTCGCTGAAGCCCGTGGCGCGCACGGTGGCCACGACGGCCTGGCCGGGCAGCGCCGGCGTGCTGGGCGTGAGGCTGACCAGGATCTTGGGCGAGTTCGCCCGGATCGCGGCCTCGTCGCTGGCCACCACGCGCAGCGTGAAGCTCCGGGTGGTGGTGTTCACGCCGTCACTGACGCGGGCGTAAATCACGAAGTCGCCAGTCTGGCCGGGGCCGGGGGTCCAGCGCAGGTGGCCGGTGGCGGCGTCATAGCTGGCGCCTTCCGGCAGGCGGTCGAAGGCCACGGTGAGGGCCTGCGTCTGGGCGCCGCCATCCGGGTCGATGACCTGGATGGTGCCCGGCGTGGCGGCATCGGCGGCAGCAAGCTTTTGCACCGGCAGGTCGAAGCTCTGGCCCACGATCAGCGCATGGCTGCTGGTGGTGAGCTGCGGCGCACGGTTGACGTCGAGCACGCGCACCTGCACCGCGCGGGTGGTGCTGGCGGTGCCGTCGGAGACGGCGAAGTTGAACGTGAAGGTTTTGCTGTTGCCCTGCGCGTTGTCGACGACGCTGGCGTCGGGCGTCCACTCGAAGTAGCCGCTGCCGGCGTCGAAGCTCACGCCCGCAGGCAGGTTGGCGTCGTGCAGCAGCGAGAGACGGGCGGCGTCGCCGTCCGCGTCATAGGCCGCAACGTTGAAGCTGAGGGTCTGCCCTTCCTGCACCAGTTGCAGAGGCATGGGCAGCACGATGGGCGCCTGGTTGACGTTGCGCACGGTCAGCTTGACGGTGCGGGAGACGGTGGCGTTGCCGTCGCTGGCCACCAAGGTGAGCGTGTAGACGCCCGGGCTGGCGCTGTCGGTGCCGGATTGCGCGCCGAACAGGCCCGGCGTCCAGCGCAGGCGGGCACGCGACTGGCCGTCGGTGCCGGGGGTGCTCTCCAGCGTCATGCCGGCCGGCAGGCCGCTGACGCTCCAGTTGAGGTAGTCCAGGTCGGCATCGCGGGCCACGAGGTCCAGCGTCATGGCCGTCCCTTCGTCGACAGCCACGTTGGTGATGGCGCCGGCCAGCGGGTCGGCCTCCAGCGTGACGCCGGAGCCGCTCACGGCGATGAGGCCGGGCGTGGCGTTGGCGGCGCGCACCACGATGCGCAGGTCATGCGCCGTGGTGTTGGGCGCGGGTACGAAGGTCGGGTCCTGCGGCGCGCCGTTGTCGGCAGGCGGCAGGCCGCTGTCGGTCACCGCGAGGCTGACGTTGTAGGCCCCCAGCTGCGCTGCCGTGGGCGTCCAGACGATGGTGGCCGAGCCGTACTGCGCGTTGCGCACCAGCTGGGCTCCGGCCGGCAGGCCGTTGGCCACGAAGTTGAGCGCGTCCTGGTCGGCGTCGCTCACCTGGATGGGGATGGAGAGCGTTTGCCCGGCCACGGCCACCACACTGGTGGGCAGGCTGAACGTGGGCGCCACGGTGAGGCTGCGCACGGTCAGCACGAAGCTCACGGACTGGGCCTGCACCTGGTTGATGTCGCCGTCGCCGTTGTCGTTGGCGATCACGGTGACGGTGTAGTCGCCGCGCTGGCCGGCCTGCGGCGCGAAGTGGATGGTGCCCTGGCCGTTGGCGCCCTGGACGAAGCTGGCAAACGGCGGCAGGCCGTTGAAGGTCAGCGTGATGGGGTTGCCATCGGCGTCGGTGGCCGACACGGGAACATCCAGCGTGGTGCCCGAGTCGATGGTGGCGTTGGCGATGGCGCCGATGCGCGGCGCCTGGTTGGCGTTGAGCACGGTGATCGGCAAGGTCACGCTGCTGGTCAACGGCAGGCCGGTGCCATTGCCGTCATCGGTGGCGGTG
>JACCDS011679826.1_pt1 | contig 21205 bp, 18 predicted proteins | sample 7446441 | NCBI WGS metagenome assembly JACCDS01 (sample SAMN15323445, study PRJNA562643) | freshwater metagenome | isolation source: river surface water | place: USA:Blue River Watershed | collected 2017-08-17 | reverse complement strand
GCTGATGAAGGTGGTCAGCGCCGCGCCCTTGTTGCCGCGCTCTTCCTTCTCGACCTGGACCAGCAGCGACTGGCCGTTGGAAATGACGTCCTGGATCTTGGCGTCGCGGACGCTGACACCTTCCTTGAAGTACGAACGGGCGATTTCCTTGAACGGCAGGAAGCCGTGGCGGTCCTCGCCGTAGTCGACGAAGCAGGCTTCCAGCGAAGGCTCGACGCGCGTGACGACGGCCTTGTAGATGTTGCCCTTGCGTTGCTCACGGCCTTCGATTTCGGTTTCGAAATCGAGCAGCTTCTGGCCGTCGACGATCGCCAGGCGGCGCTCTTCCGGCTGCGTGGCATTGATCAGCATGCGTTTCATGCGGGTTCTCCTCAATCAACAACGACGTTGATGCACGAGAGGAGCGCAGCAGAACCGTGAAGGATCGCCCTGGACTGTGCACTGGGGGCCCGAAGGCCTCAGCAGCGGCGCAGCGTTGGCGCGTGCGTGAGCGCGAAGAACAGCTGATGGGAGAGCAAGTCCCCTCCACCCTCGGGGGGCACGACCGGGCGACGGATCACCGGGTCGACTCCCTGGGGAGAGACGAGGCCTGTCCAGACGGCCACCTGACGGCACAGCTGCAGGCATTCACGCAGCAGGCCGGGTGACGCCACCACGAAGGGGCGCCACAGGCAGAGGTTGAACAGGACGAGGATCTTGAACATGCAACAGCGTCTCGACGCAGACGCGGGCCGCAGCCACCGCCGGAGGTCGGGCGCATCGAGCGCCGGAGATCTGGCGAGGGCTGCCACCCTTGGAAACCTTGTTTCGGGGCTCTGACAGCGACTTCTCTTGCACACGGCCCCAACACCCACGGACTCACCTTGGGAGCCCGCACCGCGCTGGAACACCGTGCGCTACATCATCCTTGCGATCCACCCCACAGCCTGAGGGCCGAAACGGGGCGATCCGAACCACCCTGGCGCCCTCCGGTCTGGGCATTGCCCGGTAAACTCAGGCAAATCAAACACTTAGAACGCGAACGTGGTGAAGCACATTATAGGGTCAAAGCCCGCGCCTTCCGGAACGCGTCCAACGCTCCATTCCAGCGCATCCGCCGCGAGCGTGAAACATTTGCACGTGGACGAAGGCAGCGCCGGCCAGCGGCTGGACAACTTCCTCTTGCGCGAGCTCAAGGGCGCTCCCAAAACGCTGGTCTACCGGATCATCCGCAGTGGCGAGGTTCGCATCAACAAGGGCCGCGCCCAGGCGGAAACCCGCCTGCAGGCCGGCGACGATGTGCGCGTGCCGCCGCTGCGCCTGACCCCGGTGGATGAGGCCAAAGCCCGCGCCGTTCCGGCCCGCGAGTTTCCGGTGCTGTTCGAAGACGAGCACCTGCTGGTGGTGAACAAGCCGGCCGGCGTGGCGGTGCACGGCGGCTCGGGCGTGAGCTTCGGTGTGATCGAGCAGTTGCGCCGCGCCCGGCCCCAAGCCCGGTTCCTGGAACTTGTGCACCGGCTCGACAAGGAAACGTCTGGCCTACTGCTGATCGCCAAGAAGCGCAGTGCGCTCACGGCGCTGCAGGATCAGTTCCGCCAGCGAGAGACCGGCAAGACCTACTCGGCCCTCGTCTGCGGAGCGTGGCCGGCCCATCTCAAGGTGGTGGACGTGGCCTTGCACAAGTATTTGGACGCCCAGGGCGAGCGGCGGGTGCGGGCCGTGGGCGCCGAGGCGCCCGAGGGCCGGCGCTCGATCAGCCTGGTGCGCATCGTCAAGTCATACGACCGGTTCACACTGCTCGACGTGACGATCAAAACCGGCCGCACCCACCAGATTCGGGTCCACCTCCAGAGCTCGGGTCACCCCATCGTCGGAGACGACAAGTATGGGGACTTCGCCCTCAACCACGCCCTGGCGCGCGGCGAGTCGGTGCCGGGCGTGCGCTTCGAGCGCATGTTCCTGCACGCCCGCCGCCTGGCCTTCGATCATCCCGCCACCGGCGAACGCATGGAACTGGCCGCTCCGCTGCCCGTCGAATGCGTGCAATTGATCAACGCCCTATGACCGACACCCCTTTGCGCCCGCGGCGCTACGACCTCATCGTTTTCGACTGGGATGGCACGCTGTTCGACTCCACCGCACTGATCGTGCGCTGCATCCAGGCCGCCGCCCGCGACCTGGGGGTGGGAGAGCCCGCCCCCGAACAAGCGGCCTACGTGATCGGCCTCGGCCTGCAAGACGCCCTGCAATACGCCGTGCCGGGCCTGCCCGAAGAGGCCTACCCCACGCTGGTGCGGCGCTACCGCCACCACTATTTCAAGGAACAGCACGAAGTGACGCTGTTCGAGGGGGTCCGACCCCTGCTTGATGCCCTGCGTCAAAGACACCACTGGGTGGCCGTCGCCACGGGCAAAAGCCGGCAGGGACTGAACGCCGCCCTGGAGTCCAGCGGCCTGGGCCCGCTGTTTGACGCCACGCGCACCGCAGACGAGACGGCCTCCAAGCCCGATCCATTGATGCTGCACGAACTGATGCGCGAGTTCGGCGTGGAGCCTGAACGCACGCTGATGATCGGCGACACCACGCATGACCTGCAATTGGCGCGCAACGCCGGCACCGATGCCATCGCCGTGACCTACGGCGCCCACGACCACAGCCGACTGCGCGAGTTTGGCCCACTGCTGGTGAGCGATTCCGTGCCCCAGCTGCACGACTGGTTGGCCCGGCATGCCTGAAATCGACACCCTCCCCGTGGATCTGTGTGCGGCGACGGATCTGGTGGACGGGGGGCCGGGGCACGTCTTTGACGTGATGCTGCACGACGAGCCGGTGTCCGCTTTCGTCATTCGCCACGAGGGCCAGGTGCACGGCTACCTCAACCGCTGCGCCCACGTCCCGGCCGAAATGGACTGGGTGCGTGGCCAGTTCTTCGATGCAGAGGGGCGATGGCTCGTGTGCTCCATCCACGGCGCCCTTTACGCCCCAGACAGCGGACGGTGCGTGGCCGGACCTTGTCCCGGTCGATCGCTGCGCCGATTGAAGGTCGCTCAGGACAACGACAGAGTGTGTTGGTATCCTGAGCCTCCCGTTGTGACCCCCATCCCCCGCTGATGCGCCGGCCTGCGCGTCGCCCCACATGAACACGCCCGAGACCTCCGGTCCGTCTGACACCCAACCCATGCTCCCCCCCCCGGTGACGGAACGCTCCGCTGCCGACCGCCTGATCGAGGAATTCGCGCGCGAATACGTGAAGGACCGGCGCGTCTCCCGGCGCTGGCGCATCCTGTTCCGCGTCGGCTTTGTGCTCGGGTTCCTGGGCATCGCCTGGGCTCTGATCACGCAGAACCAGCACGCCAGCGCCCCGTCGGGGCCGCACACCGCGCTGGTGGACCTGCGCGGCGAGATCTCGGCCGACAGCCAGGCCAGCGCCGAGTTCATGCTCACCGGATTGAAGGATGCCTTCAAGGACAAGGGCGCGCAGGCGGTCGTCATCCGCATCAACTCGCCGGGCGGCAGCCCGGTTCAGGCCGGCATCATCAACGACGAGATCCGCCGCCTGAAGGCCCTGCACAAGAAGCCGGTGTACGCCGTGGTCGAGGAGTCTTGCGCTTCGGGCGCGTACTACGTGGCCGTGGCCGCCGACAAGATCTTCGTGGACAAGGCGTCGGTGGTCGGCTCCATCGGCGTGCTGATGGACGGTTTCGGATTCACCGAAGTCATGAAAAAGGTGGGCGTGGAACGCCGTCTGCTCACCGCCGGTTCGAACAAGGGCATGCTGGACCCGTTCTCGCCGCTGTCGGACACGCAGCGCGCCTATGCACAGGCCACGCTGGACCAGATCCACCGCCAGTTCATCGACACCGTGCGCACCGGTCGCGGCGAACGTCTGAAGGAAACGCCCGAGACCTTCTCAGGCCTGTTCTGGAACGGCGAAGAAGCCGTGCGGATCGGATTGGCCGACGGACTGGGCAACCTGGATCAGGTCGCCCGGGACGTCGTGAAGGCCGAAGAGATCATCGACTACACGCCCAAGGAAAACGTGGCCGAGCGCTTGGTCAAGCGTTTTGGTGCCTCGATGGGCACCAGCTTGGCACACGCCCTGGCCTCCCTGCCTCGGCTGCACTGAGCAGGGCTCAGCAGTCCTCCAGCGCCAGCAGTTCGGCCACCGTCTGGCGGCGCCGGATCAGTCGAACCTGGCCACCGTCGACGAGCACTTCGGGGATCAGCGGGCGGCTGTTGTAGTTGCTTGACATCGAAGCCCCGTAGGCGCCCGCGTTGTGGAACACCAGCAGGTCGCCCACGTTCGCAGACGGCAGGTCGCGCTGCAGGACCACGCCGCCTTCGCCCTGGGTGAAAACGTCCCCCGACTCGCACAGCGGCCCAGCCACCACCGTCGGACGCCGCATTGCCTGCTCGCTGGCCCCCAGCACCTCAATGGCGTGGTAGCTGCCGTACATGGACGGGCGCATCAGGTCGTTGAAACCGGCATCCACCAGCACGAAGTGATTGCCCCCCATGGCCTTGGTGGCCCTCACCTCGGCCAGCAGCAGACCAGACTCGGCCACGAGGTAACGGCCCGGTTCGATCTCCAGATGCACCGGGTGCCCCAAATGGGCCGCAATGCGCTGGCGCGCGGCATCCCACAGACTGAAATAGTGGGCCGTGTCGATGCGGGGCTCTCCGTCTCGGTAAGGCACGGAGAGGCCACCTCCGGCCGAGATGGCCTCCAGATCGGCGCCACACCCCACCACGAGGTCCACCATGGCCTCGCAGACCTGCTCCAGGTGGCCGTAGTCCACCCCGGAGCCGATGTGCATGTGCAACCCGACCAGCTTCAAGCCCTTGTCGGCGATGACCTGCAACGCCTGCGGCAGATCGGCGTGCCAGATGCCATGCTTGCTGTGCTCACCCCCGGTGTTGGTCTTGTTGCTGTGGCCATGGCCAAAACCCGGATTGATGCGCAACCACACCCGGTGACCCGGCGACGCGTCCCCCAGCTGGCGCAGCATGTCGATGGACCCGGCGTTCACCGGAATGGCCTCGGCCACCACCTTGGACAGGGTCGCCGCATCCAGCAGATCGGCCGTGAACACGATGCCCGACGGCCCCGACCCGCCCGCCGTGAATCCCGCGCGCAACGCCCGCTCGATCTCGCCCAGAGACACCGCATCGACCACCACCCCTTGCTCGCGCATCAGCCGCAAGACGTGGGTGTTGGAGTTGGCTTTCTGCGCAAAACGGATGGTGTCGAACACCTGGAGATCGGCAATGCGCTGTCGGATCACCGCGGCGTCATAGATCCAGACCGGGGTGCCGTGCGCCCCCGCGATTTCGCGCAGGGTGGATTCGGAAAGAGAGGTGGCGTTCATGTGCCCATGGTGCCCGGCACTGCCCATTCACTCCAGTGCATTTATTTTCAAGTCTCATGCAATCTGGATATGCTCAGCACCATGCGACTGAATCATCGCCTCGTCGAGGTGTTCCGCGTCGTGATGTCGACCGGCCACCTCACCCGCGCAGCCGAGCAGCTGCACACCTCGCAGCCCACGGTCAGCCGGGAGATCGCCCGGCTGGAACAGGTCCTGGGCATGGTTCTGTTTGAGCGCCTCCGAGGGCGCCTGCGCCCCACCGCCCGGGCCCTGGCCCTGCTGGAAGAGGTGGAGCGCTCCTATGTGGGGCTGGAGCGCATCGCCGCAACCGCCACCGCCCTGCGGGACTTTTCCCAAGGCCGACTGAGCCTGGCCTGCCTGCCCGCACTGGCGCAGGCCCTCGTGCCCTGGGCCCTGCAGGCCTTCATGAAGGAGCACCCTCACGCCAGCGTCTCGATCCATCCACTGGAAAGCCCGGCGCTGGAACAAGCCCTGACCGAGCAGCGCCACGATCTGGGACTCGTCGAACACGCCAACGCCCCACCCGGCACCCACCTGCAGCCCTTGCTCTGCGCCGACGAGGTGGCGGTCCTGCCCGACGGCCACGCCCTGCTGGCGCAACCCCGCCTGTGCCCCGAGGATTTCGCCGGAGAGTCCTTCATCAGCTTCCCTCCGGCCGACCCCTACCGCCAGCAGGTCGACGACCTCTTCGCCCGCCACGGTGTGGATCGCCGCATGGCGCTGGACACCCGAAGCGCTGGATCCGTCTGTGCCCTGGTGCGCCAGGGCCTGGGCGTGGGCATCGTCAACCCACTGACCGCCCGGGAAATGCAGGGCCACGGATTGCAGTGGCGCCCCCTCACCGTGTCGATCCCCTTTGTCGTGTCACTCGTCACGCCAGAACTGAAACCGACCCATCCCCTGGTCGACGGCCTGAGCCACGCCCTGCGGCAAGCCGCCGCATCCCCTGTGCACAACCCGTGAACAACCGGTGCAGATCCGGTGCACAGCCTGAACAGGCACCTGAACATCCTGTGGACAACCCATCCACGACATCCGCACTCAACCCGCCGATCGGCCATACAGGGAAAGGAATCATTCGCAGTCCGACCCCTCCAGCGCCACTCCAACACTCCGACACACGCCATTCGTCGGCTTGTTTCAAAATGCGGGAATCACCACCCACAGGAGCCACGCCATGAAGGGCGACGCCAAGGTCATCGAATTCCTCAATGCCCAGCTCAAGCTGGAGCTCACCGCCATCAACCAGTACTTCCTGCATGCACGCATGTTCAAGAACTGGGGCCTCATGCGCCTGGCCAAGCACGAGTACGAAGAATCGATCGAGGAGATGAAACACGCCGACAAACTGATCGAGCGCATCCTCATGATCGAAGGCCTGCCCAATCTGCAGGACCTGGGCAAGCTCTACATCGGCGAAAACGCCGTGGAGACGCTGCACTGCGACCTCAAGATCGAGATGACGGCCCACCCGCTGCTCAAGGACGCCATCGCCCACTGCGAAAGCGTGCGCGACTACGTCTCGCGCGACATCTTCCAAGACATCCTGGACGACACCGAAGAGCACATCGACCACCTCGAAACCGAGATTGAGCTGGTGGCCAAGGTCGGCGAGCAGAACTGGCTGCAGACGCAGATCGGCGACGCCTCCTGAGCCAGTCCACCGGACACGCAGTGCACACCCCAATCACCCCCTTACCCAGGAGGTGATTGCCTCAAAGCGATTGAGATCGGTTCTCATTACGTATACGATCCACTTCAGAACGTCGCTGAAGGAGCGCCTGAACATGATCGTCTGCGTGTGCCACCGGGTTTCGGACAAGGACATCCACGCCGCCGTGAGCGTGGGAGCCACTTGCTTTTCGTCTTTGCAGGACGGCACGGGCGTGGCCACCCAATGTGGCCGCTGCCGAGAGTGCGCGCACGAAGTGCTGCAGGCCGCCCTGCACACCCAAGGATGCGGCGGCCATTGCCACAGCCATGCCACGGCGCAGAACGCAGCCATGGCACTGCAGGCGGCCTGACCGCCCCACTCACACCACGAGAAGCCCTCGCTTCTCGATGAACGCGACCACCTCTGCCAAGCCCTCCCGGGTCTTGAGGTTGGTCATCACAAAGGGCCGGTTCGGGCGCATCCGCTCCGTGTCCGAACGCATCACCTCCAGATTCGCACCCACGTGGGGCGCGAGATCGGTCTTGTTGATCACGAACAGATCGCTTTTGGTGATGCCAGGCCCGCCCTTGCGCGGGATCTTCTCGCCCGCAGCCACATCGATCACATAGATCGTCAGGTCACTGAGCTCCGGGCTGAACGTGGCCGCCAGGTTGTCCCCCCCCGACTCGATAAAGACGATGTCGGCATCGGGAAATTTTTCCAGCATGCGGTCGACAGCCTCCAGGTTGATCGAGGCATCCTCCCGGATGGCTGTGTGAGGACACCCTCCCGTTTCCACCCCCACGATGCGCTCCGGATCCAGCGCTCCCGCGACCGTCAGCAAGCGCTGGTCTTCCTTCGTGTAGATGTCGTTGGTGACCACCACGAGATCCCAGCGCTCACGCATCGTCTTGCACAGCATCTCGACCAGGGTGGTCTTGCCGGAGCCCACTGGACCTCCGACCCCGACCCGCAAAGGCGGCAACTTCTTGGTGCGGCGGGGAATGGCATGCAAGGCACTCATGGCGAACATTGGCTAGGGGTTGAAACACGAACGGCCACCGCAGCGGCCAGCCTCACACATTGTGCAAGCGGTATGCCGAATCGGCAGGAACAGCCGACAGATGTCGGTCGGATGAAAAAATGTCGCAGAAGGCTTGCAGCTCTGAAGAACTTCAATGCATAATAGCGTTCTGTTGGCGCTTTAGCTCAGTCGGTTAGAGCGATGGAATCATAATCCACAGGTCCGCGGTTCGAGTCCGTGAAGCGCCACCAAAATTTTCAAAAGCCCACTGCCATGCAGTGGGCTTTTTTCTTTTCGGCGCCCGATCCCAGGATGAGATGCACTTTCTTACCAATTGGGCCGATGTGAGCCTCCGGCACACAGATCTTTCGGCGCTCAGCTTCTAAAGTCCGCCGTGAAAGGCGCCTGAGAACCGGTGGCGCCTGCATTCATCCGTCTGTGCGGCTGCAACCATGATCTTTCTTCGCTTTCTGTTGAAGACTCTGGGAACCTGGCTCGTCCTGGGCGTCCTCGCTCTGGCCCAGGCGCAGCCAAAAGAGCTGCATGTGGTCACGGATGACAACTACCCCCCCTATCTTTACAAGGATGCCGACGGACGGAACGTCGGCTACTTGGTCGATCTTTGGAAACTCTGGGAGCAAAAAACCGGAACCCCCGTGAAGCTGACCGCCACCCGCTGGGTCAACGCCCAGAGCATGCTTCAACAGGGAGAGGCCGATGTGATCGACATGATCTTCCGCACGCCGGACCGCGAAGCACAGTACGAGTTTTCAACACCGTATGCCGAACTGCCCGTGGCCATCTTCAGTCACACCTCCATCAGTGGCATTCATGACGTGCCAGGGTTGCGCGGTTTCCAGATCGGTGTCCAGGCGGGCGATGCCTGCATCGAGAAGCTCCGCAGCCAGGGAATCACCACCCTTCACGTCTACCCCAATTACGCCGCCCTGATGGACGCCGCCGTGGCATCGGAGATCAAGCTGTTCTGCCTGGACGAGTTGCCTGCCCACTTTTACCTTTACCAGCGCAACGCCCACCGAACCTTTGTCAAAGCCTTCGAGCTCTACAAAGGCCAGTTCCACCGCGCGGTGCGCAAGGGGCAAATGCCGACGTTGCTTCAAGTCCAGAAAGGCATGGAGGCGATTTCCCCTCAAGAGCTGGCCGAACTTCAAAGCAAATGGATGGGTGAGCGCTTCCACTGGGCCGAGCAACTCAAGCCCTTTGCCACGGCGGCCGCGGTGCTGGCGGGACTGACACTCACACTCACGCTGTGGGTGCTGTCCCTTCGACGTGTGGTTCAGCGTCGAACTGCAGAGATGCTGCGGGAACGCACCCAACTGCGGGCGTTGGTCAATGCCATTCCGGATTTGGTCTGGGTGAAAGACCCCCTGGGGGTCTACACGTCCTGCAACGCCCGCTTCGAACAGCTTTTTGGTGCTCGATCGGGCGAAATCATCGGCAAGACCGATTTCGACTTCGTCGACGTCGCCACCGCCGAATTCTTCCGACACCACGACCGGCGCGCTGCCGAGTCTGGCCTGCCCAGCCGCAACGAGGAGGAACTCACCTTTGCCAGCGACGGCCACGTCGAACGGTTGCAGACCATCAAAACCCCCATCTACGACGACGCCGGTCAACTGCTCGGCGTACTCGGCATCGCGCGCGATGTCACCGACTTGCTGGAAACCCAGGAAGCACTCAGCCGCAGCCTGGAACGCCTCAGGCAAGCGGAACACATGGTGAGGCTCGGACATTGGGAAATCGACGTCGGGCAGGCCCACCTGTCCTGCACCGACGAGGTGTACGCCATCTACGGCCTGGAATCGGCCGATTCACCTCCGACGGTGGAAGACCTCCTGGCCTTGACCCCCCCGGAAGACCGGGAGCCGCTGCGGCAGGTGTTCACGGGGGACTGGCCCGCCGAACAAACCACTTCATCGTTGGTGACGCGCTTGACACGGCCCAGCGGCGAGGTTCGACATGTTCACGTTCGGGCCCATTTCGAAGCGGCCAGCGACACGACCTCCGCGCGCAGGGTGGGTACGCTCCAGGATGTGACCGAGCAGGTCAGCACGCAGTTGGAACTGTTGGCCCGGCAGGAAATTTTCGCAGCCATCGCGGGCCAAGCCACGGAATCGATCGCGCTGGTGGAGCCTGAAACCATGCGATTCGTGGAGTTCAACCAGGCCGCCCACCGCAATCTCGGTTACAGCGCCGAAGAGTTTGCACAGCTGGGGATTCCCGACATCAACGCGAGCGACACCCCGGAGCAGTTGAAGGCCAACATGGCCGGCATGCTCACACCAGAAGGCCTGCAGTTCGAAAAACTGCACCGCCACCGCGACGGGCAGATTCGCGATGTGCGCATCAGCGCACGGGGCGTCGAGGTGCGAGGACGGCGATACGTGGCGGCGATCTGGACCGACATCACGGAAAGCAAGGCCCAAAGCACGGAACTCGACACCTTCCGCCACCAACTCCAAACGCTGGTGGACGAGCGCACCACACAGTTGCAGGAACTGACGGAACGGCTGGAAAAGATCAACGAGGAACAAGCCGTCCTGTTCGATTCCGCGCCTGTCGGCATCGTCTTGCTGCAAAACCGCGTGGTCCAGCGCTGCAACCGGCGACTGGAAGAACTGCTGGCAAGTCCGCCGGGCGCCATGATCGGTCACACGACCCGCAGCTGGTACCCCGACGAGGCCGCGTGCGCCGCCGGCGGAGACCCCGTGTACACCCTCCTGCAACGCGGTGAGCGCCACAGCCGCGAGCAGGAACTGGTGAGGTGGGACGGCACCCGGTTCTGGGCCCGCCTGACCGGCCAGATGCTGGATCCCGCCCACCCGGACAAGGGCACCCTGTTCATCATCGAGGACGTGGAGCAGGAGCACTTGGCCGCCCAGGCCCTTCGGGCCGGCAAGGACATGGCCGAATCGGCCGCTCGCATGAAGACGGACTTTCTGGCCAACATGAGCCACGAGATCCGCACACCGCTCAACGCCGTCCTGGGCATTGCCCACCTGGCGCTTCGCACCGAACTGAGTGCCAAGCAGCGGGACTACCTCAACCGCATCCAGGCTTCGGGCAAGCACCTGCTGAGCATCATCAACAGCATCCTGGACCTCAGCAAAATCGACTCCGGCAAGATGGAGCTCGAACGCAGCGAGTTCGCGCTCGATGCCCTGTTGAGCAACCTGGGCAACCTCATCGGGGACAAAGCCAGTGCCAAGGGATTGGAACTGCTGTTCGACGTCGCCCCCAACGTGCCTGCGCGCCTGTACGGCGACGCCCTGCGCCTGGGCCAGATCCTGATCAACTACGGCAACAACGCAATCAAGTTCACGGACCACGGCGAGATCAGCATCAGCGTGCGCCTGCTTCAACGCCAAGGCACCCGGGTTCTGCTGCGATTCGGCGTGAAGGATTCCGGCATCGGGCTGACCCCCGAACAACAGGCGGGCCTGTTCCAGCCCTTCCAGCAAGCAGACACCTCAACCACCCGCAAGTACGGCGGAACCGGGCTGGGCCTGTCCATCGCCAAGCGGCTGTCGGACCTGATGGGGGGCGAAGTCGGCGCCGAGAGTGTCCTGGGCCAAGGCAGCACCTTCTGGTTCAGTGCCTGGCTCGAAGAAGCGGCAGCCGAGCCGGCACCGCGTTTCACATCAGGGCCACCGTGGCGCCGCGTGTTGGTGGTCGATGACCATGCCCCCACCCGACAGGTCTTCGCGCAGATGCTGGAACACCTGAACTTCCAGGTGCTCACGGTGGGCGAAGGCCGGGCGGCCGTGGAGGCGGTGGCGCGTGCCGATGCCCAAGGCCAAGCGTTTGACCTGATCAGCCTGGACGCCCACATGCCCGACATGGATGGCCTCGACACCGCCCAGGCCATCACCGCCCTGTCCCTGCAACATCCGCCTGAAATGATGCTGCTCACGGGGTTCGGCCAGGACACCGTGACCGAACAGGCTCGGGCAGCGGGCATTCGGACCGTGATCCCCAAGCCGGTGACCCCGTCGGATCTGTACGACGCAGTGGTTCGAGCCCTGCACGACACGCCCCATGCCCACTCGCCGGCCCTGTCCGGCACCCCCAGCGAACTGGAGGCCCGGTTGGCCCTGGTGCAAGGTGCCCGCATCCTGGTCGTCGAAGACAACGACATCAATCAGCAGGTGGCCCGCGAACTTCTTCAGGAAGCGGGCTTTTCCGTGACCTGTGCCGATCATGGGCAGATGGCTCTGGACCTTCTGCAATCGCAGCCCCCCTTCGATCTCGTCCTCATGGACATGCAGATGCCGGTCATGGACGGTCTTCAGGCCACGCGCGCCATCCGTGCCCTGCCCGATCTGGCCCACTTGCCGATTGTCGCCATGACCGCCAACGCCATGGCCCAGGACCGCCAGCGGTGCCTCGACGCCGGCATGAACGACTTCGTCTCCAAGCCGATCGACCCCGACCCCTTGTGGAACACGCTGCTGCGCTGGTTGACCACCCCACAGCTCCGGGAAACCACGTCGGCCGAACCGGAGTCCACACAGGCCCCACCCACTGCCCTCCGCCCTCCTGCCGGATCCTCCGTTCGCGGCCGCCCCGAAAGGGTCCTGGCCAGAACCATCTCTGGCCTGGACACGGCCCGAGGGCTGCAACGCTGTGCAGGCAAGATCGACTTCTACCGGCGGTTGCTCACCGAATTTGTGCACCAGCAGTTCCTGTGGTCACAGCACATGGCGCGAGCCATCGAGGCGCAAGACTGGGTCACCGCCCAGCGCATGACCCACTCCCTCAAAGGCGTCGCGGGCAACCTGGGCGCACACCAGGTGCAGGCGCAGGCGGAAGCCCTGGATCTCGCGCTGCGCAGCGCCGACGCCGCGCCAGCCGACACCGACCTGGTGGATCGCTGCCTGCACGCCGTGAGCCAGAGCCTGTCCGAATTGCTGGCCGCGCTGCAGGTGGAGCTGGTCATCGCCGACCACGAGCTGCCGCCAGGCCAGAGCCGCCCCCCCCATCCGTCCGACCTGGATGCATCCACCGTGCAGCGAGCCTGTGACGGCCTGCGGACCCTGCTCGAGGCTGGCGACCCCGCCGCCCAGGAATGGGGGATGCAGCACCATGCGGCATTGCAGCAAAGTCTCGGTGGGCGCGTTGAGGCCCTCTTGCAGGCCTTGTCATCCTTCGACTTTGATCTGGCCCTGTCCTTGCTGCCCGCCTCCGTCACGCCCCCTTCAACGCCTCCCAGCGAGACCACGTGATGCCCGGAACCGTCTACACCCACGCACCCTCACGCGCCACCGTGATGGTGGTCGACGACACCCCGCAGAACCTGTCCCTGATGACCGAACTGCTCCGGGGCACCTACCGGGTCATGGTGGCACACAGCGGAGAACGGGCCCTCAAACTGCTGCAGACCGGACGCCACCCCGACCTGATCCTGCTCGACATCATGATGCCGGGCATGGATGGCTATGAAGTGCTGCGCCGGCTTCAGAACAACGTCGACACAGCGGACATTCCGGTGATCTTCCTGACCGCACGGTCGGAGGTGGAAGACGAGACCCACGGGCTGGAGCTCGGCGCCGTGGACTACATCACCAAGCCCATCAGCCCCCCCATCGTCCTGGCCAGAGTCCAGACACACCTGGCACTGAAGGCTTCGGCGGACTTTCTGCGAGACAAGGCCCAATACCTGGAAACCGAGGTTGAGCGACGCACCCGCCAGCTCGAAGCCATCCAGGATGTGACCGTGTTGGCCATGTCGTCCATGGCCGAGACCCGCGACAACGAAACCGGCAACCACATCCTGCGCACCCAGCGCTATGTGCGCAGGCTCGCGGAACAGCTGCGTGACCACCCCCGCTTTCGCGGCGTGCTCACCGACGACTACATCAAGCTGCTCTACAAATCGGCACCGCTGCACGACATCGGCAAGGTGGGCATCCCCGACCACATCCTGCTCAAGCCCGGCCCACTCTCGGCCGAAGAGTTCGAGATCATGAAGACGCACACGACCATTGGCCACGAGTCGATTGTGCGTGCCGAAAGAGCCCTGGGCACCGAAATCGATTTCCTTCAGCCCGCCAAGGAAATCGCGCTCTACCACCAGGAGAAATGGGACGGTTCCGGCTATCCGCAGGGCCTGGCCGGGGACACCATCCCCGTTTGCGCACGGTTGATGGCCATCGCCGATGTCTACGATGCCCTGATCAGCAAGCGCGTCTACAAGGCCGCCATGGCCCACGAGGACGCCGTGGCCGTCATGCGTCAGGGCCATGGACGGCATTTCGACCCCGACATGCTCGACGCTTTCCTCACGATCCACGAGGACTTCCGCCGCATTGCCGAGAGCTTCGTGGACTGACCAGAAGCCCCCCTGCACTACACTTGCGGGCTTTTCCCGCAGCCCCTGGATCTACACCATGTCCCGCTGTGACCCCTGGCGCCGCCTCTGGCTGCGCCGTTGCGCCTGCACCCTGCTGCCCGCCTCCGCCCTGTCCCTGCTCGCGCCAGCCGGGTGGGCCCAGGAGACCGTGGCCCGGCGCTTTCCGGCCCATGCCCTGCGCGGCACCCTGACCTTCACATCCCCTCCCGACGCGACGCTGGAGGGCCTGTCCGTCCGACTCGCTCCGGGCGCCCGCATTCGCGACACCCGCAACCTTCTCGTCGTGATGGGCGCCCTGGCGGGTCAGACCCTGGTGACCCACTACACCGTCGGACTCGACGGCCTGCTGCACGAGGTGTGGATCCTGCGTCCCGACGAGTTGGCCCGCTTCTGGCCCCGATCGGCCAAACAGGCCGCGCAGTACACCTTCGACCCCGCCGCCCAGACCTGGAGCAAGAATTAAATGACCGCCCCCACCCAGACGTCCAAGAAGGTCTACATCCGCACCTTCGGCTGCCAGATGAACGACTACGACTCGGACAAGATGTCCGATGTCATGAAGGCCGCCGAAGGCTACACCCCCACCGACAACCCCGAAGAGGCCGACCTGATCCTGTTCAACACCTGCTCGGTGCGTGAAAAGGCGCAGGAGAAGGTGTTCTCCGATCTGGGCCGCGTCAAGCACCTCAAGGCCAAGGGTGTGATGATCGGCGTGGGCGGCTGCGTGGCCAGCCAGGAAGGCGCAGCCATCATCGAGCGCGCGCCCTACGTGGACGTGGTGTTCGGCCCGCAGACGCTGCACCGCCTGCCGCAGTTGCTGGAGAAGCGCCAGGCCCAAGGTCGCCCACAGGTCGACATCAGCTTCCCCGAAATCGAAAAATTCGACCACCTGCCCCCGGCGCGCGTCGAGGGCGCCAGTGCCTTCGTCTCGATCATGGAAGGCTGCTCCAAGTACTGCTCGTACTGTGTCGTGCCCTACACGCGCGGCGACGAATTCAGCCGCCCGTTTGAAGAGGTGCTGACCGAAGTGGCCGGGCTGGCCGACCAAGGTGTCAAGGAAATCACCCTGCTCGGGCAGAACGTCAACGCCTACCGCGGCCGCATCGGCGACAAAGACGCCACCGGCCCAGGCACCGAAGAGATCGCCGACTTCGCCATGCTGCTGGAGTACGTGGCCGAGATCCCCGGCGTGGAGCGCATCCGCTACACCACCAGCCACCCCAACGAGTTCACCCAGCGCCTGATCGACGTCTATGCCAAGGTGCCGCAACTGGTGAACCACCTGCACCTGCCGGTGCAGCACGGCGCCGACCGCATCCTGATGGCGATGAAGCGCGGCTACACCACGCTGGAATACAAGAGCCTGATCCGCAAGCTGCGCGCCGTGCGCCCGGACATCCGCCTGAGCACCGACTTCATCGTCGGTTTTCCCGGCGAAACCGAGGACGACCACGCCAAGACCATGAAGCTGATTGAAGACATCGGCTTCGACGCCTCGTTCAGCTTCGTCTACAGCCAGCGCCCGGGCACACCCGCCGCCTCGCTGCAGGACGACACGCCCGAGACGGTGAAGCTGCAGCGCCTGCAGCAGCTTCAGGCCGAAATCGAGGCCAACGCACGTCGCATCAGCGAATCGCTGGTGGGCACGGTGCAGCGCATCCTGGTGGAAGGCCCCAGCCGCAAGGACCCGACCGAATTGATGGGCCGCACCGAGTGCAACCGCATCGTCAACTTCCCCGGTGGGCCGAATCCGGCTCGGCTGGTGGGGCAGATGATCGACGTGAACATCACGCAGGCCTACCCGCACTCGCTGCGGGCTGAAGTGGTGATCGCCGGCTGAGACCCAGACATGGGGGCTCACCGCCCCCTCGGTCTCCCGAAAGCGGTGGTCTTCAGGCCGCCAACACGGCAACAGAATGCCGGCGCCGACGCCGAGCCACCTGCCCCATCACACCCAAGCCCAGGAGCAGGAGTCCCGCAGCTTCAGGCTCCGGCACGGGAGTGGCGGTGAGAAGTACTGCATGTTCCGTCGACACACTCCGAGCAGCGATCGCGCCCTGATCGTTGATGGCATGCGCATCATCCAGGTACGAATGGAACGTGATCTGTGACGGATCGATCAAGCTGTTCAGATCCACGGCCTCGGTGCCATTCCAAAGGGTGGCACGATAAACCCCGCGCGCATCCTGCGACGTGCCCACCACCTGACCCAGGTTGTTGATCCCGTAGGCAATGCCGTTGGCTCCACCCAGGGTCGGCAACTCGGTCATGACCGCGCCGTTCCACAACACGGGGCGCTGTGTCCCCTGTCCGTACAGGTAGCCGACGGTTTGCCCGTTGTCGTTGATCTTGAGCGCGCTGGACGAATACAGGCTCGATCCACCCAAGTCGATGATCTGTCCGTCACTCCAGAGCGTGGCGCGCGTGACCCCGCCCGTGGTAGAAGTGCCCACCACCTGGCCGGACGCATTGATGGACTTGGCCTCGCTGCTTCCGCCCCCCAAGGCGCCCAGATCCGTGACGGCGCCGCCACTCCACAGCGTGGCGTGAACGGTGCCCGCAGCCGTGGCCGACCCGCCGACAATCTGACCCGCGTTGTTGATGTCGGAAACGCTGACCGCCGTGCCTCCCAAGGTCTGAAGGGAGGTTGCATTCGACCCGCTCCACAACGTCGCGGTGGTGACTGAGCTGTAGTCGGCCCGCGAATACAGGCGCGTGTAGCCCACGACCTGCCCCTGATCGTTGAGGCCCACGGCTTGGGTGTCTTCCAGCGCGCCGGGGTTCGTCACCATCCGAGTGGCGGACGTGGCATCGGCCAGAAACCCGTGCGTCATGCCCGGATTGACGAGCACACCCCGATCCCACAGCGTCCCGACCATCTGGTTGGCGTTGTTCAGGTCGCTGGCGTAGTTGTACGGGCTCTGAAGGGTCGCCCCGATGTCGGTGACGAGATAGGTGGCGTTGGCGGCGGCGGCCCCCGTCAGCCAAGCGGCAGCGATGAGGCGTCGAACGGTGATCCGCACAGAAGCCCTCGCCGCCCAGGCGGAGCACTCAGTGGAACAAGACATGGTGAAACTCCCGGGTCGATGTGATGGATCTCACTGACAGGACACTCGGAAGACGACAGCGCCGAACCCCGCCAGCAGAACAGGTGCCGAGCCACGCAGGGATCACCCACCGTTCGCCCGGCAACACAATTGTCCAGCGGAAGGACACGTTTACTTACATATTGAACAAATCCACAACACTACGTCGATCCCTTGCCGCTCAGCGCACCACGATGCCCAAGGGGCCGACGCCCACGGCCACGGTGGCCGGCGTCAACGCCGTCAGCGCACAACCCCCTGCGATCGCAAACTGGGAAACCGTCCCGTCCCCCTTGTTGGCGACATACAGGTAGGCGTCGTCGGGGCTGACCGCCAACGCGGACGGACTGCTGCCCACGGACGTGGTGCCGACCGCCGTCAGACCGCCCTTGGCGGTGTTGAGGCGGGTCACGGACGCGCCGCTCTGGTTGACCACAAAACCACACGCTCCATCCGAGGTCAGAACCAGGGTTCGAGGCGCTGCGCCTGTGGTGGCGGTCGACTTCGCAGTCAGCACCCCGGTGCTGCCGATGTCGTAGGACGCCACCTTGTTGCTTCCGGCCAGCACCGTGTAGAGCGTCGTGCCCGTGGGGTGAACCACCACCCCCTGGGGCTTGGTGCCCTGGTCGGCCACCGAAATCGAGGTGGCATTGGCCATGGAGGTCAGGCCCGATCCCACCGAGGCCGTGAACTGCAGGATCCGGGCGTTGTTGCTGGTCGCGTAGGCATAGGCCCCGGAAGGCGTGAGTGCCACGCCCCACAAGGCCCCGGCCACGTCGCTCTTGGTCGAAGAAAGGCGCGTCAACGCCCCTGCGTCGCCCACACGGAATGCCGTCACCGGCCCGGACTCATTGGGGACATACAGCACCGACTCGGTGGGATCCAGCGCCAGCGCATGGCCCGTGTAATCGGCCTCCGGTCCGGCCACCGCCGCCTGCGGGCGACCATCGGCCTGAAGGACATGCAGGGTCAGGGCGTTGTCGTCCTGGTCCCGGACCCAGGCGTAACGCCCGCCGCCATCCACGAGGATCGCACTGGGCGCCAGGCTGGTGGTCACGGTGGACACCGCCGTCAATCCCCCCCCCGTGCCCACGGACAGGTGAGAGACCGTGCCCGACGTGTTGTTCACCACGTACGCCTGATAGCTCCGGCACGACACGGCCACGCCGGTCACCGTCGAGGCCCCGGACGCTGCTGTGCCCTTGCCGCTGGACACCACGCAGGTCTGCCCCACTGGCTGGCTCAGGACCTTCACGTCGTAGTCGCCGGAGCTGACCTGTTCAAAAGCGAACGTGCTGGCGCCACGGGACACCGCCACCGTGACGTTGCCGTTGGCCAGCACCAGGCCATCGCTCGTCAGACCCGCCACGGTGCCGCTGATGAGCACGTCAGGGGCACTCTCACTCCCACCGCCACAGGCGGCCAGAGCCAAGACCCCCATCCAGGGAAGAAGGCGGCCAAGGACCGGCCGGGCAGACTTGAGAGCGGCAGGAAATGTCATGGGGATCAACTCTAGGCAGATCCCCTGTGGACGGGAGCTCGAACACCCCTGACCCGACCCATCTAGTCCCGCGATGCCAGCAACACTGCAGAACCAATTCCCTGCTAAGGCGCGAGTGCGGGGTTATCGCGTTTGGGTTTCGGCTTCTGCCGAAGGCTCCCTACAATTCAAGAAACAATTGTTCACACATCCATGGCCGACAGCGACACCCCCCACGCCGCCCCCTCGCCGACGCCCCCGGCCGACCGTCGACACCACGGCGGCGACACGTGGGCCGGCACACGCTCCCTCATTCGCAGCGACTACGACGCCATGCTCCGCCACTTCGTGGTCGAGGAACACCCATCGCTGGCGCGGAGGCTGTACTGGTTCTTGCTGCCCAACTTCCTCGGCCTGGCGCTCTACCGACTGTCGCACCTGGCGTACACCCGGGGCTGGCGCAACCTCGCCCGCTCGCTCTACATGTTCAAGGTCTACACCACCCGCATGGAAATCTCGCCCCAGACCGTCATCGGGCCGGCCGCCATCATCAGCCACGCCAACGGCGTCACGCTGGATGGACACATCGGCGCCCGTTGCCACATCTACGGACAATGCAACACCGGTCGCGGCTTCAACACCCAGGACGTGGGAGCCGGCGCAGGATTGCCCGTCATCGGGGACGACGTCGTCCTGGCCTATGGCTGCATGGTGATCGGGGGCGTTCAGATCGGAGACCGCGCACGCATCGGCCCGGGCGCGATCGTGTCACGGGACGTGCCCGCCGACGCCATGGTCCTGGGCCCCACTTCACGGACGGTGCGGGACTGTGTGGGCGCAGGCAGTGCCACCCACCGGCTGAACGACGTCGCGTGAAACAAGCTCAGGCCCGACGCCCGGACCCGAACCCCATCCACCAGACCGCGACCGCCACACCGATCACCAGGGCCAAATAGGTGCCCATGCGTCCGTCGTGTCCGGTCAGTCCCAGGCCCACCAGCACGATCGCACACCCCACGGCCGCCGCCGCCCCGAACAGGGCCCGCCAAGACTGCGACCGAAGCTCGGTCCACCACAGCGCCTTGGCCGCCCCCGACACCACCGCCGCCAGCATCACCGGCAGAAGAAACAGGTTGGCGAGGTGGTTCAGAGATTCCAGAAAGCCCATCGGAAGTCCCCAGGCGCAAGGCACATCGCCTCGTCAATCCTGATGCAAGTCAATTTTAGTGATTCCCCTGCTCGAAACGCCGGAGCAGGAGGGGCGCCAATCTTACAATCGCGTTCCATGTCCGTCATCGCCCTCAGCCTGAACCACCACACCGCGCCGGTCGATCTGCGCGGCAGGTTCGCGTTCTCGCTGGAACAGCTCTCGCCGGCCCTGCGCGGCCTGCGCGACGGGCTGCACCGCCTGTCCCCCGAGGCCGCGCTGCTGTCCACCTGCAACCGCACGGAGCTGTACATCGCCACGGACCCCGCGCGCAGCCAGCATCTGGTGCGACCCGCGGTCGAGTGGCTGGCCGCCCACGGACAGGTCAGCGCCGACGACCTGCTGCGCCACACCCATGTGCTGCAGCGCCACGAGGCCGCACGTCACGCGTTCCGCGTGGCCAGCGGGCTGGATTCGATGGTGCTGGGCGAACCGCAGATCCTCGGGCAGATGAAGCAGGCCGTGCGCGAAGCCGACGCGGCTGGCACGCTGGGCACGACGCTGCATCAGCTGTTCCAGCGCTCGTTCTCGGTGGCCAAGGAGGTGCGCACTTCGACCGAGATCGGCGCCCATTCGATCAGCATGGCGGCCGCCGCCGTGCGCCTGGCCGCCCAGCTGTTCGAGGACCTGCGCAAGATCCGTGTGCTCTTTGTGGGTGCGGGCGAAATGATCGAGCTGGCCGCCACGCACTTTGCCGCCAAGGCCCCGCGCCACATCGCCATCGCCAACCGCACCATCGAGCGCGGTGAACGGCTGGCCGCGCATTTCGGCGCCGAGACGATCCGACTGTCGGACCTGCCCTCGCGCCTGCACGAATTCGACGCCGTGGTGTCGTGCACGGCCAGCAGCCTGCCGCTCATCGGCCTGGGGGCGGTGGAGCGCGCGCTCAAGGCCCGCAAGCGCCGTCCCATGTTCATGGTCGACCTGGCCGTGCCGCGCGACATCGAACCCGAAGTCGCGCAGCTCGATGACGTCTACCTCTACACCGTCGACGACCTGTCTCAACTGGTGC
>JACCDS012206965.1_pt1 | contig 21216 bp, 33 predicted proteins | sample 7446441 | NCBI WGS metagenome assembly JACCDS01 (sample SAMN15323445, study PRJNA562643) | freshwater metagenome | isolation source: river surface water | place: USA:Blue River Watershed | collected 2017-08-17 | reverse complement strand
GGAAAACTACCCAAGGGATGCTTGGGTAGTTTTGATAATTATTATTTTAGATTTTTTAGAACTTGGCGCCGCGTTCTTTCAAGTACTTAACTGCACCTGGGTGGAACGGTACTGAGCTATTGCCTGGCTTCTGACTGCCAATAGTGATATTGGAGTATTCGGCATGAGTTGCAATCAACTCCTTTTGATGATCAAAAATTGCTTTCACAATTTTGTAAGCTTGGTCATCAGGCATTGATGCGTTTGTAACCAAAATATTCGCTACAGCTGATACTTGATTGTCTTTGGCCATGCCTGCATAAACGCTCTTAGCAATTGTGTCAGCATAGTAAAGGTTGCCATATTTTTTATTCATGGCAGCAACTTCAGCAGCGTTATCGATCATCACAATTTTTGTGCCTGGTGTGTTCGCTAAGTCAGTCACAGCAGCTGTTGGTAGACCACCAACCCAGAAGAACGCATCAATCTTACGGTCTTTCATGGCATTCACTGATTCAGCAGCACTTAAACGCTCACGCTTAACATCTTTGTCTTTATCCAAGCCAGCAGCTTCGATCAAGCGGAAGGCCATCACTTCAGTGGCGCTACCAGGTGAACCTGTGCTGACGCGCTTGCCTTTAAGGTCTTTCATTGACTTGATGCCAGTTGCTTCAGTAGTAACAACGTGCATGCGGTTAGGGTAGAGAACCAATAAAGTGCGAAGCTCAACCTTTTTGTTGGTGAACTTGTCTTTACCTTCAATAGCATCCTTGGCAGCGTCGGCCATTGAGAAGCCAATATATGGCTTGCCTGTGCCAATCAAGTTGATGTTATCAACTGAACCACCAGTCACTTCAGCTGTTGCTTGCATACCAGGTACATGCTTAGAAAGTACTGAAGCTAAACCACCGCCCATTGGGTAGTAAACACCACCTGTACCGCCTGTACCTACAGAAATGCTTTGAGCACCAGCAATGCTTGCCGAGCTAAATAAAAGAACAGCTAATAGTTTTGCAATTTTCATTCTCTTGTCTCCGGTTTGTTTTTCAAAAGTATTAAATACCGTTCTGAAAATTTAGCACTATTTTTTTCTTTTTGCTCCATTTTTTGGGTTTACCTAGGGTTATCACTAGTCAATTGGTTTTAAATCAGAAAATGCACTATTTATGAGCCAAAATCCCCTGGTAAATATCCCTGAAATAGGATCAAAACTGGTTTACATTTCAGGGGCAAAATTCATAAAAGAGTCACAAAAAAACTTAAACAAAAAGTAATAAATAAAAAGATCAATAGAGGCAAACATGACAACAAGTAAAAAAGTAGTGGTCGTTGGTGGTGGCACCATGGGTGCAGACGTGGCTCTTGTTTTTTTAAGAGGCGGATATGCAGTAGAAATCATTGAGGCAGGGTCAGAGCGCCGAGCTTTCTTGCCTCAATACTTTGAATTTCAGATCAAAGAACTCGGATATACCAAGCCAGCTAAACCCATCACAGTTCATACAGACCTGAAGGATGTTGCTTGGCCAAGCGTTGATTTGGTGGTGGAATGTATTCCGGAAAAGTTACCGCTCAAACAAGAGTTGTTCAAACAGTTAGATCAATTGGCGCAAGCGCACACAATCTTGGCCAGCAATAGTTCAAGTTTTCCAATCAGCCAAATTGCTGAGGGTTTAAAAACCACCAGCCGCATGATTGGTTTGCATTTCTTCATGCCCGCTCATTTGGTGCCTTGTGTGGAAGTCATCAAAGGTGAGAAAACCAGTCAAGCAGTGATGGATGATTTATTCCAAATCATGACGCGTTGTTTGATGGTGCCTGTCAGAGTTAATAAAGATCTGCCTGGATTCTTGGCCAATCGATTACAGCATGCCATGTCGCGTGAAGCTTTTTCAATGATCGATCAGGGCATTGCCACCCCAGAAGATATTGATAATGCTGTTCGCTTTGGATTTGGTTTTAGATATTTGGCAGCAGGTCCTGTGATGCAGCGCGATCATGCCGGTGTTGAGATTCATACGGCAGCAGGTGCGAGCATTTATCCATCCTTGTGCAATGACGCAACACCAGCCAAATGTTTGACCGAGAAAGTCAAAAATAATCATTACGGTATGAAGACCTCGCAAGGTTTTTATTCTTGGACCCCTGAGACCATCAAAGTAGAGCGCAATCGCTATGACACGATTCTCAAGGCTGGTCTGAAAATCATTCAAAACGACATTGAAGACATCTGCCGATAAAGGCATCTCTGAATGAAAAAAGCTTGTTTCTCTTTGCAAAGAAACAAGCTTTTTGATTTGGTGCCCCAGGAGGGCACAGTGGTTTCGAGGTTTAACGAGGCTTTTAAAGGGTTACAGGGCATTTAAGCAACTAAATCACAACTAAAATTTACCCTAAAATCTTAGGGCAATTCCAAATATTTCACTCAAAAGTTCGATTGTAAGGCATGATAATCTTATGTTAAATCCTTATAAATCAATAACTTATGGTGATAAATAAAGACTCTCAAAGACTCTCTCTGCTCATTCAAAAGAAATACATCTCAATGTTTGGAGAGATTTCCATTCAAGATTTACCTCAGTTTACTCAGATTTCGGATGACCTTGCATCTCGTTTCAGTTGGAACTTGCCAAGAGCTAAAGCCAACCTTGAAGTCCTGACTCGTCAAGTTTGGATGAGATTAAAATCCAAGGATGAAGACTGACATGAAAATCATGGGACTCTCTAAACGTAAGTCAGGTGTATTCGAATTCCGAATGAACATCCCTAGAGACCTTCACAAGAAACTGAACAAGACGTGTCACTATCATGACTTGGGCTATGACCCAGTCTCAGCAACAAAGCAAGCTATGAAGCTTCGCAACAAATACAAGATTCTATTCAAGAGTCTTCGTCAACAAATGGATTCCTCGGATACGGGGACATCTGTCCTCAGTGCCCACGGCATACACCCCAGACAACTGGTCGGTGATGAGGTTCTATTCCTACCCGATACATTCGAAGAAGCAACACAACAGTATGAGACCTACGAGGATCTCCCAGAGCACTTGCAACAAGCCAGTAAGATTCTCAGAGGCATACAGACTGTCAAGATGAGTGATGTGCTCCTTCGCCATGAGAAAGAAACTTCTCAAACCAACTTCCGTCTCCCAGTGAGAATGTTCATTGAGCTTTGTGGCGATTTAGATGTCACAACCTTACGCAGAGAGCATGCCTACATGTTCAGAGATGAACTGGTGTCTAAGAACAATGCTCCTGCAACACAGAAGAAGAGGCTAGGTGCCTTGAGTCGACTAATAGACTATGCGTCTAAAGAGTTTGACCTGTCGAATTTAAATAATCCTTTCTCCAAAATAAATCTTGTAGAGACTAAGCCTGTCAAAGTTAGAGAAGCACTAACAATCGAAGAGCATAAAGATCTACTCGACTTGTGTTTAGCGAAAGCAGATGAGAGGAGAATTGCTCTAGGTCTCATTTGTGTGACAGGTGCTCGACTCTCAGAAGCAACTGGATTGCTCGTGAAAGATGTACACATCAACGAACAAGCAATAGACATCTTTGAGAATCCTGACAGATCCCTCAAGACCAAGAACTCAAGACGTTCTGTACCCTGTGTGAATGCTGATGTTTGGAAGCTAGTAAAGGCTCAGATTAAAGACAAGAAAGCTGATGAACCTGTATTTCCAACTCTACATGGCAAGAGCAGAATGAATTCTGTTTCAGCAACGCTGGTGAAGTTCATCAAGACCAAGGTCAACGAGGATAGAGATGTTCACTCTATTCGACATACTGTTGCCACTCGACTCAAGAATGTTCTGACACCTGACTCTCTCATCGAAGACATACTTGGGTGGAAGAAGAGTTCAATGCTTGGGACTTACGCAGGTTCAGTAGATTTAGAACAGAAGCGTAAGTGGCTCAAGAAAGCACTATCTTAAGACTGATCTTCACTCAAAGGCTAATAGACACAGGGCTTATCGTCTTTAGAATTTAATGAATTATTGAGAGGGTGAAAATGGCAACTAAGAAGAAAAAATGGTCAATTTACGATGAAGATGGAAACGTTTCAGCTGAAGCAGAGGACGTCATCAACACAGTTTTACATGACTATCCTGACTTTTCTGATCGTGAAGAAGCTGTCCGTAAATCTATCTGGGACACACTACACGATGACAACATGAGTAAGAAAGAATTCACAGAACACTGTCAGCACATGAGAGAGTTTGATTTGGAAGAAGAGGGTCCTTTGGATGAAGAAGAGGGATCAATGGAGTTTCCAGAAGATCCTAAACTCAGATTAATGACAGCGTGGGTTGAGCTTTTTAAATTTGAAATGGATCCATTCCCAAAGAAAAAATCTGAACAAGCTGAGTGGATTGGAATGTATGGCAACTTCTTCTGGGTTGCAGGTTGGGCATTGATGCAATTAAAGGAAGAGGATCGAGACCTTTCTTGGACTAATTGGGATCAGCTAACTGGTGATGAATTACTCACTCTTGCTTCTGAGTTTGCTAATTACATCTTCAAGGAAGAGATTGAGGCAATTCTTCGTTCAAATGGAATACAAATTCTTGGCGATAGTATTAGCGAATGACAGATTTAACTAAATTTCCAGATGGTGTCATTGAGAAGCTAGGTGTCTATGTCTATCGTCTCATTGACCCAAGAAATGGTGAAACCTTTTACGTAGGTAAGGGTGTCGGTAATAGAGTCTTTTCTCATTTGCAAGGTGCTATTTCAACCACAGGTGAAGAAGACTCTGTTTCTGAAAAGCTTGAACGCATTAGAGAAATCAAATCTACAGGCTTGGATGTTCTTCACATCATCCATCGTCATGGCATGGATCACGACACTGCATTTGCTGTAGAAGCGGCACTAATAGAGGCTTACCCTGGTTTGACTAATCTAGCAGGAGGTCATGGCAATCAGGATTTCGGAGTAATGCATGCAACTGAAATCATTGCTATGTATGAAGCTAAGGAAGCAGACTTATCTCAACACAAAGTAATCATGATCAATGTCAATGATGCAGAGCAAAGAGATTTATACAATGCAACACGTTTCGCATGGCGAATGAGTAAAGAGAAAGCAGAGCAAGCTGAGTATGTATTAGCTGTCTCTAAAGGATTAATTCGTGGTGTGTTTAAACCATTAAAGTGGATGGATGCTACTGTTGCAAACTTCCCAAGCTTCTACGATAGACCAGGTAGAATTGGATTTGATGGTGAATTTGCCTCACCTGAGATTTGCGAGATGTACCTAAGAAAGAAAGTTCCCGATGAGTATAGAAAGCGTGGAGCGGCAAATCCAATTAAATACTCTTGGTAACTGAATAAACAATTCAATGGCTTTGTCCAAGAGGTTCTTATGTCTATCCGTGTCCCTTCAATTTTATTTCTTTGCTTCGCTAGTTTATTTTCACTAAACGCCAATTCATCAAGCGATCAAATTTCACTAACCTGTGAAGTTTCTGGGACTGAGACACTTTCCTCTAATAAATACCCAACCAAGACGCAGAAAACTCCTGTTTGGACTACAACTTATGTATTCAAGAAAAACCCTAGTTGGGGTTGGACAGCATCTATAAATGGAAAAGACCCAATAAGATTTGTAGACTCATCAGCTGAAAAAGATCTTAAGAGGGTGAGCTCTGTAAATGTAAGCGATCAATTGCTTGAGGTTTCAGATAATTTTTGGACTAAACATTGGGCTGATGAAGACACAAAAGAAGAGGGAGTTTTAACTCTGAAATACACATTAAGCATTAATCGTATTTCTGGCATTGTTTCCGACACTAATTACATGCAAATTGACTATAAAAATGGATTTGTATCAAAGTCCAATAGACAGCTAAGTGGGCGATGTAAGTCGGCTAAAGTTCAGTTCTAAGAAGCGGTACTCATTTAGCTCAGACAGTCACAGTGAGACCGTCGCGACGGCTTGGCTGTTTTCAAAGTATTCGTGCCAATTAAAATCATTTATAGTAGCTATAAGTTATAGATATAGGTTGTTACGGAAAGCTCTCACATGAATATTTTTAAACGGTTTTTACTTATTTCTCTAGTTATGAGCATAGTTGGTTGTGCAACTGCCCCAATAGAATCAAGAAATCAAGCGTCTAGATATTTAAGCGGACAATGTCTTCAAACATTCCTAAATTCTGCTGGCGGTGGGTTTGATGGTCACTACGGTGTTTATCTTAGTCAACCGCTAAATAAGCTAATGAATCCCCTTGGTTTGGGTCCAAAAGGTTACTTTGCGGTTGCAATAGCCGCAAATGGGTCTAATGCCTGCGGTTGGAAAACAAATATGGCTGGTTCTGATGCAGGTTTATCTTATGAAAGACTTGCTGAAGAGGCTCTGGCTAAATGTGATGTTTCACGTAGACAAAAATCGATTAGCGAACCATGTAAATTATTTGCTAAAGATATGGATGTGATTTATGAGAAAAATACGCCAGTTAAGCGTATGTATTAGTACTGTTTTTCTCTTGGGGTTTTCTAGCTCCTCGTTTGCCGACGATTGCAGAAAATATAGACACTTCTTAGAAAAGCAAAAGTTTGACCAGATTATTTCAGAGGTATCAATTTCTGAGACTAATCCCTGTATCCTAAATATTCTTGGGCTAGCCCATTATGACAAGGGTTCTCAACAATTAGGGTTAGAAATACTTAGCAAAATTTCAATAAATAACTATGCGCCTGCAATCTATAATGTTGCATCGCTTGTTAGTCCTGATGTTTACGACGCAAGACAGAGGTTAGTCTTGTATAGGGAAGCATTATCAGCATCTTTCCATGTTCCAGAGTTTAGGCAAACCTTCTTAAATAGTTGGGAGTCCGGTGCGCAAATAATTAAAAGTTGCACAAATAGCACTGTTTCAGATTGCAAGTCATTAAGAGAGGACACGGCTCTTAGTAGCTCTTTTGTAAAAATTGGTAGTGACTTTTTCGAGCAATTGAATACGAAGCACATCTCAGATAAGCAGTTCCGCAGAAATGTTGAGGAAGGTATTTTAGGGTTAGCAGGTCTTGCAGCTTATTTCACCACGAAAAATTTACCCAAAAACGTTCCAGTTGCACCAACTAAGCCATTGCCAGGATCAGCACCAACCAATGCAATGGGAATGGATCAGAAAACATTCCTTTGCGTGATGGGGCATATTTCATCTGGCGCACGTAACTCAGTTTGTACTTAAAAGGACATCAAAATCTTTAGGATTCTCACATGAAAAAACTAATTCTTGCCTTCATCTCTTTACTGTGTCTTGCACCTTTGGTGCATTCAAAAGACATAGATTGTCTCGAACTTCAGAACGACATGACTCTAATGATTCAAGTTAGAGATCACTCAGCTATGCTCAAAGCAGCTGATATCGCAATCAAGAATTGCAAATCCTACATGGAGAAGCATTCCACCATTCCACATCTATCAGACATGGAAGCCTATTACAAATTCTATGGATTGAAAGCAGAAGCATTAATAGGATTGGAAAGATTCGAAGAAGCACTGAAGACTTCGAATGAATGTATCGAGAAGAAATATAGTACTGTTGACTGTCATCTTGCTAGGTGGAAGTCTCTGATGAAACTAGGCAGATACTCAGAAGCGAAAGAATACAAGAAGACTGTGTACTTCATTGTTCAGAATAAGATTGAACTACTCAATCAGGTAGACATCTCTACTCAACACAAGATGCTTCAACCTGCTCTTAATGAGAATAGAAGATCTGAGATAAATAAACTGAATGCATACAAGGATTTCTTGGACAGATCGTACTAAATGAAGAAATTACTAATTGTTCTTTCAGCTGTGGTTGCAACTCAGACAGCTTGTGTTACTTCTCTTGATAAAAGGGCGATGACAGCTATTGACGTATCTGAGGATGGACAAAATTTCGTAATTACTGAAACATGGTCAGATACTCAGAAGACCAGTGATGAGCTACTTAATCGTTGGATTAATGAGTACATTACAGACAATAGATTGTGTGCAACAGCTGGTTTTGAGAAGGTCTCTACGCGAGACATTGTGGTTGATAAAACTGCCTTAGGAATTACTGTTTACAAAAGACATCACAGATTTAAATGTAAAAAATAGACTCTTTCGCTCACTTTGCGTTAGAGATTAATTTGATAAATTTATTTACGTTTGCCTTCTTTGTCAGTCTCATACCAACCCTTGAGAGCTAGGCAATTACTAACGCCTCTGCTATTCACATCATCTCTACAGGTTGTTACTGCAGGATTGTGAACGGTCGTGCAGTTTACTTTGTCATGAATTGAATCTCTTTTACACTCAGTATTTGAGGTTGGGTTGGTAGTAGTGCATCGCTGAGATGTATGTGCCTTTCTACACTCCGCCTTGTCTGGCTCAAACAAATAATTTGGCTTACTTGAATGTTTGTAATAGGTTGTGCATCCAGTTGTTAATGAAATCACAATCATTGCTAGTAAATATTTTGACATTTTGTTCCTAATTACGGGTCTAATCGCTGTTACTATACAGCTTATCATTTATATAAATAGTAATTAATAGTTTGGGGCTAAAAATGTTTTTAAAACTGTGGCAAGGTCAACATAGTCTCTTAAAAACCTACTGGTTTTTTGGCGTTTTAGGGAATATTTTCCTTGGAATACCCATCTCTATTTATTTGGCTCTGAGTAGTGAGTTACAGCAAAGTTATCTTTACATTTATGTGGGATATTTTTTTGCATACCTTGTTTATAACTTTGTTGTTGCAGTTGGATTGTGGAGGTCAGCAACAAATTACGATAAGTCTAAAGTTTGGAAGTACCTTGCTAAAGCAGTCTCAGTAATATCCCTAGGATTTTTATTTGTCGCTATTTTTATGCAGGTGAAGCTTTTCACTACAGGCTTTTCGTTGAGTGAGCAACATGTCTACGATCGTTATGAGTGTACAAAGAAAGCAACAAAACCAGATGAAGATTGTGGTTTAGTTTTTTTCGGAACAATAAAATACACAGTTGATAAAACAAACAACCAAATACTCGCTTTGAGGACTGATGCTAGTGGTTTTCAATCTATTTCAAAGTTGTCGAATTGTTTGATTATTGATGACTCGAATTGGTCATGTATACCAAGTATTCAAACAGAAAATATTAACAATAATGTTCAGGTTTTTAACCAGCTTCCAGGTGTACAAACAATAAAGGGAGTTACTTCAACTACAAACGGATATTTAAAGTCATTTAGAAATGGCGATTTAGTTTCAACATTTGTTATTCATGCAGATGTTCTTAAAAAGAAAAATTAATGAACAAAATCTTTCTAAAGCTCTAAATTTAAAGCGATAAAGAGTGTTCGGATAGATCGGATCAATATGCAATTCAAAGTCACGTCAATTACAAAATCAATTGAAATTTGGGACCATCAGCCTAGAAAAAACTGGGGTCAATTTCAGTTGGTATTTGAGATGCAACCCCTAGAGCCATGGGTGATGAAATTAGGTGAAGATGAAATCTTATGTAGTGATTCCCATGAAGAGGATGATTCGTCAAGAGAAAGAGTCAACTCATATCTAACCCTTTTAAATCGTGAAACGATAACTGAGTCAGAGGAAAAGCAAAAAGATGAATCGATAGGTACTGCTTATTACATCAATGGTTCAGTCAATTTTTACATTTATCTGGCTGATAGTTATTTTCAAAATTTAATGAAAGAACTGTCTAGTAATAAAAATGTCACGGTGTTTATCTTAATCGACAGTCGTGATGAAAATGGTGAAGAGGTGATTACGTCAGGTTTCGATGATTTTCATAATGCTCACTGGGAAAACCCATCAGACAACAACAATTTAAAAATTGAACACTTTAAATTGAAAATTTCATTAAACGATAAGTAAATACAACACTCTTGAGTGAACTATAAAGTCATAAATTTCAGGGTAAAAATATGTTTGGAATGTTGGATTACAGGGCGCATCAACTTTTCTTAATCATCTTTGGCATTCCTTTGTTTGTCATAAGGTGGATAGTTGTCTTAGGCTTTCCTCTTATTTACTATTCAATCGGTCACTCTGTGGTTGATGGACGGATCTACTCAATCCTTATTTCTTTGGGGTGTCTTGCCATAGGTGAAATCACTTGGCCATTTATAGCAAGTGGTCTCGATAAATTGATCATGTTCATCTTTAACCTTTTGGTCGATGTAATTCCTGCTGATGGAAGAACGAAAGAGGAAGCTTTAGCTGTGGTCAAAGGTGGTCAGCAGACAATAGAAGCTCTGAACTTAAGTAAGAAGCGTCCAAGTGAACTAACAGATGAAGACTTTATGGTTTACAAGAGAAGTATCTTCACGCTTTTCTATCGAGACAAAATTGACGAAAGAATCGAACTAATTAAAGAGCACTATAAAAACTCTAATGAGACTAGGATGAATGAGTATCAGATAAAAAATCTCTTAGAAAAGCACTCACTACAAGTTGACTGGTTAGAAAAGGCTATTTGTAATCCAGTTATTAGAGGTTGGGTTATTTCGTACACTTTCTTTATTTATCTTATTGTGTTCAACCCATTCAATCTTTGAGAGACAAAGTTATGAATCTAAGTGATCTAGAAAATTGTTTGGAGGAGTGTATACAGTGGGAAGAACTCGCCAAGTCAAAATTGAATGATGCTCAACTAGTTGAATACATCAGATTAGTTTCCTTTGTTAAAGCCACGAAGTACCAGCATGACCAGATCGTAAGGATGAGAAATGAAGGGTTTTTCTCTCAACTGTTGGAGGAGTTCACAAACTCGCTATTTACAAGTAGAAGAATTGCCATCCTTCAGATCGAAAGAGATCTTTACTCTGCAAACGTGTCTATTCAGACTATAAGTAAATACAGCTCTTTCGAGCGAACGTTACAAAGATTTGAAGAAGAAGATCTTGCGGAGAATAAGGAAAAAATATTAGAGCTTCGTTTAAAGATTCACCTACAACTATTCAGCATTAAAGGTAGCATCCTCGACCAGATTACAAACTATAAAGGTGAGCCAAAGTTGCCAAGAAGTATTTACAACTTTCTTCCTTAACCCAAACGAAATCTATAAGAGATACAACCATGGACTACATCCTAGACAAGAAAATTAGATTCAATAGCAAGAAAGATGAAGCCCTTTACTCATGGTGTCTTGATGAGTTGAGCAATCAAGGTAAAGATCATCAGGAAGGTCTGATTCCTTACCCTTTCTCTAATTTTTTTAATGTTAGCTCTCTTCGTCTAGTTAGGGGTGTGGGTTCTAAGAAAAGTTATTCCGATGAGCGAGTGACTAATGTTCCAAACAATAAAATTTTTATTCTAGGTGAAATTAAGCCAAGTCCTCGAACAAAGTTTGATTTCTTTGAAACTTCTTACTCTATGTTTGGTACTGATAGGTTAGTGGATTCATTTTCTTTGAAAATCGAAAAGTTAGGGAATGACTCTGAAGATGAAATTTGTACTTTGTGGGGTTCTCCAGTTTATAAGTCTGAAATTGATTTCAAGGAGTACACCGAACCAGACAACATCTCAGTGACAATTTCTCTGAAGACTGAGCAGTTTGAAGGTTTAGTCAGAATGATTGAGACTAAGTCTGTCGGAAACAGTCAATTAATTCTTGGTCAGGTTGATGGTTTCTACGCTCCTTGGTCACCCTCTATTAGTGCAAGACTAATAAAGGTATTAACTGAGTACCATGAGGTTGAAGGTGAGATCGATTTGGACAGACCAGTGCCGATAATTGGTAATGTTGGTGAGTTTTATCTTAGCTTTTCCTCTCCACTAGATTCGGAAGAAAAGGTTGACGAAGACAAAAGCACTGAAGATGAAAGCTTGGTCGAGAAGCCTGTCACTAAAGTTGAGATGGACAATAGCAAGATGCTTGCTGTAACCGAATCCCTCAAGAAACCCTTGTGGTGGATTCTGTTTGTGTTGATTCTAATTCTGCTGAATCAATAAGACATTTTTAATCCAAAGTTTTACAGGCTAGTGTCATTGCTTCATAACCGAAAGTGTTTTCAGGCACTGGATTCCACTCTCTATTCTTAGGTGGATTGTCGAACTCTGCGATCATGCCACTCCCCATCGTAGAGAGATAAACCGCAAGTCTGAGCACTCTTACAGTTTTTTTAGAGCAGTCAAACTCATTTATTGCTCTCATGGATTTTGCGCCATTCTGAATCTCATGGAAATCTTGAAGTAGCCAAACCTTCACTAATTTCTTTTGTGAGTTTCTTTCCAGAATAGGCATTTCAATAAAATTCTTTCCCATTGTTGATGGGGCTAGCTGAATGTACTTTTCATTCGCAAAAGAATTTGTTTGGAAAAGGATCGCAAATAACGCTATGACTAATTTCATATGATTCAGAATATCACAGACATTTCCCTAGTTTGGTGGCGGTCGCGACCGTCTCCAACTCTAGAAAACCGCCTCGGCGGGTTTCCCGTTCATAAGTCAGCACTTTGAGGGGTAAAAATCACCCTCAAAAACCCTCCAAAAAGCCCTTAAACAGTCCTCTGAGCCCTTTAAATTGGGCATCTGGGGGGAAGGTTAGGGTCAAAATTTATCGAAGCTCCAAAGCTCTCTAATACTCGTGTTCTGAGTCTGACACCTCAGTTAAGAGAAGGAGGTTCGTCTGACGCCCCAGTTATGGAGGTCTCACTTCAACGGACGCCCCAGTTATGGAGAACTCACATTTAAACGAGCCCCCCAGTTAAGAGAAGAAATGCCTAGCTATCCTCGATAAAGAGCCATCTGCGCACTGTTTAGGTAGGGATATTAGCCCTACGGTTGGTCTGACACTCCAGTTAAGAGAAGAAACACGCATTTCACAGAAACGGACGCCTCAGTTATGGGGAGGTGAACGGACGCTCCAGTTAAGAAAGAAGTATCAAATTTAAGAAAGTGAGCATTTATGCCAAGAATCATCAATAACGCACGAGGTCAGACTTTGGTCGACTTCAGATGTAAGACTCCTTCAGATCTAGTCGATTGGGTGAAAGACACCTATGGCTATGACAAGAATGAGGGTAGAGAAAGATCTATGAACGCTTCGCTAACGACAGCATTAAGAGAACTGAAACGCATTAAGTCTTGATCCGTTCCTCTGAATCCTTTTAAGGATGAAGAAATAGGAACATAGGATCGATAGGAATCTAAATCGACATAGTGAAGATTCTGTAACAGAAGGTGAAAGGGTGGAGTGAGATTGAATCAATCTTGTTCTGTCGATTTAAAGAATTTCACGAACTAAAGATAAAGCTAAAGATAAAGAAGAAGCTAAAGCTAAAGCTAAAGCTAAGAGGTCTTCTTGAGGTCTCTTTGAGGTCGTGTTGAGGTCTCTTTGAGGTCTGACACCTCCATCAACAATAAATCTTATGAAGCAGGATGGGTTTAGCACTTACCCATACGCTCTCAAATCACAAGTGCATTCACAGGAGTACACATGAGCAACACAGCATCTGCCGTGACAGGCAAATACGTGTGCCTTGTCTCTGGTTACTACGAGGAACTTTCCTTTGGTAACAACAAGAACAACGCACGCAACAAGAAAGAGTCGAACAACATTCCTAAAGTCCACTTCAAGATGGGACTATTACCAGTCCTTGGCGAGAAGGGTAAAGAATTCTTGGGCAGTGAGCAATTCACTGAGCCAAAGAGACTTTCCTTCTTCAGTCTTTCTCATCTTCAGGATGTAGTTGAAGCCAACAGCCAGTACCTAAGCTTTGTGCCCGATCCGGCACAGCACTTGGTAGGTAGGTTTGTTGAGATTCAATTCAATCCAAGAGAGAAGTACAACAAATGGAGCTTTCGAACTATCAGAATCCTAGAGACTGATTTAGATCGCTTGAGCAGTGGTGTCGAGTTTCGTAAAGAAATCTTAGATCCAACTCTCATCCCACAAGAACGAACTAATACACAGGAAGATGACAATGCAGACTTCTAGCATGAAATACATACCACCTGAAGATGTGGTCAAACAAATCTCTGATAGGTTCCCCAGCTTTCACAAGGCTGTCGATGAAGTAAGGGAAGGGAAGTGCAACTTCTCAGCGAATGACTTAGCACTCTTCACCTCCTATCTGCGCATCCAAGCGGCGAGGATCAAGCCTAACTGGAAATAGCAAACGTAACCCTCTGAGCCTCCTCAATAGGTTCGGGGGGGTACATGTAAAAAATCAATTCATTACCGCTGGCCGACTGTGGGCATTTACAGCACCCCAACCACGTTTACACGCCCACCTGCACACGCAATTAAAGAAAGAACACTATGAACAAGACAACTGATGATGTCAGGTATACGCACATCACACAATTGAACGAACACATTCATAAACTCACTACAGGACTCCACGAGAAGGTCAGAGCCAAAGCACTTGAGTACGTCTCACTTCGCCAAGCTTCGACTTGGACTGATGCTCAACTCGATGAAGTTCTACTCCTAGCTCGATACGAGTACACAACGCAGATGATGTCTGAGACTCTCGACAGCTTCTCTCCAGATGAGATGAAGACTGATGCGGGTCAGAAGAGATTCATGGTTCTGTCTCGAGCACTCAACACATCTCTTCGTGACATAGGAATCCTCAAAGGAGCACTAGGTCTAACAGTCTCAATGATTTTCGGAGACAAGAGGGCTTTAGCTTCTTCTAACACTCGTGAAATGAAGATTCGTGAGATTGCACCCACTGGATCGGTGTCGAACATTGAATCAGCGAGACAGAACGCTAAGAGGATGTTGGCATGACAGATCAGATAGTAATCACCTTAGATGATGGATCCAAAGCCTACATCGGTAAGAGGGAGCTGTCACAAGCCAAAGACTTGATGGTGAAAGCAGGTTACGACCATGCCCATGCCATCGACAGAGCTCTTGACCTCGCTGTCGGAATCTGTGTTGCACAGAATTTATCTACATCTGACTTCCTCTTCAATCGAACAGGCTATGTCAGTGAGCTGATGCTCCTAGCAACAGTCAATAGTAAGACCCAATATCTAAACAAAGTAAACACACAGGACAACTAGAACAATGAACTACCACATACTTACATTTAGATTTAGAGAGCAAGACTCTCCAGAGATGCTCAAGTCTTTCACTAGCCAAGCCATTACAGAAGACGAAGTTGAAGCATTCGTAGATCACACTCACACCAAGATGATTAGTCGTGGAAGATCCCTTGAGGAAATCTATACACACTCTTTCAATGATGACAGTGGTGTAGCAATTTGGCTTGAGCTTCTTCATGACAGAGAAGTGCCATTTGGTCAGAAGATCCACAGATTTAGAGAGAAGGTCGCTCTAAATAGACAGACTTTGTACCAAACAGATTGGATGCTCGCATCTGCCTTAGCTCGTAAAACAGACTATGAGAGAAGAAATGCTGAAGCTCGCTCAATTAGAAATGCCTACTAATGTCAAAGATCTTTGACAAACAAACACTGAGATTACTTAAACAACAACTTGAGCAAAAGGCTTTAGAGAATTCTAAATTGAGATTCAAAAAGGCTAGCCAAGATTCATCCAATCGAATCTATTGGCCATCCCGAGAGAACCCTGTTCTATGGGCATACAAGCACAGTGAAGCTGAGATGTTTCGAGGGCTTGAATTGTGGCTACAGCATCTCTATGACATTCGACCAAATGAAATGCCTAGGAGACCTATTAATGGTTTCGATGGTAGCAAAGCAAGATTTAGATTTTGGTCAATGCTGTCTGACAAATGGAATCAAGGCAATTTAACCATTGAGTTTATCGAAACAGATTAATTCCTATTTAGGAGAATGAAAAGAATGAGAAATACAGAAGTACTACTACCAAGCATCTTTAATGATGAGCATAAGTTTTTAGTTTCGCTTTATTACTATGCTGATGATGGTTTGAAGAAGCGTTTCACTATTCCAAGGCTAGTGTCAGGTGCCAATGTCTTGGGCTTGATTGCAAACGAGAGTAAGCGAATGAAAGGTCCCGTATTCAAGGTTTCCTTGCACTACACAGATTTCCCTCATGTTGAACAGGTCTTCAATGAAATTTGCCTAGCTGATTCAGATTGGAGAACTCGCATCGAAAGATTCGAGACACGTGTGCCGTATTTGTTCAGAAATGTATCCAAATTAGAGGAGTTGGCACTATGAATAAAGCTTTAGCAATCTTTAGCCATCCTTTCCTAGCGAATGCGGATGGTACACACGATGTCATCATTCGGGACAAAGAAGCTCCTAAGACAGTGTTGGTTCCAGTTTATGACCATCACGACATGGAGTCTGACCCTATCGGTGTCGCATCTGTTGCATACACACGCTTGTGCACTTTCAACGAGACACAGAATGCTTGTTTCGTTAGTGGATTTGTGTCGACTATGAGTGAATTAGTAGTAGGGCAAGGGTTGAGCATCTCAGCTCCATTACTTGAACAGGTAGGAAAGTACTCTTTACTGGGTGACATTGTCGAAGTTTCAACTGTTGATGTCCCTCACGTTCCAAAGTGTCGAGTGCTTGCTCCTCAAGACGTTGATTCAGAGCTACTAGCTCTTTACAGTCTTGCTCCTGCGTTTGTGGAGGATTTTAAGTCTGAAATGAACCCTCAAACAGTCTAAATAACGCACTCACAGGGTGTTTGTGGGTTTTCCGAACCCCTGTACCACCTTTGACACTTAAAGCTGTCATTGGTCTCTCTTTGGGTAGGTGAGCAGTCCTCTTTAATGGGGAAGAGTTGGGCGACTCCTGCTCATCTACCAATCTATAAAAATCTTATGAATTTATCTCTAGGTGAGACCACTTAGAGTCTTCAATCCTTTTAAAGGAATCAAAATGAAAATTAAGAAAATTGGCAACGCGCTACACATCAACACTGAACATGGTTCATCTGTAATGCCTATGACCACAGAAGCAGAAGTAGACAAAGTAATCAACACACTTGTTGAGGTCATCTACCAAGCGAAACATACAAATACTGAACTAACGAAATCAGTTTCAGATGATTTATTGGTTGAATCATTTGACACAGCAGACAGTAAAGCTCTGTTGAACGATACCTTGATGAATGTACCAAGCCATGTAGTTAAGAGTGTTAGCGACAGCATTTCCTATGCTCCTGTCTCATTGCAACCACAGGTGATTAAGCACTTTGCTAATGCTATCTCTCGTGTCTACAAAGATTGTGCTGAGATGGTGTTGAATGCTCCAGATGGCACTCTATTAGCTCGTTCATTGCTCCAGAAATCTATCTTAATTGGTAGAGACGTGGAAATGATGAATGAAAAGTTAGATGAGCCACTCAACAAGATGAAGTCAATCAAGCGTGAGCGTTTGTTGCGTAAGTCTGTGTTGAAGTCAGGTGTCGAGCAAGGTGAAATGTTGGCGAAGAACCACTATGGTGAATTTGACAATGGGGTGCTTGAAACAGCTCGAACCATTCAGAAAGCTCGCAATGTAAAGAAATCTAAAGAAGCTGTACTGACACGTGCTCGTCGCGTAGCTAAGTGAGGCAATCATGCAAACACTTGCACAGTATTTTGCGGACAGACCTCGCCTAGAGGTTTGTACTCGTAATCTCACATATAACAAGAAGTTGAGACGTTTAGTGGCATCTACTATTGATAAATTACATGAGACAACATCACCCAGAGATCTAGCTAGTAAAGTCTTGAAGGAGATCAACACTCCTACAAACCTAAACTTTCTTTATGGCTCTGACAGGTTGAAGTCAGTGGATCTAACATCTTTCGTTTACGAGAGATTAGAACTGCCAATCAAACTCTGTTGTGAAGCTTTCACAGGTGTTGTATCTAAATCGTTGTTCGAGGCACAGATGACTTGGCAGAAGAGCTATGTCAGTTGCAAACACAAGAGGACTGACAACCCTGATGTCTTTCTTGCTCCTCAGAAGGATGCTAATAGAGTCTATGTAACGAATGGCAGTACAGAGGCTTGTATTGTCGACAACATTGCTCCAATGGCATTTCTTGATTCAGACATTAAAGATAGGCACAGATTCTCCAAGCCACAGACATTGACATTCATTAAGTTGAATTCAACGCAAGCTTTGTTCTTGTTCCATTCAAAGAGTGATGGTTTACAGAGAAGGTTTCAGATTCCATTCGAAAGAGTCAAACATCTGACATTCCAATCTCTAGATAGTGCTTTCCAACAAGACGGTTTACAGGTTGTTCCAAAAGAGCTGACAGGTAAAGAGTTTGAGGTTTCCACATTTGGCGAAGTCGTTGGTGAGAAACGTATAGGTGTCTCATCTTCAATTTGGGTATTTGATCAGACCAATAGAGGGAGAACTGGTGACCAAGGTCTCAAAGGTGTCCGTGGTGAGACAGGACAGTCTAATGACATTAAAGGTCAACGAATCTCTGAGGTCATGCTCAATCTAGCCAAGCAAGGCAAAAGACTTGTAACAACTAAATCTGAATACGAAAAGGCTTTTATTGAGAAAGAAGGTTGGGTCTTGCCTATGAAGAAATCTCTCTTAGATCAATGGAAAACTAAATAACACTTCCCCAAGTGCGTAGGCATTACTACGTGGGTGAGCAAGTTCCCAAGTCGCTTGTACAGGGCTTGGGATTCTTTTGGTAAAGGAAATCTATGAATGAAACTCTAATAGTCAAAAACTTGCTTGTTGGTTTGTGTAAGAACCAATCAGACCTCACTTTGATTGAGCAAGATGCTGTCAGGCAGTTTTTAGCAGGGAAACTTAGTCAGAACACTTTACAGACCATTCTTACTTCAAAATGAAGCATCAAAGGGTTTGAAAGCTTCTCAGGACATTTATTTTGTGTCTACCTAAGCGGTGCATAAGCTTTAATGCGATCGATGTTTTTCGAGGAAATACGAGTGCCTGAGTGCAAATTTAAGCCTCAGAATCTTGAATAAACGAACGTAGATTTATTTTGAATTGGCTGTTTTATGGCAACTAAAATTGCAACTAAATCACAGCTAAATAATTTGTTGCCACCTCTAGAACCTTATAAATACGGGGTTCTAGGGTGTTGCGCAACCATTTTGGTGCCCCAGGAGAGACTCGAACTCTCACGCCTCTCGGCACCGGCTTCTAAGACCGGCGTGTCTACCATTCCACCACCAGGGCATGGCTTAGGCGCATGAGAAAGCTCTCATCACACTTCAGCTAAGCCCATCATTCTACTTGAAATTTTCGTAAATTTAAAGCCCGAGTGGTGATTTCCCGCCAGGTCTTATAAATAGAGTGTTAGCTATAGGGCTAATGTGCGATTAGCTGATATATTTCTATCATACGAATTTAGATAACTATCTGTTAATTCTGATATTTTTAGAATTATTGACTGTTCATTGAGCCCGAGAGTTTTGTATGCCTACACCGTCAGCACCAATTAAAAATGCCTCACAAATTGCTCTGTTTGGAGTGATGTGTGCCATTTCTGGACAAGTTTTGGCTGGTGGTTTTGTCGACACCTTGGCAGATGTTTTCTCTTGGATAGCGATCATCATCATTCCGATTGTTCTTGGCATTGCTTATTGGCAAATTCATTATTTACCTAGCAAGATTGCTGAGAAACGCCAGCATCCACAGAAGGAAGCCATTCATGCCATGTGCATGGTCTCGCGTTTTTCAGGTGGCTTGTTTTGGCCAATCGCATTTGTCTGGGCTCATTTAAGACCAACCATCGTGCCTTTATCAAAAGATCAGGTTCAGTCTCTTGCAGAAGCTGAAAAGAAATCTTTCTCAAACAGCGCTAAGGACTAGACATGTTAGAAATCATCATCGTTCTTTACGCTTTAGTTGTTTGGTGGGTCTTTTTCAAACGCAAACTTTATCCTTGGAACAAACGCGCCAAGATCATTGTGTTTGTGACGCCTGTTGTATTTGTATTGATCATGATTTTGCTCATGAACATCTTTGCTCCAAGCAGCTCAGATGTCAGGGTAACTCGTCATGAAATCCCTATCATTCCTCAAGTCAAAGGTCGTGTGATTGAAGTTGGCGTGACTGATAATCAACGCGTCAAAAAGGGCGATGTTTTATTCAAGATCGATCCTGAGCCTTATCAAGCCTCTGTGAACGCTCTGAATGCTAAACTCAAGCTGGCGAAAAAACGCGTGGAAGAAAACCGTGCCTTGGTCAAAACGGGATCTGGTAACCGCTTTGATCTTGAAAAAGCAGAAGCTGATTACGACGAATTAAAAGAAAAGGCTGACAATTCTTATTGGGAGCTTGAGCAAACAGTTGTCCGCGCTCCGAACAACGGCACAGTGATTAATGCTCAATTACGCCCAGGTGTTTTCTTGGTGCCAACACCATTGCGTGCTGCAATGAGCTTCCTTGAAGATGATCCACAAGTATTCATGTTGTTCCATCAAAATGAGCTCCATCAAATTAAACCCGGACATGAAGCAGAGTTTTATGTGCCAACCAACCCAGGTCAAATTTATAAAGCCAAAGTTGAGAGTGTGATTTGGGCTCAGCGTCAGGGACAAGTGAACGCCAATGGCGATTTGCCTCAAACAGGTGTTAGACCCGCTGTTCCTAATCGCTTTCCTGTGAAGTTGATCCTCGAAGAGGGCAGTCATACAGAATTGATTGCAGCTGGTGCCATAGGTCATGGTGCGATCTACACAGATAACATGAGCTTTTTACATTTTGTTAGAAAAGTCATGTTGCGCGTTTACAGCAAACTCAACTACATCGTTCCGAAATTGCATTGATGAGATCGCTTGAGAAAATCTCCATGAGCAAGTATCTATCTCTCGGCCTTGTGTTTGCTCTGAGTGCTTGTTCTATTGGTGAGCCCATCAAACGAGCTGAGCTGCTGGATAAATCATTGCCTGGCCAACAGCTGCCTGCACAATATAAAGCCGGTAATCAGGTAATGAATCAAGCAGCAAATCAGCAAGCTGCATTTCAAAGTATTGCGTGGGTAGAGTCATTCAATGATCCTGAGTTAACAGAATTGGCCAAGCTCGCGATTCAATCAGCGCCAGATTTCAGAATTTATGCTGCACGATTAGATCAAGCAGAAGCGATGATGAAGGCCGTGGGCGGATCTTTTTACCCAAACGTAGGCGTGCAAGCTAAAACAGGTTCTAAGATGGGTTTGGATGGAACTGGCACATCTGGTTATTACGTTGGAGCCAACTGGGAGATTGATCTTTGGGGTCGCGTTAGAGCAAGCTATGCCAATGCTGAACAAAACGCCCGAGCCATTGCCGCAGATCAAGAATCAGCCAAACTATCTTTCATGGCAAATCTGGCCAAAACATTGTGGTCGGCTCG
>JACCDS010526261.1_pt1 | contig 21223 bp, 15 predicted proteins | sample 7446441 | NCBI WGS metagenome assembly JACCDS01 (sample SAMN15323445, study PRJNA562643) | freshwater metagenome | isolation source: river surface water | place: USA:Blue River Watershed | collected 2017-08-17 | reverse complement strand
TGGCCAATATCCTCATTCGCAAGGACGGCGACGACGTGACCCTGCTGTCGACCGACATCGAGGTGCAGATCAGCACCCATGCGGCGATCGGCTCAGGCAACGATACGGCGGCGACCACGGTCGCGGCACGCAAGCTGCTCGACATCCTGCGCGCGCTGCCGGATTCGGAAGTGTCGCTGTCGCTGTCGAACAAGCGAATGACGATCCAGTGCGGCAAATCGCGTTTCGCGCTGCAGACGCTGGCCGCGGAAGAATTTCCGACGGTCGCCGAGGCCGAGTACTATGGCGCGCAATTCAGCCTGCCGCAGAAGACGCTGAAGCACCTGTTCAACATGGTGCACTTCTCGATGGCGCAACAGGACATTCGCTACTACCTGAACGGCCTGCTGCTGGTGGTCGAGGGCCAGAACGTGATCGCGGTAGCGACCGATGGCCATCGCCTGGCCTTCAGCCAGATCGTCACCGATCAGCAGTTCGCGCGGCAGGAAGTGATCATCCCGCGCAAGACCATCCTCGAACTGCAGCGTCTGCTGGAAGAGACCGATGACCCGGTCACGCTGGCGATTGCCACTAACCAGGTGAAGTTCAGCTTCTCTGACATCGAGCTGATCTCGAAGCTGGTCGAGGGTAAATTCCCCGACTACACACGCGTGGTGCCGAAGGCGTACAAGAACAATTTCACCATTGGTCGCGAGGTGCTGCTGCGCTCGCTGCAGCGAGCCGCGATCATGACCTCGGACAAGTTCAAAGGCGTGCGCTGCATGATTGCACCGGGTAGCCTGAAGATCAGTTCGACCAACGCCGATCAGGAAGAAGCGGTCGAAGAGATCGAAATCGACTACGGCGGCGACAGCATCGACATCGGCTTCAACGTCACGTACCTGCTCGATGTGCTGAACAATCTGAAGTGCGACAGCGTCAGCGTGTCGCTCGGCGATGCGAACTCGTCGGCGCTGATTACAGTGCCAGATGACGCCAACTTCAAGTATGTCGTGATGCCCATGCGGATCTGAGAACCGGCCGCAGCCATTGACCAGCGGGGGCCCTCGGGCCCCTTCGGTTCTTTTTTCGGGTCTCGTGATTTCAACGAATTTCTGCTTTTTGCTTAGTTAGGACAGCCATGTCAGCCATACCCTCTGATAACGCCAGCGCATCCAGCCAGTACGGTGCGTCATCGATCCAGATCCTTGAAGGGCTGGAAGCGGTGCGCAAGCGCCCCGGCATGTACATCGGCGATACGTCGGATGGCACCGGCCTGCACCATCTGGTGTTTGAGGTGCTCGACAACTCGATCGACGAAGCGCTGGCGGGCCATTGCAGCGAGATTCACGTCACGATCCACTCGGACAATTCGATCTCGATCACCGACAATGGCCGTGGCATCCCGACGGGCATCAAGTGGGATGACAAGCACGAGCCGAAGCGCAGTGCGGCTGAAATCGTGATGACCGAGCTGCATGCCGGTGGCAAGTTCGACCAGAACTCGTACAAGGTGTCGGGCGGCCTGCATGGCGTCGGCGTGTCGTGCGTGAACGCGCTGTCGAAAAAGCTGAAGCTGACCATCCGTCGCGATGGCAAAAAGCATTTCATGGAATTCGTGCGCGGCGTGCCGCAGAACCGCGAGATTGAGACGCAGGACGGCGTTGCGATTTCGCCGATCAAGGTCATTGGCGATACCGAGAAGCGTGGCACCGAAGTGCATTTCTGGGCCGATGAGGAAATTTTCAACCACATCGAATTTCATTACGACATTCTCGCCAAGCGAATTCGCGAACTGTCGTTCCTGAATAACGGCGTGCATATCAAGCTCACCGATCAACGTACCGGCAAAGAAGAAGACTTCGCGTTCGAGGGCGGCACGCGCGGCTTTGTGGAGTACATCAACAAGAGCAAGAACGTGCTGCATCCGACGGTGTTCCAGGCGACTGGCGAACGCGTGTCGGAGAACGGCACGATGATCTCGGTCGATGTGTCGATGCAGTGGAACGATGCATACAACGAGCAGGTGCTGTGCTTCACGAATAACATTCCGCAGCGTGACGGTGGCACTCACCTGACCGGCCTGCGCGCAGCGATGACGCGGGTAATCAACAAGTACATCGAAGAGAACGAACTGGCGAAGAAGGCCAAGGTCGAGGTGTCCGGCGATGACATGCGCGAAGGTCTCACCTGCGTGCTGTCGGTGAAGGTGCCGGAGCCGAAGTTCAGCTCGCAGACCAAGGACAAGCTGGTGTCTTCTGAGGTGCGTGGCCCGGTCGAAGAAGTGGTGGCCAAGACCCTGACCGACTACCTGATGGAAAAGCCGAACGATGCCAAGATCATCTGCGGCAAGATCGTCGAGGCGGCGCGCGCGCGCGAGGCCGCACGCAAGGCCCGTGAACTGACCCGACGCAAGGGCGTGATGGATGGTCTGGGCTTGTCAGCCAAGCTGGCCGACTGCCAGGAGAAAGACCCGGCGCTCTGCGAGCTGTACATTGTCGAGGGCGATTCCGCAGGCGGCTCGGCCAAGCAGGGACGTGATCGCAAGTTTCAGGCGATCCTGCCGCTGCGCGGCAAGGTGCTCAACGTCGAAAAGGCGCGCTTCGAGAAAATGCTCTCCAGCGAGCAGATCACCACGCTGATCGCCACGCTCGGCACGTCGATCGGCGCCGATGAGTTCAACATTGAGAAGCTGCGCTATCACCGCATCATCATCATGACCGATGCGGACGTTGACGGTGCCCACATCCGCACGCTGCTACTGACGCTGCTCTATCGCCAGATGCCGCTACTGGTCGAGCGCGGCCATATCTACATCGCCCAGCCGCCGCTCTACAAGGTCAAGCACGGCAAGGACGAGCGTTATCTCAAAGATGATCTCGAAGAGGCCAGCTACATGATGCAGATCGCGCTGCATGATGCAGCGCTGGTGCCGGTCGAGAATGCCGAGCCGATCACGGGCGACGCGCTGGCCGAACTGGCCCGCAAGTACAACACGGCCAATGCGATCATTCAGCGCCTGTCGCGCGCCATTGATGACGCTGCGCTGTCAGCGATCATGAATGGCGTCACGCTTGATCTATCGACGGCCGATAGCTCGGAGGCGTCGGCGCAGACCTTGGCAACGGCGATCAATGACCCGTTCGTGCAGGTCACCGTGCGTTCTGACGAGCTGTCTGCAAAGCATATGCTGCGCGTCGAGCGTCGCCATCATGGCAACCTGAAGATCAGCGTGATCGACGCGGAATTCGTCGATGGCCCGGACTATGCGTTGCTGGCAGAGGCAGCAGCCACCTTCAAGGGGCTGGTTGGCCCGGGTGCGCTGGTTCGGCGGGGTAGCGGCGAGAAGGTGCGTGAATCGGCAATCGGCAACTTCCGCCAGGCGATGGCCTGGTTGCGCGATGAAGCCGAGCGTGGCGTGTCGAAGCAGCGCTACAAGGGCCTCGGCGAGATGAACCCGGAGCAGCTGTGGGAAACCACGATGGATCCGACCGTTCGCCGTCTCCTGAAGGTGCAGATCGAGGATGCAATTGCCGCCGACCAGATCTTCACCACCCTGATGGGTGACGACGTCGAACCGCGTCGCGCATTCATTGAGTCGAACGCGCTGGCAGCAGGAAATATCGACGTTTGACGAGGTGTCGGATGACATGGAAAGTGAAAACTGTGCCAAGTTGGTGAAAAACTGCTGACACAGATAATGAAATGCCCGGACTATCCGGGCATTTCACTTTTTGACAGACAACACAAATAGCCAGCCCGTTGTAGAGATGGGCCCGCTTAACGCTAATGTCCGTTTCCATGACCGGGCGAGGGACCCGTCAATGTGGAGTCCGTTAACGAGCACCCTCAGATGGCGTCATAAATCCAGTCCGTAGAGCAGCAGTCTCTTCGCCAAGCCCACAGCGCTGGCCTCAGATCTTCATCACGGCAAGTCGAGCAACGATCGCAGCCCCGGTGGTACCTTGTTCGCGCAGCTTTGCGGCAACGGTCCCTGGGTCAGTGAATAATGGTCCGTCGTAGGTGAGGCTCATCAACACTTTACGAAGCCGATCAACGATGTCCATGAGCACAGTTTCAGACATCAATCTGGGTCCAAACGCGATGTCTTCTGGACGATCAGCGGACGTTACGTTGGTCGCAAAAACAAGCGCAGGCTTTGGTGTGCCAGCCACGAGTTGCTCATCGCACCAGGTGCCGCTCAGGAGTAATTGGGCGGCATCGGACTTGTGGATCGGTGCCGTCTTCTCGCTTTTCGCCTCGATGCAGGCCCCGCAGTCATCGAACAACCAGAGCACGTCAGGACCGCGTCCGGTTTCCTTCTCGGGCCGGCTGCTTGTGGCGCCCAGCAGTTCGCCCAGTTCATGTAGGCCGCGTTCCACCGTCTCTGCCTCATTGGCGAAAGCAAGCTTGGCTTTAACTTCGTCAACGCGCGCCAGGGCGGCGTTGGGAGAGCCGAACACCCCGAACACCCCGCACAAGGCCACAGCTTGATCAGTCATGCGCGCGAATCGTTTGTCGGGCGTCTGCTGCGGCCTCGGGAACTTGGTGTTCAAACCGAAAACAGCCTTGTAAACCTCTGTCGCCTGGCCAGGGTCGAACTGGTGTTGGTACGCCGCGAGCCAGTACAGCAGTTCTGCCTTCTGGACCGGATGTAGGAGATTGGCGTTGGCAGCGTCCCGAAGGCGCGCGACCGCACCTTGCGAGTTCTTGGCCTTTGCCATGTTCCAGGCCTCTCGCATAGCGAGCGCGCCGGCCTCATATGGTGTCAGTGCCGTATCGCGGGTTTGCTTGCCAGTCACGGCGACGCGCGTCTTGTGCGCGTGCCGCCAGCCTCCGTTGCGATCTAGCAATGCCTGCGCAAGATCCTGGATGACCACGCCGATTGACTTGCCCGCATGGTCCGGTAGACGCGCCAGTTCGCGTCCAAGCTCCACTTGCTGTCGGGTGCGTTCCTCGAGCAAGCCGGCGACGTTCTTGCGGCCAATGAACGCCGCAATGTCGGCGCCTACTAGCAACACTGTGGCGAAGTCGGCACTCGAGCGTACCGCCCGGCCGAGCGCCTGCTCGAACTTGTTAATCGTTCGCACCTCGTATTCCGGGCTGTCCTTCTGCCGGTACGCATCGACGTGGTCGATGATGCGGTCCCCACCAGGTACGCCGTCGATGACGAGGACGCGGCAAGCATCGTCGGGTAGATCGACGCCGTCAAACCGCTGTGCGAACACGACATAGTTGCCTGTCGTCGTGCGCAGCCTCTCGAGCATGTCATCGAAGTCAGCGCCCTGCGACAAAACGGCACCTGCTGCGGTCCATGTCGCAGCCTGGGACGCCGATGTCGTCAGCACGACGACGTTGGTCTTCGTGGCCAACACCGCACATGCGGCAGCGATCGCCTGTTTCTCGCACTCCGAATCGATGAGCGACGTGGGGAGAATCATCCGCTCACCCGCGCCTTCATCCTCCTTGGGCTCGATCAGGCGTTCGTAAGCCTCAGGCGAGCACCCTAGCGTGGCGATCATGCTGGAGCTGTCCTTAATGCTGGCAGACATGAACAGACGGTGCTTGGCGCCTGCATACGCCGCCACCTCCTCCACCGGTGGTATCTGCAGCGCAATCTCCGCCGACACTCCTGAAATGCAGCATCGCGTCAACTCTAGATAGCGGGCAATGTTGCCCCAAGTAAACAACAGCGGCGGCTTGTCGATCAAGTCAGCCACGAGTCGGGCGGCCTCGCCGCAGACCTGCGACCACACCCAGTACGGTACTTCGTACGTCGAACCGGCATCGCCTCTGACGATGCTGGCCCATGTGGCGGCATCGGTGGCAGTGCACAGCGGCGCCAGCAACGCCCGTAACGCAGGAAATACCGCATCCGGCACCTGGACGGTGTAAGCCTTGCGAATCCGCTCGGCGCCGGCGTGAACATCGTCCATGACTACGGCTGAAGGCCGGATCGACTTGTTCTCGAAGACCGAGTTCGCGTTGAATAAGCGGTCGTACGTGCACGCAAGAACTGCATCACCGCTCAATGCCTCATAGGGCAGTCCTTTGCTTGGGAACGTGCTGACCTTCACACCGATGAGCCTGCCAGTCTCTACGACTTGGTCAGCCAGTTGGTTGGTCGGGCACAGATACACCACGGGCTCGCCCTTGTACTTGCGCCGCATCATCTCGGCATAGAGCAGCCCAAGCACCGTCTTACCGGACCCTGTGCTCAACTTCATGATGACATCTTTGTGCTGGATTTGCTGGTCCAGTGCCGCAAGCGCGGCAAGTTGGGCGGTTCGAAGCCCGGTATGCGTGGCCTTCCGGTCCAGTTGCTTGAAAAGTTCTTCGAGCGTTTCGGGGACATCGCCCCCTGCGGCCTTAGCCAGCGATCCAAAGTTCACCATCTATTGTTCTCCCTCACGCGCTAATTGCGCGATGCTCCAGCTTAATAGTATTGCGTCTTACGAACCGCTACTAATCGAATGTCCGATGGTGGTCAAAGTGTGCGACCGTCCCTCAGTGAGGGACTCAGACTAGCCTCAAGCGGTCTTTGGGGTAAACCTTGGCGTGTAGAGCGGTGGCTACCGTCCTGCCTTGATCCACGCCTCTGGAACAAGTCCTTTGCCGCGCCATTCTTCAACAAGGTGAATGTTCTCAAGCCCGCCCCAAACCTCTTCGTCCGCATGGTCGAGAACAATGATTTGGAGACGTCCCTTTGTTTTCTTGATGATTTTGTCTAGCAGTGCGAAGACCTTCCTGACCGCGACAACGTCTTCATTTTTCCAAGCCGGATCTAACTCATCGTCGGAAGCCTTTCCAGCGCGACGTGCAGGAAAGTAGACTTGGCTGGGCTGGTCGTAGATCAGCAGCGCGGGAACAGGGTGCTGGGGCAAGCGCAAGAAGTACCCTTGCAGCGCTAGGCTGAGTGCAACGTGATATGCCAACCAGTTCGCGCCGCTGCCAATCTCCCAAAGGAAGTCGTCTCGCGTTTCTCGGATGACCCGTACTGTGAGGTCTTGGATGACAAGTCGAATAGGTGCCTCCGGCCATTCACCATCGAGCTGTGGAATCAGCCTGCCCGAGATGTCCTGAATGGTGTTGAGTGCGTTGTCGAGCTTCCGGCCAATCTCATGCTCTGACACTAGCTTGGCCAGTCTTTGGACCTCTGCCTTTAGCGCAGAAACCTCTTGGTTCAGTTCAGAGGATGTGTCAGCCGCGTCGTAGAGCCTCAGAGCCTCTTGTAATCGTCCCAGAAATCGCGAGATTTCCTCGCCTCGCGTGGTGATTTTCCGCGCCTCATCAGACTGCCCTTCCAAAGTGCGAATCTCAGCCCGCACGGCAGCCAAGTCGTTCAGCACGGTATCGACCGTCTCACGTTGGCGTAGGGTCTCTTTTCCGAGCGACTCCGTAACGCCGGGATGGGATCGCAGCCGCAACTCAATGCCCTCTAGCGCGTGGCACAGCTGATCGATTCGCGCGCGGCCTGCTTCGCTGGGCTCAAGGACTGCCGCCGGATGCTCAAACGCAAGGTCTCGAATCCACACAGACAAGCCTAAACGGTCGCGCTGAATGCGGAGACCATCTCGGTACTCGTCACTGCTTTCATCGAGCCGACGTAGCTCATGAAGGCGTTGGCGAGACTGATTGAGGGTCATCGTCAACTTGGACTCGGTCGCGCGCAGTTCGGTGAGCCTGCTCATGATGACGTCCATCGCCGCCAATGTGGGCGTTGCGGACCGAGTGTCACTGCGCAGCGCCTCCCTTAACAGGTCGACTGTTGAAGGCCAGTCATCCGGCACAACCGTGTGCGCGGGCAGAAGTCCATATTCGATCGCCAGACGAGCCCAAGCGAACCCTTCACGCTGCCACGCGGCACCAGTGTCCTTGCGCGCCTTCAACTCTCCTTCCTTGCGACGTAGAAGCCGTGACAGCCGATCAAGGTCATGTCGCGCCTGAAGCAGTTCAGGGCTGATTGCGCCGAGCACGTAAGGGAAGATGGTTTTCAGCTTCTCCCGGTGTTCTGTGGTGTCCGCCTTGAAGAAAAGCACATCGGGGTTCGCAACAATGTTCTGCGGCTGGAACAGGAAGGCCATCAGGTCGCGAAAGCTCACGCGCGACTTGAATCTCTCATCTGTTCCGGGCTCGAACTGTAGGTTTGACAGACCAGAGAGCCTGTTCAAGACAGCTTTTACGTAGTCAACGTTTTGCTTCTTATCCTCCGTGATGACCGATGGGATCTCAACGACCGGCCCCTCCAACAGAAGCATTTCGCCGGATGCTTTCAGGCCACCGGGCTCTTTGCGTGCAAGCAGCTTCTGTCCCTCAAGCGTGTCGACCAGTACGCCAAACCATGAGCATGTCTCTCGAATAACACCAACGGGAATCGCACACTTTTCTGATCCCAAGCAGTAGTCAATGATCGGGATGACCGATGACTTCCCAGTCTTCGATGCCCCGCTGATGACGTTCACCTTGCTTTTCTCAAATTTGACAACCCTCGGCTCACCGCCCTGCCGTGGCCACAGAATCACTTTCAACAGTTGGAAGTACATCAGAACCCTACCTTCAATGTGTGGGCCACTTGTTCGTCCGACAAGCCAGCAAACCAGTACCCGATCTTTTCGCAGGCTGGTGAGATTCGTCGGATTCGCTCAGGAAGCGTCGGAGTCTTCAGATCATGATGAGGGCTGAATGCCCAGAGGGTTGCTGTACTCGGTTCGATGCGAACCAGTTGTGACTGTTCGGCGACCATGATTGATCCGAGCGTCAGTTGCCGGAGAGCCAATGCTCGGCCGTGGAGTGCCAACAGGTCCTCACGCTGTTCACCAAGCTTGCCAGCGAAGAGATGCAAACCAGAGGCCCTTTGCGTGCTGAGCACCATGGCCAGGGTTGGCGCGTGAAGGACCAATGGCAAGAGCAAGAACGCAAGAGGTAGAGTCACAGCCTGTCCATTGCGCTCCTGATATCCGAGGCCGAATCGCCAGATGGCATACGCGCCCAGCGCCTCGTTCTGGACGATTGCGGCTTCACTGAGGCGCGCCGCACGAGCGTTCTCCGTCACTTCGTGTCCTCTTCATTCAGGAGGGTGCGGTAATCCGGGTGCCACCCAAGCTTCTGCCTATCGGCCAGGTCGTTGAAGCCACCATGGGTGAAAAATCCAGGCACTGCACGGCTATCAAGCGGTACCTCCATAGCCGCACAGCGGCTGTAGACAATCCGACCCTGAGCTTCTGAAGTTTTCTCGGCGCACGTCTCTTGGATCTCGCTATGCGCAGCGTTGTGCTTGCGTAGGAGGGTGTCTTCCCAATCCTCAAAGGTGCCGTCGTAGACGAAGCCCAGTTCTGCCCACTTCACCTTTTCGCTGGATGTGCGCATGAAGTCACTGGCTGCCCGGAGCAACTGCTCTTCCGGGGCTTTGATCAACTGAAGCTGCCTCGCAAAGACCGGGCCGCTCGCAAGCAAGGCCTTCGCTGCATCTTTGGATGGAGCCGTCGTGAAAGTAGGCAGGTAGCCCGCCATGTTGTTCTGCCTGACAAAGGCGTGGAAGTTCCTTTTGAACTCGGCAACCCCTACCAGCGCTGGGCTCCTCCGGCGGAGGCACTTGTCAGCTGCTTCCTTGGCCTGACCAATGGCCGAGGCGCAGATCACATCGAGCAACTCGTCTGGGACCGTGGCCCTCAGCAGCTTCCGAATAGGCTCCAGTGGGTCTGCATCAGTCGCAGAGACAATGGTCTTGCCGACAACAGCCAGGCGCAGCGCGTCGGTCGCATCGAGGAACCTCTGAATGTGCGCGATGCACTTGGGGACGTCGGTCTTCTTCTTCAGCTTGTCTCGGACCTGCTTGACAAGCGCTTCCACAGCCTTCGCATCAGCTGCGGCGTGAATTGCCGCACTCAGCTTGCCGGATTTCGCCGGTGTCACGTAGAGCTGGAAGAGACTCTTCGCCGCATCAACTTTCTCTGTCTCCACAGCGTCCAGCCAATTGGCGATAGTCTTCCAAAGGTCGTCGGACCAGTCGGAAATCGGGTTGTGTGACAGGGCGCTCTTGCATTGCTCTAGCAACACTGTCCCGTCCGCGTAATGGACGGCAACATCGTCCAGATATTCAAGCGATACGCGCGAGTCGGGCGGACCGCTCAGAAGGTGATAGCACAGTCTGACTGGCTGCAAAGCAAACCCAAGGTAAGGCCCAGCAGCTGCGTGCTTAACGATCAAAGGTGCTGATTCGCTCATACGACTGGCCCTTCTTGGGCGCCCACTTGTGACCGCATTGAGCAGTGCTGCGCGTAGACCTGATTGAGGATCTCTGCAATCAACTCAATGGTGCCGAGAACTTGCCTGGTCAACTCCGATCCACCATGCGCCCGAGCGTTGCGCGACTTATGTAGGGTCTTGCGCAAGATGGCCACGAGATCCCAGCTTTGATCCTCGGGCTTGATGACAAGTGGTGCTTCATCGTCAATCTCCAGTTCATCCAGCTGAAGGTCAATCATGGTCTGGATCATGTCCATGCGTTGTCGCTGATGAGCTTTTCGGGCTGCAGCCTCATGCCACCGCCTGAATCCTTCGTTGCGGATCAAGCCTTGATCTATGGCGAAGCTCAGTAGACCAAATAGCGTGGGCTGATCTGCGTCTGGGCGCTGGTACTTCGGGGGAAGCCTTTGAGGCAGTTTTTCTCGGAGACCAAACTCCAAGGTCGAGAACGCCTGCATCTCAGCCACCATGTAAAAGCGGTACACGTGCCAGGCGTATAGGTAAAGGTTGCGCGCGGTCTCAAACTGGATGGCGACCTGCTCTGGCACCCATGCGTTCAGCTTGATTGCTTCAATGTCCTGATGGTGAAGCGCCAAAGATGGAGGGTTCTGTCCCCAGTAGTAAGACGTCCGTGGATCAGGCTTGTCGACAATGTCGGGCGTTCGAAGGCATTCAGCCGTTGGCAGCATCTTTGTAGGGTCAGACGCGCTCATACAGCAACCCTAGCATCGACCCCAGCATGTTCTCGAAGGAGGTACAGAAGTCCGCCCCCATCAATCAGCTCGATAGGCTTGTCTTTCGAAAAGTTGTAGGCATCTGGGCCGTACCCGCTTGTCGTGACCAAGATGCCCTTGTTGGCGCCTTCATTGAGCATCGTCCCGTACAAGTCTCTGACCGCTTCTACGCCAACAGTGTTGCGGTAGCGTTTGGCCTGAATGACAACTTTGCCCCCGAGCACAGGTCTTGCGTCATATGCGATGGCATCCACGCCCCCATCACGTGAGGCCCGAGTGAGCTTGCTCTCAAGGCCCATTTTCCCGAAGAGGTTTGCAACGAGCACCTCAAATTCGGTAGGGGTCAAGTCCATCAGGTTCGGACGAGACTCCAGGCCTTGCAACGCATCGCCTTGGTCAACAAAGCGTCTGTCCACCATGTTGAACTCGATGATCGGCTTCACCGCTTGCAACTCGTCGGGCCTAGCGGAGACTTTGGCACCAAGGTTTTTCAGGCATGCGGCCTTATCCACCTTGTCGAGGCGCAACTCAAGGAAGTCGCCTCTGGGCACTCTCACTGAAATGAGTGGTACACGGATTGGTTTGCCGTTTGCAGGATCAATGGTGTCAACAACACCAGTGAAGGTAACCAAGTCCAACGCGTTGGCCTGGTCTGCTTCAAGCAGCTCATGAATCGTCCGCAGAGCGATTGAGGCGACGACATCCTGATAGATCTGTTTGCGCTCGGACGCCTTCCGTGCTTTTGACTCGATGGAGTCTTTGCTCTTGACGTACTTGAACTCAGCGACTTCAGGCACAACGCTGGATTCAGGCAGGTCGTATTCAACGATCAACTCTGCGGATGTGTCGTTGTAAGCCACCTTGTACTTCTGGGGAAAACCCATGCTCGGGTACTCAGAGCGCTCGAGCACCATCTCGTTGTAAGCAACTACTGCCTCAACATCTCTGCGCATGTAGCTGGCTTGAAAGTCATCGACCTCTGCATTGCGTTGCTGCTGGTTGGCATCGAACACGGCCTTGCGGGACTCATACCCGGTCTTTAGTTCGGCGACCTTTGCTTGCTTGGCCGTTTCGTTGGCCGCGAACTGCGCGAGCGCGACCTGGTGATCCGCAACTGCTTTCTCGCACTCTCGCTGATGCTTTGCTTTTGATCCGGGAAGGAACTTAGCAAGGCCAGAAGGAGGCGGGACAGGTCTGAGCTGTGGCGCTCGACCTGGGTGTAGCTCTGGTGGCACAACGAACGGCTCAAACGAGTCTGTTTGTTTGAGCGACGAAAACTCGACGCGATCATCAACGCTCAAGGTGTGAGTGAGGATGCCATTCAACGCTGCGATGGTCTCGTTCAGCTCTTCGTTGAGATCTGCGGTTTCCGCTATTCGGTCTTCCAGGTACTCTTGTTTCGCGAGCCGGTCAGCTTCTCGAGCATCGCGGATCTGCTGATTCCGAGCCATGCGTGCTTGCCGTTCAAGCTGCCGCGCTTGCGTTAACTGTGCCCGGACCGCTCTTTCACGTTCTCGCTGTGCCGTAGCTGATGCACGGGCCGCTGCCCTGAGAAATCCCTCTAGCCCGCTCCGTCGTGCCATGTATCTTCCCTGCCTAAATTGACTTTGTCAGCGCACGGCATTTCATGCGCGTTTTGATGCGCACATATCGTAACAAATGGAAGAGATAGGTTGTCGACCTGCACGATGGCCGTGCTTGATAGCTTGGTGCAGAGGCCACGCTCGGACAGTGATTCTTGTCCATATCGCCGACTGCTCGCCTATCCTAGATGTCGCGCAGTGGCCTAGGCCGAACAACGGCACCAACTTCGCTATCGCAAGATGCTGCATTCCGCCAAAGCAAGATATAACGTCTTGATTTAAAAGGCCTTTTTTATTGCCAAGGCTGTTTATTAGGTCCAGAATCGCGGGTCATCATGAGCCCATTTTCACAGTTCTTGCACGACCTTCGCCTCCGCCATGGCCTGCGCCAGGCGGATCTGGCTGAGCGTATTGGCTATGAACAGAGCTACATCTCGGCCCTTGAGGTGGGACTAAAAGGGCCTCCCACCGAAGAGTTCCTGGACCGGATGACTGTGGCGATGGCGTTGTCCGAATCGGAGCAGGAAGACCTGAGAGCTGCCGCGCAGGCGTCTCAGCGAAAACTGGTGATTGATCCAGATGCGCCGCCAGATGTGTACTGGCTACTCAATGATTTGCGAGATGAGGTTCAACAACTTACCCCGGTACAGGTGCGGATGATCCGCGATGTACTGGCCCTGCGTGGTGCGATGCACGAACCGCGTGAACCTGTTCGTCGCCTGAAGCGCCGACGAAAAGAGGAGGCACCCATGTAGAAAAACGGGACAAACCTTGCGGCTTGCCCCGTTTGGTGAAGCATCTGTCGATACCTCAGTTAGCACCTTCAGTATCGCGGACGCATCCCTCCAGCGTCAAGACCGCAAGCCTCCAATGACACCTGTTTTCATCGGTTGATATCACCCGGTGTGGGCGTACGTACGCCCAAAAACAGACATATAGACCTGTCATGGCCATGACGGCGGGCGCAGTGCTGCCCACCACATGGTGAGGAGTACTCATGACCACACATTTGTGGAGCGGTCGCTGGAATGGCCGCGAGCCGGTCGGCGACCCCCATCACCGTGCTCGCCAGGTTATCAACCCATCGGGCGGGATCATGCGGGGCAAGTTCCCAAGCAGAAAAAATGGCCGCATGGTCCATCACGAAGGCCTGCTTGAACTTGATGCCATCTATCTGCTGGAGGCATCACCTCAGGTTGTCGGGTATCGAGAGCAGCCCACCACCATCACTTATCCCGATGGCGACCGCGTACGCAAGTACACGCCAGACTTGGAAGTCACGCTGGTCAGTGGCGAGCTGATCTGGATCGAAGTCAAGCCAGCCGTGTTCCTTCAGAAGGAGGAGGTTCGGCACAAGCTGGAATGTGTGGGCCGCTATCTCGAGCGAAGCGGGCACGCCTTTGTCATCTTGACGGATGACGTGTTGCGCCAAGAGCCCAGGCAGGCCAATGTGCGGGCGATTTGCCACCGCGCCATGCGCGTTCGACCGTCGGTTGCCTTTGCGCGAACGGTGCTGGCCCGGTGCGCTGAAGAACTCCCGGCGACTCTGGCACGAACGACACAGATATTGGCGGCGCACGGTGCTGAACCGTACAGCCTGCTCATGGCCGGGCTGCTTCGCTGTGGCCTTGATACGCCCTTGTCGCCAGGCACCCAATTAACCCAAGCAACGGAGGCAGACCATGGCTGGTTTTGGCTTGCGCAAGAACATGGTTTTTGACTGGAAGGGTGCGACCTTTCGGATCGAGCGGCTGCAACCCAATGGTGCGGTGTTACTGGAGGCCACCAACGGTGGCGCACTGTCACTGGCTACGCGCCAACAGTTGCTGGATGACTTCGCTCAGGGGTTGGTGTGCGCATCTGATGCTGCCGTGTCAGTTGGCAAGGCGGTGCCCTCCTATGCAAGGCCACTGGATCACCTGTCTGATGATGCGCAAGCACAAGTCAAACGCCGTCGGAGGTACCTTGAGGCGATATCTGCAGACGGCAAGCCGGTCTTTACGCCTGAATACTTGCTGCCGATCATCAAGAAGGTCGCAGACGAAATCGGTGATTCAAAGCAACCTGGCGTGACGACGGTGTACCGGTGGTACAAGCGGTTCACTCGGGGCCACGACTCGCGCGCATTGATTCCGCGCTACGACCTCCGAGGACGGAAGACCAGATGCCAAAGCCCACGAATACAGGAGTTGTTGGGCGAAGCGATAGCCGAAGCCTTGAATGCGACGCCTCTGGCCACTGGTCGGAACATCTACTCGCGGCTGCTGGCCAAGATCGATACGGAGAACCGTAGAGCACTAGATAGCACTCCCTTGGTCGCACCAAGTGATCGCACTGTGTACCGCATGCTGGCCAACGCGGACTTGTACGAGATGACTGTGCTCAAGGAAGGCAAGGCCAGCGCAGACCGGCGATTTCGGATTGTCAAGGCTGGGATCAAAACCTCCCGCATCCTGGAGCGCATCGAGATCGATCACACGCCACTGGACTTGTTTTTGGTCGACGAGCATACGTGGCTTCCACTTGGTCGGCCCACGTTGACCGTCGCCATTGATCACTTCAGTCGAATGCCTTTGGGGTATTACTTGAGTTTCGGTGGCCCTTCTGCCGCAGCTGTGGTTGGAGCACTGCGCCACGGCATCTTGCCAAAGCCCCAAACACAAGTGGCGATCAAGGATCTCGCCGTTGAGAACAGATGGCCCTCCTATGGCATCCCCGAAACCGTGGTGGCGGACAACGGCCTGGAGTTCCACGGAGTTGACCTGGACGGCATCGCGTTCGACCTGGGCTTTGTTCTGGTGTTCTGCCCGAAGCGTCAGCCGCGCTTCAAGGGATCAATCGAACGCTACCTCAAGACCGTCAACTATTACTTCGCGCATCAGTTGCCAGGCGCCAGCTTCGCGCGATTCCACTTGCGCGGTGACTACGACCCGCAGAAGTGCGCTTTGCTGACGTTGGCCGAATTCAAGCATCTGTTCGAGAAATGGGTGGTAGATGTGTACGCCCAGACCAAGCATTCGGGCCTCGGCACCACACCATGGAAGCGCTGGCATGACGGGTTGGCGGCACACGAACCTCAGCTACCTGCGAACCTACGCATGCTCCAACAGCGAATCGGCCAGAGCGCCGAGAGAAAGCTGCGCAGAGATGGCTTTGAGCTCAATGGCATTCGATACAACGGAGCTGTACTGGCTCCAGTATTGCGCCGGTACGGCGAGGGCGTCGCGATCCGTGTGGTGTTTGATCCAGAAGATCTGGGTGATGTCCATGTGTGGGGTCCGGACGATGCCGAGCCTCATCTCGTTCAGGCCCTAGACCTGACATATGCGCGAGGAATGACACTGAGGCAGAACGCCTTGATCCGTCAAGTCATGCGCGAAGAAGGTGCAAGCACTGAAGATCGGGTTGCGTTGCAACGGGCACGCAATGACATTACACAAGCCGTCGCTGAGTTGATGAGCAGTAGAAAGCAAAAGGCTCGGCAGAGATCCGCCGCTATACGGGGCATCAGCAGCGCGAAGCCACAAGGCATTCAACCAACCATTGATGAGCCAGCAGCACAGCTAGCGGCGCGAGCCCCTCTTAGCAAGGGCAAGTCAAAGCCTGCGGTGGTCGACGAGGGAATGGTTCTTCCGAGCGTCATTCCCGCGTTTCAGATGAACTTGCCCATGAAGAGACAAGACCATGAAAACTGATCTCTATGAGCAGCTAAGAAACTTCGAAGCTGCATACATTCCGTTCCCCACCTTCGTCGTTGCCAAGGATGCGATTGAGGCCAATCTGAAGCTGTTTCGAGAGACTGGCATTGCGAAGCACATGATGGTTTTAGGTGAGCCAGGCACAGGCAAAAGCAGCCTGTGTGCTTGGCTTGCATCGCAGCACCCGAAGACCAGGATGTTGGAGCGAGACAAGGTTGATCTGCTGCTGACGAGCGTACCGCCTTCAGCAACGATCGCGAGCGTCATTGATGCAATGCTGAAAGCACTGGGGGACCCGTGGCACCGTCGAGGGACAGTGGCCGCCAAGACAGCCAGGCTCATCACGCTTTGCAAGAAGTGCGGCGTCGAGCTTCTCGTCCTGGATGAGGCGCAGCACCTGCATGACCGGGGTGCATCAGCTACCCACTACCTAGTAGGAGATTGGCTGAAGAGCTTCATTGACGAACTGGGCGTCCCAACTGCGTTGGTCGGCCTTCCCAGGCTTGAAAACCTGTTCGTGATCAACGATCAGCTCAGGAGGAGATTCTCCCGGCGGGTCCGTCTGTCGCTGGGACAAAGCGACACGCAGACGATCGAAACAGAATGCCTACAACTCTTCCTCTCGTTGGTGTCTCTCATTGGGATGACTGTCTCAGGTCAGCCGTTCTCGGCACAGGAAATGGGGGAACGCCTCTATCACAGCAGTGATGGGCGAGTCGGCTACATCAAGCGGCTTTTGCTCGCCGCTCTGCGCCATGCCATGGAGAACGATTTGGAGGTCATTGATGCGCCTGTGTTGGAGCATGCATTCATAGAGGAGATTTGGTGGGAAGGCATCGGCAGACTCAATCCGTTTAACCCGGCCTTTGAGTTCCGCCGACTGGATCGAGGAGGTGAGCCCTTCCAGTCGGCTGTAGTTGGATAAAAGGGGCGGGTGAAATGACAAGCAGTCCAAGTGCTCAGGGCTTCCCCCTGCGTCCTCGCATACAGGCGGGCGAGAGCTTGGCTGGCTACTGCTGGCGCATTTACTCAGAAAATGGGCACGCCATAGATCAGCAATTGCGGCACGGCCTGAAAGCGCCCGTTTTCGACGGTGAGGCACACGATGTTCTTGTCGCCGTCCTCGGCCAGGAAGTCTTCGCTCGCGCATCGCACCAGCAAAGATGCATCCTTGCGAGATGGAATGAGCATGCTGGCCCGAAGTGGTACTCCCTCTCCAAGCGTCTCAAGCTGTGCCCTCAATGCATCAAGGAGGAAGGCTTTCATGCCTTCTTGTGGGATCTACCGCTATTGCAGGCCTGTCCTGTTCACGAACAGATGTTGCTGGACCGTTGCACGGAATGTGGTGATCGCTTCCGATGGAAGTCTTTGTTGGCCGGTTGGATCTGTAAATGCGGATGTCCCGTGGCTCGGTGTCAGTCGCATGGTGCGGCGAGGTCGGAGGTCGAGTTCGCAAAGCTACTGGCCGGTGCAGCAGACCTTTTGATGTCTGATCGGACGAGAGCACGTGGCTATTCAGGCGTGCTTGGCGCGGCTGCTTACTCAACGGCACAGGTATACGAGATGCTTTGGTGGCTGCAGCGAGTCCGTCGAGCTTTGACGGAAAAGCAGCCTGGGCCACGCTACCTGGCCGCAAGGTCTGGGGCTAGCGATGCCGAGACGGCGGTCCCAAGGCGCGCGGACATCAGGAACTTGATGCGTCCACTGAGTGATGTCGGCACGAAGGTTCAGCAGGTACTCAGGTTGCGCGCCAAGGGCAAAGCTGACCTGTTGATTGATTTCGGCAGTGATGGCCTTGTCGTGCGAACGGGCGATGTGCTGAATGCTATGAAGCGGAGCGCCAATCCGTTAGCGGCATCAGTGATGGCAGAAATCAGCGCGGCACTTGCCGAGCGCAAAGCTGATGTGGCAGGCATGGATCACTTGCTCTGGAATCCACGGATGACGCCTGACCGACAAAGGGCGGCCATTCAAGCCTTTGATGATTGGTGGAGGAGGTTCGCCTCTGGCATTCCTTCGCTCCTGTTAGAGGACCGACTGGACTGTATAGAGCCAGCCTCGGATCTGGAGCGCACTTCTGGTTGGCTCAACCTATTGAATGTCCTTCTCGCAGCGGCCAATGGGTCCCTTCCTGGTGGGGCCCTTGGTGCATTGCAGCGGCGGTGGCACATACCCGAGTGGCTGCGCGAGCCATCGAATGCGTTGTCAGAGGTCGGCAGCTATCTACGCGGTCTCCACCAGATTGAGTTGGACTTCCTACTCGGGCTGACAAGCACGCCCAGCGCTGGCTTCGTGCAATCTCAGTAGGCGTCCCCGTGAGCCGTTCCGAAGAGCTTCTGCCGATACGACCCCGACCTGTGCCGGGAGAGGCGGTCCCCGGGTACTTGATGCGCGTGGCTGGATCGAATGGCTTCGGCTCGGTCCCGCAGTTGCGCGCTTTTCTACGCTCCGGGCATCGTTCGCCATTTGAGGATTTGGTCAAAAGGCTCGATCTTGATGGCGGGGAGCATGCTTCATTGTTCGGTGCGCTGCCTAGGAGCTGGGGAAGTATGGAGCCCCCCCTGGGGCTGTCTGCTTCTGACTTCAACCACGTGCGTCGCCGCTGGTGCTCAAGATGCTTGGAGGAAGACGATGTTCTTCAAGGCTCATGGACGATCAAGCTGGCTTGCACATGCGCGAAGCATGCTGTTTGGCTGGAAGACCTCTGTCCGCGTTGCCAATCGCCACAGACCTGGGCGGACGTCCATCTCAAAGTGTGTGAGTGCGGCGCAGTGCTTGCCGAGGCACCGGTTACTCCAGCTGATGCGCACTGTGTAGCACTGGGGCAGGCGTTGTGCGGAGAGGTGGGCCGCGGGCAGGCTCTGTCGATTCTGCTCGCGGACATTCCGGTGCCTTTAATTCACAGGGCTGTTCGCTATCTGGCACTGTTCTCTGAGCAGGCTAGGCCAGAACACCCTGGCCAGGTCCGTGGTACTCATGAACAGGCGATAGCAAAGAGATTTGTCTGTGGTGCAACGACGTTCTTGACGACCTGGCCATCTGGACTTCACTCCTTGATGTCAGCATTGCAGGCCACGGCGCCAGACACACTCAGTGTTCGACGCACCTTCTCTCCCCTGTATCGCGTCCTTTACAAGGAGCTGGCCCACCCTTCTCTTCAGTTTCTGAGGGATGCTTTTGAGGCCTATTTGCGGGAGAACTGGTGGGGGCTCGTATGCCAACGCAATAAGCTGATGCGGCGTGAAGCCATTGCGTTACATCCAAGGCTCACGATCAAAGCTGCCGCGAGGTCGCTGGATGTGTCACCTTCCGTCGTGCGGCATCTTGTTCAAGCTGATCTGCTTGAGGCCGCAACGGCGCAACAGCCATCTGGTCGCCTTACCTGTACCGTTGGCGCAGAGGAGGTCAAGGCGATCAGGTCAGTCACGCAAGGAGCCTATAGCTTGGAAGCGGCTGCCCGAGAGCTTGCGTTGCCTGAGCGGCGGCTACGCGACCTGATCGGAAAGGGAGTCGTCAAGGCTGCCGTATCGCGGATAGCGAATCAACGGGCATCAGCGTGGTTGATCTCTCAAGCAGAAGTAAATCGGATGCACGTTGTAGCTGTCGCGTGTGATGTTGGGCGCTATCGAAGCATTCGGGACACTCTCAAGTACGCTCGCCTCTCGGAAGCTGAGGCGACATGGTTGGTCGAATCCACACTTGGCGGGGAACTTCGTGCCTATGGTGCAGTTGCTACGGTGCTGCCAATTGGTTTGGCATGTTTGGACCCTGACGCGTTGCTGGCGTGGCGTGTCGCGAAGCGCAGAGCGTCGGATCTGGGCATGTCGGTGGATGACGCCGCGCGGGTCCTGGGCCTCAAGCAGCAGGTCGCATATGAATTGGTCCGAAAGGGCTTGTTGATAGCTGTGCAGATCGATGGACATGGCCATCGAGTGTTTGACGATGCTGTCAACAGCTTTAGGGCGACATACGTTTCTCTTGCGGACATTGCAAGCGCGTTAGGGCGCTCCTCACGACACGTGTTGGGCGTCATCGACGCGCTGCCTGTTACTGGGCCAACGGTTGATGGCGCTCGGCAGTACTTTTATCGCCGCAGTGACCTCGTGCAACTGAAGCTCTTAGCATGTCATTAGCGCCCGAGGGCCAAACCAAGATTCAAGCAGGAGATGGACTTGACTCACGAGCATAAGCAGCATGTCCCATCGCTGATTGCCGCGAAGTGGACCCAGGATGAGGCAGTTGCGTATGAATGTGCGCGGGAGTGCATTACGCACTTGATGGCGCACTACTCAGCCTTGCTTGAGACCGATGACGCGATGTGTGAGGAGCGTGCGGCGGAGTATGAGAACAAGCTTGAGATGCTGGCCCAAGAGCGGCGTAGCTTGAGGATCTCGGACCATGACGAAGTTGCGCGCATCCGTCGAGACTACGGTCGATTGATCCGGCATCTGTGATGCCACGCCCCTATGAACGCTTAAAAAAGGAAGGAAATGCGAGACCCCTACGAAAACATTCTGATTGGGACCTTTTTGTACAGCTTGGGGATCGTCTTTGGTCGACGGTTTCCCGAGGAGGTTCCTCCTGGCGTTGTCAATCTACTTCAGCAAACGCCATTAGATGGAGCGCTGTCAGATGTACACCTGAACTATCCGGGCGTCGTCAGGCTAATTGAGTTCAAGAGGGCCACAAACAAGAGCGACAAGGAGCACAAGAAGCGCGCAAAGTTGGAGCTTCTCTTGGCCGGGGAACCAGTTCTGACGGACGTCTCTCGAGTCGTCCACTGGTACATAGAGACCAGTGAGTCGGCCGTTGACTGGTTGACTCGGATCACGCCCTATCTGGATTTCGAAGACGAGATGTTGCGCGCGGAGTAAAAATGAGCCACATCGCGCGAAGTAAATCTGAGCCACTTTTTCGTAAAGTCGGGTCTTTTGCGCGAGATCCGAGTGCTACACAAGGAAGAGTGGATGGAAATTCACGTACT